>ERZ1034865.198-NODE-198-length-43189-cov-5.910071_pt1 | contig 43189 bp, 32 predicted proteins | sample MGYA00520632_ERZ1034865 | MGnify/ENA primary metagenome ERZ1034865 (study PRJEB33766, sample SAMN09781738) | gut metagenome | biome: gut microbiome | host: Homo sapiens | place: Madagascar | study: EMG produced TPA metagenomics assembly of the PRJNA485056 data set...
GATTGCTTTTGGACAACCATTACACACATAAGGTGCTTTATCGAGTCGGTTACATCGTTCTTTGACAAAGTCCGGACATGTCTGGTTGCAGGTTGGACAGGTGGTACATTTGACACCGCAGAGAATGATCTTGCCACAGGCATTGACTTTTTTGCAATGATATCTGTGGACGCAAAAGTTATGTGCATTGTTAAAACAGCCTTTGTGATACCAGTCGCTGAGCCGGTGCAGCCTGATTTCTTTTGAGATTGTTGTTGGATCTTTACAAAGATATCTTGCAATGTCCTTAAAAGAACAGCCAGCGTTTAGGGATTTTTCAATGTATTTGCGATCTTCGAGAGTAAGATGTTTTTGATTACCGGGAATATATTTGCTCATGCTAGTTCTCCTTCTACTGCTGTCAGAAGGCCAACATGAGCATACCATTTATGATATGAAAGATTAAACTCCACTTGTGCAGAAGAGAATTCCACTGTATAAATGGATGGTGGAATTAAACTTTGCAATTTTCACTCATAAAGGAAAGCAGGACAGCTGCTTTACATTATTCAGACCGTGTGATATACTATATAAAATTCAACAACTGTCACGGATATCTGATGACAGGCGTTTGTCAGGAGTTTTGTATACAGAGAATACAGACTGCGCGTTGGCGGGATATTGCCGATGCGCAGTCTTTTTTAGTGATGCAGTTGAGGAGAGAAACAGGTATATGGGGATAGCTCGGGAAAAAAAGAAGAAAACATTAAAGGCAAAAATGCTTGGCATATTGACGATGTGTGCGATGACAAGCCTTCTGGCTGCGGGAATTGTATCCTATATGGCACTGAGAATGATACAGAATGACAGTATAGAGAATAACATGAAAATGTATCTGGATCAGATTACGAAGAATACGGATGAAGCCTATTATGATATGCTCAGTATTGTGAACTATATGGGACCGGGCGGTCTGATCGGAAACGTAACGGACAGTTATCTTGATGCTGTGGATAATTTTGACAGGTTTGTTGAACAGAGATCTCTTAGACAAGAACTTTCGGGACTCGGATATGTCAACACAAAACTGGTAGGCGTTACCTATTATGACAAGGAAGAGAAAAAGGAACTTATCAGCGGTATGAATGTCAGAACACTGGACGGAAGACAGAACGCACTGCCTAAGGTTGTGAAGTGTGCGGGAAATGTTATGCAGGCAGCCCATGCGTCTTTTCTTGGGAATAGTGAGAAAACAGTTTTTTCCGTCATGAGGGAAGTAGTTTTTGGCAATGGGAAAAGACTGGAAATCTACACAGAAATAGAGGCTGATATGAAGACCCCGGAAGAAATAAATAAGGAAGGATATCCCTACACTTATATTCAGATGGATGAGAGAGGGGTTGCACAATACAGCGTAAATCCTGTCATTATGCACGGACAGAAACTGTTTTCTGCATCACTCTCAAAGGGGGAGTATGAAGTCCAGACGAGAGAGGGCTATAAGATCATGGCATACCGGAGTCAGATGGGATACATTAATGCAGTGGCACTACCGGACAATATATATCAGAAGAAGATTAACCAGTGGAGAATGATGATGACACTCATCATAGTTGTAACGTTTCTGATCTTTTCCATGTCTGTCCTCTATCTTTATCGTATGATCTGCCGACCACTGAGTCAATTCCGCAGACAGATGGTGCAGATTGGGGATGGCACTCTTCAGGCAGTACATGAAGAGTCGGACATTGCAGAGTTTGATAGCCTGATGAGGGAAGTAGAACAGATGAAGGGAGAGATTGAGAATCTTATCAGCAACATGGTAGAAAAGGAAAAAAGCATACAGAAGATGGAGTTTGAGAAACTTCTCTATCAAATTAATCCTCATTTCCTTCTCAATACATTGAATTCGATTCAGTGGATGGCACAAATGAGTCACCAAAGAGAGATCAGTGAGTTTGTACAGAGACTAAAGAAGCTTCTTTCCTATAATCTGGGCAAAGAAGGCAGCCAGACAACGTTGCGGATGGAGTTGGAGATTGTAAAGGAATATATTGCACTTCAGCAGATGCGGTATGATTTTATTATTGAGATGAATATAGAAGATGGCAGTTATCTTGACCAGCCAACGGTCCGTATGCTTTTTCAACCACTTGTGGAGAACGCGATCCGCTATGGTCTTGGGGATGATGAGAAGATCAGCATCCAGGTGTTTGAAGATGTGGCAAGGCATCTTGCTGTTGTAACTATCTCTGACAGCGGAAAGGGACTGAATCAGGAGGAGATAGATGAGATCAACCAGCCGTTTGATTATGACTGGGAATACTGGAAGAATGAGAACAGAGGTATCGGACTGCGCTACGTCAAGGCTATGCTGGAATCATTTTATGATGGACAGACGAGTTTGTTTGTAAACAGCAAAAAAGGGTTCGGAACCAGAATTACGATCCTTCTTCCTGTCCGGAAACCGGAAGAAAAAAAAGAGAAAGACAAAGAGGTTACATTGGAAGAAAATAAGGTGGGACAGACAGATGAATGTATTGATTGTAGATGACGACAAACTTGCCAGAAAAGGTCTGGTCGCTATTATGGACTGGGAAAAGTATGGATTCGAGGTAGTGGGAGATGTACAAAATGGGAGAAAAGCCCTTGAATTTCTCCGAAATCATCCGGTGGATATTGTATTTACCGATATAGATATGCCGGAAATTGATGGACTGGAACTTATGCAGATGTGCGGAGAGGAATTTCCGGAAATTAAATTTGTAATTCTTTCTGTATATGAGAATTTCAGTTATGCACAGACGGCAATCCGTATGGGTGCGTTAGACTATATCTCAAAGATCAGTTTTTCCCCGGAAGAGTGTGGAACGATACTGGAACGGGTCAGTGCAAAGTACATGCAGACATGCAGAGATGGACATGCAGAAGAGGAAAATCAGGAAAAAGTTGAAGAACTGAACAGAAGATGGATGCACACCAGATGGATTTTCAGTGAGAAAGAATTTGAAGATCTCTGTCAGAAAACAAAAGAAATCAGTCTGCGGAGTGCGGAGAGGATTTTTGTTAAGAGTTTTCATAATATTCAGCTCCTGTCAGATGAAGAAGGGGAATTTCCATCGCTGGATACGGTTGAAGAGATGCTGGACTGGGTGCACCGCTGGAGGGAACACATTTATGAAGAGAGTCTTAGCTCATCACAGAAAAATGATATCAGTGCTTTTGCAGCGGTTATCAAGTATGTGGATGGACATATCGGGGAGGATCTTCGTTCTGAAGACGTGGCAGAACGGATAGGGATGAGCAGGAGTTATTTTAGTACAAGGTTTAAGGAGATGACGGGGGAAACATTTCACCAATATGTGATACACAGGAAAATGAAGACTGCGGCGGAATGGATAGAGGATGGAAAGAAGAGCATTACAAGGATTGCCGTAGAACTTGGATATGATAATTTTCATTATTTTGCAAAAGTATTTGCACGGGAGCATGGGTGTATGCCTTCGGAATACAGAAAAGAGAGTAAAAATGTCTGATTTTCATCGGACATTTTTTTTATGATAAAAAATATTTGGTAAAATTAGAAACAATATCATCTAGCAGGATATGGGGGAAGAAGATAAACTAATTAAAAAAAGGAAGGGAGGTTTCAGGGTGTATATTAAACAAAAAGGAAGGGAGGTCTTGGAATGTATATCAAACGATTTGTGAAGCATTATTATATTATGCTGATTCCGGCACTTTTATGGCTGTTTTTCTTTAGCATTGTTCCGATGTTCGGTATTGTCATGGCATTTCAAGATTATAATCCGGGCCAGGGTATTTTGCATTCTAAGTTTGTCGGGCTTGAAAATTTTAAGTACATGTTTCAAATGAACGATGTCAAACAGGTACTGTGTAATACCGTTGTAATCGCGGTAGGAAAGATTATTGGGAATATTATTTTCCCATTGATTTTTGCACTTCTGCTTAATGAATTCTGTATTAAGCGGCTCAAGCGTCCAATCCAGACAATTGTTTACCTGCCGTATTTTCTGTCGTGGGTTATTCTGGCAAAGATTGTTTTAAATATCTTTGGATATACTGGTCCAATTAATCAGCTGATGGAGGCATTTGGTAGAAATCCGATCAATTTTTTCGGGGAGCCATCATTGTTCCAGCCTCTGGTGATCGGCACAGATATCTGGAAAGGATTTGGGTACAATACGGTAGTTTATCTGGCAGCAATACTTGGGGTAGACCAGAGCCTTTATGAAGCAGCAGCGGCAGACGGAGCAGGAAGATTCAAACGTATCTGGCACATAACGCTCCCGGGAATAAGGACAACGGTAGCCCTTCTGGCAATTCTGTCACTTGGAAATGTGCTCAATGCAGGTTTTGATCAGATCTACAATTTGTATAATCCGCTTGTTTATTCCACTGGTGATATCATAGACACATGGGTATACCGCGCAGGACTTGAGAACCTGCAGTACTCGCTGGCTACAGCAGTTGGACTGTTTAAATCGGTGATCAGCGTTATCTTAATTGTTATAGGATATAAGCTGGCAGATAAGTTTACCGGTTACAAACTATTCTAAGGAGGTGCAGTAAATGATAGAAAATAAAAGTATAGGATCAAAAGTATTCGACGTAGTAAATGTTGTGATCCTTATTTTGATCACACTGGTCTGCATCCTGCCGGTATGGTATGTCCTTTGCGTTTCCTTAAGTAGCAGGGAGGCTGTCAGTGCAGGGAAAGTTGCTCTCTGGCCGGTGGGATTTAATCTCCTGTCATATAAGAAGATCTTGGGAGAGGGGAATTTCTTTACTTCTTTTCTTGTGTCTATTAAACGCGTTGTGTTAGGTACAGGGGCCAGCATGGTGTGTATACTTTTGGCAGCATATCCGTTGTCAAGAACAAAAAAACAGTTTCCGAAGAGGGGCATCTTCATGTGGATCTTTATATTCTGCATGCTTTTCAATGGAGGTACTGTTCCGTGGTATATCACAATGAAGAATTACGGTCTCATGGACAGCATATGGGGACTTGTCCTCGGTATGGGGCTTCAGGTTTTCAACGTCATTCTGGCAGTAAACTTTTTCAAGAATCTGCCAGTTGAACTGGAAGAGGCATGCTTTATAGACGGTGGTGGACCATGGAGGAATCTGATCTCAATTTACATTCCTTTGGCAAAACCGATGGTGGCAACAATCTCGCTTTTTACGATTGTTCAGTACTGGAACGAGTTCTTTCAGGGAATGGTTCTAAGTACAAAACAAAGCAGCTATCCGCTTCAGACATACATACAGCAGATGGTAGTAACATTGGATTATTCCAGTATGAATGTTGAACAGATCGCACAGGCAATGAAACTAAATAACCAGTCGCTGGACGCAGCGAAGATATTTATCGCCATGATCCCGGTGCTGATCATATACCCGTTTTTGCAGAAATATTTTGTATCTGGGATCACGTTGGGATCGGTAAAAGGATAGTATCCGGTCAGAAAGAGTCTGGCCAAAATAGAGAATAGTAAAAACGAAAAGGAGAAAATGGATTATGAAACTAAAAAGAATAATTGCTATAGCGTGTACGGCAGCTATGACGGTATCCTTGATTTCAGGCTGTGGTGGTGCATCAGACAAAGGGCAGAAAGAAGCGGTCAAGGAAGCAGAAGGAACAGCGAAAGAAGATCTGCCTCTGGCAAAATACCCGGAGACGGTTACGGTACATCTGGGCGGAAAAATGAATCCGAATGCAAAGATTCCGAAAGGAATGTCATTTGAAGACAACTCCTATACAAGGCTTCTGAAAGAGAACCTGAACATCAATGTAGTATATGACTGGACTGCATCTACATCAGACTATGATGAAAAAATGAGTCTCTGTATCGGAAGTAATACCATTCCGGAAATCATGAATGTAAATGCAACCCAGTACAGGGCTCTGTTGAAATACGATATGATACAGCCACTGGATAAGTATTTTGATGATTATGCTTCAGATGCACTGAAAAGTTATGTGAAATCCGGCGGTGAAGAACTGCAGAAATGTATCACAAATGAAGATGGAGAACTGATGGCGATTCCTGCCCCGAACCTGACAGCAGGCGGTGTAAACGAAATGTGGATTCGTCAGGACTGGCTGGATGCTCTTGGGCTGGATGTACCACGCACATGGGATGAACTGGCAGAAGTGGCTAAAGCATTTGTGACAAGGGATCCAGATGGAAATGGAGAGAATGACACTATCGGTATTCTTGGACCAGGAAATTCGGACCACATGAATGCAGTAGGCGGCAACCAGTTTGGACTTGACCCATTGTTCAGCTGTTTTCAGTCATATCCGCAGTACTGGCAGAAGAGTGAGGACGGATCGGTAGAGTATGGTTCGATTCAGCCGGAGACGAAGACTGCACTGGAAAATATCTCCAAACTTTATGCGGATGGTGTTATTGATCCGGAGACACTTGTCAGAAGTGATAGCAAGGAGCCACTTCTTTCTGGAAAAGTAGGAATCTTTTTCGGACCGTGGTGGTGTGCATATACATTTGCGGATACAACTCTGTCAGGTTCAGCAGACTGGCGGGCATATTTCACACCTCTTTCTGAGGATGGAAAATATTATACGCATATGGCTGAGCCAACGACACAGTATGTCGTAGCGAGCAAGGACTGCAAAAATCCGGAAGCTGCGTTTAAGATCATTAACTACCTGATTGCAAATGAGCAGACATGGGTAGAAGAGGGCGTAACATCTACGGAGATGGGAACCGCAGATTTCTATCCTTTGTATAATGCGTATGACAATGCTGATGAGATAGAGACATCTTATGAAACGCTGACGAAATATCTTGCAGGAGATATCAGTATGGATGATGTAGATTTTTCGACACATAAACTGCTGAAGAACGATATGGAAGCAGTTACGGAACTTAAGAAAAAGCCTTACGATGATTTTAGTCTTAAATATTGGAATCTGGATAGTGATCTGGCAAAAGGCAATCTGCCTCGTCTGATTGCAATCATGGTAGGTGACGCGCCACTTGTAAATGAGGAATATGTTCCGGTTTACAACGCTTACAACGGACAGACGGAAACAATGGAAGCGAAATGGGCAAATCTGAAGAAAATGGAGGAAGAGACTTTCGCAAAGATTATCATGGGAAAAGCAGATATCAGCGAATTCGATACTTTCGTTAAAAACTGGAAGAATCAGGGTGGTGATCAGATTCTCAAAGAAATTAACGATGAATTAAGTAAGTAAAAGAGACGGCGGCTGATGGTGTTCATTAGCCGCTGTTCCTTAATTGGAGGTATAAAATGCGGGAAAACAAAGTAATCTACGGACTGATAGGATATGGTGGAATGGGCAGATGGCATACAGAAATCCTGTCAAATGTACCGGAAATTGAAATTGGTGGTATCTATGATATCAAGGAAGAAAAGAGAATAGAAGCAAAAGAAAAAGGTTTTTCTGTGTATGGCTCGGAAGAGGAAATGTTATCAGACCCGGATATTGATGTCGTGCTGATTGCCACTCCAAATGACTGCCATAAGCCGATTGCAATCCGTGCTATGCATGCGGGGAAAAACGTGATATCAGAGAAACCGGTGACTCTGTCATCTTCTGATCTTCAGGAGATGGAAAATGTTGCCAAAGAAACCGGAAAGTTCCTGACAGTACACCAGAACAGGCGCTGGGATGATGATTTCCTGATCATACGAAAGCTTGTAGAGGAGCAGAAGCTGGGGCATGTCTTCCGGATAGAAAGCCATGTGCATGGTTCAAGGGGTATTCCGGGTGACTGGAGAAAAGAAAAAATACATGGTGGCGGAATGGTTCTTGACTGGGGTGTACATTTGCTGGATCAGATTCTGTATCTTTACGGAGATAGAAAAATTGAAACTGTATATGCATCACTTACCCATATTACCAATCAGGAAGTGGATGATGGGTTCACCACAATCCTGACATTTGAAGGCGGAACGGAAGTCTTAGTTGAAGTAGGTACCAATAATTATATTTCCCTGCCAAGATGGTATGTACTGGGTGAAGATGGTACTGCGGTAATCAGGGACTGGCAGTTAAATGGTGAGATCATACGGAAAACAGGCATAACCGAAGAGAAAGTAGTGCCGGTAAAGACAGCAGCAGGTCTGACCAAAACCATGGCTCCGAGACGGGAAGATACAATCGTGAAAGAAGAGCTGCCACATGTGTCCGGAGATATTGCGGATTTCCATAGGAATGTAGCAGCAGTTATAAGAGATGGGGCAGAGCCGGAGATTAAGCTCTTCCAGGTGATGCGTGTAATGAAACTAATGGAAGCTATTTTCCAATCAGCAGAAACAAACCAGGTGATTGATTATAGACAGTATGAATCATAAGTATTTATGAAGGAACAGGAGAAAATAAGTATGAAACAGATAAAAATAGGAACATGCGTTCCTGGAGCTAAGGCAGAAGAATGGTTAAAGGGATTTATTGGAAAAGGATTTGAGACATTTTCTCTTAATTTCCATATGTCACTGGAAGGGACTGACCTTGATAAGCTGGCATTGAGCACGGAAAAACTGTTGGCAGGTACGGATTCCAAAATCACGACAATTGGATACTATTGTAATCCTATCCAGTATGCAGAGCATAGGAAAACACTGGAAAATGTAATCTGCACTGCCGGAGAATTCGGAGCTACACATGTGAGTACTTTTGCAGGAGCGTGGGAAGGAAAGCCGGTAGAATCCGCATATGAAGAGTTTGGCAAGGTATTCCGGGAACTGGCTGATCTTGCAGAAGAAAAGGGAGTGAAGCTGGGAATTGAGAATTGCCTTATGGATGGAACATGGGAACATGCGACATGTAATATCGGTTTTAACCCTAAAGCGTGGGAAGTGATGTTTGAGGAAGTAAAGAATGATAACTTCGGACTGGAATGGGAGCCGACACATCAGATGGTACAGCTTATCGATCCGGTAACAGAGCTGAGAAAATGGTGCAAAAAAATAGTACATATACATGGAAAAGATGCAACAATAGACTGGGATGCTGTAAGACATAGTGGCATATCAGGCGCAGTCCCATTTGTATGGCATCGTATGCCGGGCTTTGGTGACACGAACTGGAGAGATATCATTTCTATTTTAAGAAGTAACGGATATGAGGACGATATCTGCATTGAGGGATACCATGATCCTGTATATTCCGGAGAACTGGAGATGACCGGACAGCTTCATGCACTGAATTATCTGAAATGGTGCAGGGGTGGAGATTTTACACCAACTCCATGGGCAAAATAGATACAGGAGGATTTTTCTATGAAACTTGGGTTTATTACATCAATCCTTGACGGATGGACTTATGAACAAATGATGGATTTTGCTTCAGAGCAGGGATTTGAATGTGTGGAAGTGGCATGCTGGCCAGAAGAAAAAGCAGAAAGAAGATATGCGGGTGTAAGCCATATAGATGCAGAACGGGTAAACCAGGATGATGAATATGCAGCCCATATTATGGCATATGCAGAAAAAGCGGGAGTAGAAATCTCTGCACTGGCATATTATCCTAACGTAATGACGGCAGATAAAGAGAAAAGAAATGCTGCTATTGAACATCTGAAGAATGTCATACGTGCAAGTAAAAAGTTAGGTGTTGGCATGGTCACAACATTTATCGGAAGGGATCAGACCAAAAATGTACGGGAAAATCTTGAACTTGTAAAAGAAATATGGCCACCAATCATAAAAATGGCAGAGGTATGTGACGTAAAAATAGCAATTGAAAACTGCCCGATGCTTTTTGGTGAGGAACAGTGGCCCGGAGGACAGAATCTGATGACAACTCCGCCAATCTGGACAGAGGTCTTCAAGATCCTGGACAGTGATAATCTTGGCATTAATTACGATCCATCCCACTTTATCTGGCAGATGATCGACTATATCCGCCCGCTTTATGAATTTAAGGATAAAATATTCCATGTTCATTACAAGGATATCAAGATATACAGGGATAAATTAGAGTCCTGTGGCATCATGGCTTATCCGCTGGAATATATGTCACCTAAGATTCCGGGACTTGGCGATGTGGACTGGGGAAAATACGTGTCAGCACTTACTGATATAGGATATGATGGCTGTACATGTATCGAAATAGAAGATAAAGCATTTGAGGATTCCAAGGAAAAGGTGGAGAAGTCTTTAATTCTCAGTAAAAGATATCTGGAGAAATATGTTATATAACACAGAAAAGTGCAAATAAGGAGGAAATACCATGAGAAAATTAAGAGCAGGAATCGTAGGCTGTGGAGGGATTGCTAACGGAAAACATCTCCCGGCTATGCAGAAAAGTGGTCTCTATGAGGTGGTGGCTTTTTGTGACATCATCATAGAGCGTGCGCAGGAAACAAAAGAAAAATTTGGCACAGAAGATGCAAAAGTATTTGAAGATTACCGTGAACTTCTAAAAGAAGATCTGGATGTTGTATATGTAACTACCCCAAACCGTTCCCATGCAGAAATCTCTATAGCAGCAATGGAGGCAGGAAGAGATGTCATGTGTGAGAAGCCAATGGCAAAAAATTATGCAGAAGCACAGAAGATGGTCGAAACTGCTGAAAGAACACACAAAGTTCTCAACATAGGATATCAGAACCGTTATCGTACAGATTCATTGTATCTGAAGGAAATGTGCAAAAGTGATGAATTGGGAGAAATCTATTTTGCCAAAGCACATGCACTCAGAAGAAGAGCTGTTCCGACCTGGGGTGTGTTCCTGAATGAAGAAGAACAGGGCGGCGGTCCTCTGATTGATATTGGTACACATGCACTGGATCTGACATTATGGATGATGGATAATTATGAAGTGCAGTCTGTTACGGGAGCTTCCTTCCACAAGCTGTCTGATCAGACAGACCAGGGAAATGCATTTGGTAACTGGGATCCGGATAAGTTCTGTGTAGAAGATTCTGCTTTTGGCTTTATCCGTATGAAAAATGGGGCAGTGATCGAACTGGAATCAGCCTGGGCACTGAACACACTGGAGGTTGATGAGGCAAAAACAAGCCTGTGTGGTACCAAAGCCGGAGCTGATATGAAAGATGGCCTTAGGATCAATTACATCCACCATAATACACAGGTAGTAGAGAAACCGGAATTATCAAGCGGTGGAGTAGCATTTTTCTCAGGAAAAGAAAAGTCAGCAGCAGACTATGAACAGGAATTGTTTTACCACATCGTTGTTGATGGGGCAGAACAGGTTGTGAAGCCTGCACAGGCTGCAGTTGTCACACGTATTCTGGAAGCGGTGTACCGTTCAGCAGAGAGTGGAGAAACCATTTATTTTGATTGAGGGAAAAGAAGATTATGGAACAAAGAAAATTAAAAAAGTTGTTGTCTGAGATGTCATTGCGTGAAAAGATTGGGCAGATGATACAGCTGACTGGAATTTACTTTGATGATGATGCGGTACTTACCGGGGAGGTGGGGGAAGACCAGCCACCTCAGTGGGTGACTCAGTATGCTGGTTCTGTACTAGGTATGATCGGGGCAGAAAAGCTCAGGGGAATTCAGAAAAAATATGTGGAAGCGCATCCGCATCATATTCCATTGCTGTTTATGGCAGATGTCATACATGGGTGCAGGACCATAGCTCCGATTCCTTTGGGACAGGCTTGTTCGTTTCATCCGGAACTGGTTAGAAAGATGGCGGGACATGCCGCAGCAGAGTCTGCTTCTGAGGGGATCAGGGCTACGTTTTCTCCAATGATTGATGTATCCAGAGACCCGAGGTGGGGGCGGATAATGGAGTCTTTCGGAGAGGATCCTTTTCTGAACGGAGTTATGGGAACCGCAATGCTTAGAGGATATCAGGGCGAAGAAGGAAAAGACCCGGCAGGGAACAAAAAAATACCGGAGTCCGGTATCGCAGGCTGTTTAAAGCATTTTGCAGGTTATGGTGCAGTGAATGCGGGAAGAGAATACAATGATGTGGAAATATCACAGAGAACCTTCCGGGAACAGTATCTCAAACCATTCCGTATGGCAATGCATGCAGATCCGGCAATGGTGATGACAGCGTTTAATGCAGTTGACCGCAGACCGGTCAGTGGAAACAAGGAACTGCTTGAAGGCACTCTCAGGGAAGAAATGGGTTTCAGTGGCACTGTGATTTCAGATTGGGGATCCATAGGGCAGTTGGAGGAACAGAATGTAGTGTCAAGCCAGAAAGAGGCCGCAGAGGCCGCAGTCCGTGCGGGAGTTGACATTGACATGATGAGTCCGGCATATATGTTCCATCTGGAAGAACTGGTTAAAGAAGGGAGTATTCCAACTTCGTTGATAGACAAAAGTGCATGGAATGTGCTGGTGATGAAGAATCGGCTTGGCTTGTTTGAAAATCCATTTGCAGGAATGCAGGGAGAAGAACCGTTGTCTGCTGAGGCAAAGAAAACCGCGCTTGCGCTGGCATGTGAGAGTTCGGTTCTTCTGAAAAATGATGATATGCTTCCTCTGAAACCGGAGAGGAAGGTATTTTGGGGCGGACCTTATGTGGAGTCAGGGGAATTGCTGAGCAGATGGGCAATTTTCGGCCGTTATGATGATGTGGAAACGATCAGAGAAGTCCTGAAAGCCCGGAAGATGCCGGTTCGTTTTCTGCCAGAATGTGAGATTCTGACAGAAGAGGAAAGGAGGCTGTGGCAGGCTGAAAACTGTAGAATTCAGGACAGCGGAGAACAGGATAAAGAGATACCTGAAATATGCGTGAATAGTGGAAAACAATATGCCACACTGGATGAAATTGAACCGGAGGATACCGTGGTACTTGTACTTGGAGAACATGAGGCACAGTCAGGTGAAGCCGCGAGCAGGGCATTTCTTGATCTGCCGGAAGGGCAGCAGAAGTTTTTTGATGCAGTAGCTGGCCGTACCTCCCATATTGTGACGGTCATTCTATCGGGCAGGCCGTTGGATATACGGAAAATAGCGGAGAAATCCCAGGCTGTCCTTTTTGTCTGGAGACCGGGAACAATGGGAGCTGAGGCTGTTGTTCGCTTGGTGTATGGAGAAGAGACCCCATCAGGAAAACTGTCTGTGAGCATACCATGGTGTGTGGGACAGGTGCCTGTCAGTTACTGGGATGTAAAGACCGGACACCGGATGGTAGAAACGAATCCGGAGAATCGCTTTACGAGCCGGTATATGGATATTCCGAATGAACCGCTTTATCCATTTGGATTCGGTCTCTCTTACACAGAGTTCACCATTACGCCCCCCATATTTGAGAAACAGGAAAGAGAGGATAAGATTGACATATCCTGCAAGGTGAAGAATGTGGGAGAAGTGCCTGGGGCAGAAGTCGTGCAGTGTTATGTGGAGACACTTTGTGCTCCTGTTGTGCGACCGGATAGAGAACTTATCCGGTTTCGGAAAATTTTTCTGTTGCCGGGTGAAGAGCAGGAAGTAAAATTTACGGTTAATCGGAAGGAACTAGCTTTTTATGGAGAGAATATGGAACTCATAGATGGAGATGTCCAGTTTCGTTTTATTGTTGGAAACAGTAGTAGGTCAGAAGCGGGGAGTATCCTTTATGCCTTTTGAGTTGACATTTGATGAATGATTCTCCGGGCATTTTGAGAATCTCAAATGTCAGGAAGAACATAATTTAAAGCAGGGGACATTGTGATGGAAAAAATCACAATGTCCCCTGAAATTTTTTCGGGATATACAAATCCCTACCCAAAAAATATGAAGAAAGTATTATGGGCAGAAAACATCAATGGACAGGAACCATTTGTAAAATCATGGATAGAATATCAGAAGGAATATAAGTGCAAAGACAGAATGTTTGTGGTATGCTAGAGACAGGAATCTGGTCGTAACGGTTTGTTGGTAAAATGGTGGATGGTTACGAATGACATTACGGAGGTGTTAGGCATGGGAAGTTATCTGAATCCGGGCTGCAAAGGCTTTGAGGAGAGCTTAAATTCCGCAATTTATGTAGATAAAACTGGGTTAATCGAAAAAGTAAATGCGGTTGTTAACACACGGCAGAAATATATTTGTGTCAGCCGTCCGCGGCGATTTGGAAAATCTATGGCGACGGATATGCTGGCAGCATATTACGATCAGAGCGTCGATACGGCGCGGTTGTTTGATACTCTGCAGATTGCAAAGGCAGAGACTTATCAGAAATACCGGAATCAATATGATGTGCTGAAAGTGAATATGCAGGAATTTTTAAGCATGACGCACAGTATGGATGAAATGCTTGCGGTTTTTCAAAAACGCATGATTGCAGATCTGAAAAGAGGATATCCTGATTATGTCATGGATGGAGAAGACAGTCTGGTGTTTGCGATGAAAGACGTATATGCACATACGAAGTGCCCGTTTATCATACTGATCGACGAATGGGACTGTCTGTTCCGCGAGTACAAGCAGGATAAAGAGGCGCAAAAAAAATATCTGGATTTCCTGCGGGTATGGATGAAAGATCAGGAATATGTGGCACTTGCCTACATGACCGGAATTTTACCGATAAAAAAATACGGTTCGCATTCGGCACTCAACATGTTTACGGAATATTCCATGACCAATCCACGCGAGATGGCGGAGTTTTTCGGTTTTACCGAAGAGGAAGTGCACGCATTGTGCGCAACATACAAGCGCAATTTTGAAGAAGCGCAGGCGTGGTATGATGGCTATGAACTTGTCGCAATGGACGGAGAAAACCCCAAAATCTATTCCATGTACAGCCCGAAATCAGTGGTCGATGCAATGTTAAGCGGTCTGTATGATAATTACTGGAATCAGACCGAAACATATGAGGCATTAAAAATTTATATCCAGATGAATTTTGACGGGTTAAAAGATGCCATTGTGCGGATGCTTGCCGGGGATCGTGTGGAAATCAATACAGGGACATTTTCCAATGATATGACAACATTCCAGAACCGGGATGATGTTCTGACACTCCTGGTTCATCTGGGTTATCTGAGTTATCACTGGATGGACAAAACGGTGTCGATTCCAAACAAAGAAGTGTCACAGGAATATGTAAATGCAATCAGTACCATGGACTGGCATGAGGTGATTGATTCTGTCGAAGCGTCGAAAAATCTGCTGGAAGCGTTATGGATGCAGGACGAAGAGGCAGTGGCAGCAGGCATTGATAAAGCGCATCGTGAGATTTCCATTTTGCAGTACAACAATGAAAATTCGCTGGCATGTACGATCAATCTGGCGTTTTATTTTGCACGGGAATACTACACGATCATAAGGGAATTTCCGATCGGAAAAGGGTTCGCGGATCTGTGTTTTATTCCAAGAAAAATGCATGCAGACAAACCGGCGGTTGTGATTGAACTGAAATGGGAAAAATCCGCACAGGGAGCCATTGCGCAGATCAAAGACCGGCACTATACAGATGCCTTAAAGGAGTATCGGGGAAATCTGCTCCTTGCCGGAATCAACTACAACAGAGAGACAAAAACACATACGTGTGTGATTGAGCAATTAACAAAAGAAGACTGACAGGAGGAAACCAAAATGAGCAACGTATTAGAAGAAATGAAAACCAGAAGAAGCATCCGAAAATTCAAACCGGATGCCATCCCGCAGGAAATTATAGACCAGATCATCGAAGCGGGAACCTATGCGGCAAACGGCAGAGGCGCACAGAATGTCATCATCATTCAAGTGACAAACAAAGAGAAGCGCGATGAAATCGCAAAGAAAAATGCAGAAATCATGGGAAGTGAGGGTGATCCGTTTTACGGCGCACCGGCAATGCTCATCGTTTTAGGAAAAAAAGACTGGCCGACACATGTCTATGACGGCAGTCTTGTGATGGGAAACCTCATGCTTGCAGCCCATGATCTGGGAATCGGCAGCTGCTGGATTCACCGCGCGAAAGAGGAATTTGAAAGCAGCTGGGGCAGGGAACTGCTTGCATCCCTTGGGATTGAGGATGAATATGAGGGAATCGGACACTGTGCGCTCGGCTATGTGGACGGGGATTATCCGGATGTTATTCCAAGAAAAGAAAACCGCGTATTCTATATCAGATAGGGCGGAACTGCCATGAGAGAAGAGTATTGCGTTTATTATGAAAATTATGAAGAACTGGCCCAAGAAGAACCTGGTGCAGAGATTCCTTTGCAAAAGGATATTGTGTGGGAAAATAAAAATTCCCAGAGTGAACGATGGAAAGCATTGTCGGTTTTTGCCTGTCCACAGGGGCTGGTACTGGAACTGGCAAAGCAGGTGGCATCAAAACAGTACCTTGCGTTTTATGAGAAATGGAAAGAGGCGGACGAAGACCGGCTTACGGATCGGCAGCTGTCGCAGATAGAGGCAGAATCCCCACTTGGTGAATGCCCGGCAGTGCTGCTTACCTGTAATGGGGAGGAACTGCAAAGCGACGGAACCATGGGGATGGCCTGGTATCCGTCAGACATTCTGGAAAAGCTGGAATGGGAACAGGATCCGGAGGCAGAAGCCTGCAGGCAGCATTATGGTTTAGATCCTGCATACCTCTGGTGGATCGGGCGTTTTCATTTTATGTGGAAGCAGCCGGTAGCTGCCAGTAAGATACAAAACCTTGTGCTGACATTGCAGGCAGAAGAAAAAAGAATCTATGGAGAAGAAAGTTTTATTCTTCGCACAGGCGATCAGATCCGTTTTTCACATCCGGTCACAGGGCAGACCTACCGGCTGGATGTGCTGGAAATAGCAGAGGAAGAAATACCGGCAGAACGGATGCCGGACAATGATATGTGTTACCCACGTTTTGCGCAGAGCATGCGCTACAAACTGACACCCGATGATCCGGCCGTTTCTCTCGAGGACGATTCCCCGGCAGAAAGAATTTATAAAAAGAATCCGGACGGTTCCCAAAGCGAAGTGAGTGGGGCGATTTCATTTTTTCTTATGGGAAAATTGAAACCAGAGAAGCAGAACCGTCTGACAACCGGAAATCTGCATTATGCCCCGGTTACGGAGACCGCGTGGATTCCGGTATTTGAGGTGAAACGAAAGGAAGACATTACGGTCGAAGCGATGCCCGGACACAAAAATTAAGGTAGAATGACAAACGCCGGATTGCGATAACGAAAAAAGGAGATAAAAAATATGCCTTGTACAACGATATTAGTAGGAAAAAATGCAACCTATGATGGTTCAACCATGATTGCGAGAAATGATGATGCGGGTGGAAATGATCACTTTACGCCAAAGAAAATGATTGTGGTGCAGCCAAAGGAGCAGCCACGTGTATACAAAGCGGTACTTTCTTCTGTAGAAATTCCGCTTCCAGAAAATCCGCTTCGCTATACGGCTATGCCAAATGCAGTGGAAGGGAAAGGAATCTGGGGTGCATGCGGAGTCAATGAAGCACGGACCGGAATGACGGCAACCGAGACAATCACATCCAATCCACGTGTACTCGGTGCAGATCCGCTGGTGGAAAACGGCATTGGAGAGGAAGATATTGTATCGTTAGTACTTCCTTATATCCACAATGCAAGAGAGGGTGTTCAGCGGCTGGGAGAACTTCTGGAAACCTATGGTACTTATGAAATGAATGGAATTGCCTTTTCCGATCAGAATGAAATCTGGTGGATGGAGACCATTGGCGGACATCACTGGATTGCACGCCGTGTGCCGGATGATGCGTATGTGGTTATGCCAAATCAGCTTGGAATTGATGCATTTGATCTGGATGATGCATTTACCATGCAGGAAAATCATATGTGTTCCGCAGATATGCGGGAGTTTATTTCGGATCATCACCTGAATCTATCCATGGATGGCACTTTAAATCCGCGCGAAGCTTTTGGCAGCCATGACGATGCAGATCATGTGTACAATACACCTCGTGCGTGGTATATGCTGCGCTGCCTGAATCCACACACATACAACTGGGATGGACCGGATGCGGATTTTACACCGGAGTCTGATGATCTGCCATGGACACTGGTACCGGAGCGCAAGATTACGGTGGAAGATGTGAAATATGTGCTTTCCTCGCATTATCAGGGAACGCCATACGATCCATATGGAGCGTATGGAGATCCGGGGCAGCGCGGCATGTATCGTTCCATCGGTATCAACCGCAATGATTTTGTTGGTCTGGTACATATCCGCCCGGAGCATGGAGAGGATGCCAATGTACTGGAGTGGGTTGCGTATGGTTCCAATGCCTTTAATGCCATGGTGCCGTTTTATGCACAGGTGGAGAAAACTCCGGAATATGTGGCCAATACGACAGCAGAAGTTTCTACAGATAATTTTTACTGGGTAAGCCGGATGATTGGTGCGATGGCAGATGCCTCTTATAAGAAATCGGTGTTCCATGTCGAGCGGTATCAGGAGAAAGTGCTGTCTAAAGGACATGAGATTATCAATCATTATGATAAACTGCTGGAAAAAGAAACCGACGCAGGAAAGCGCATGGCACTTAAGACAGAAGCAAACAATGCGGTGGCAGATATGGTAAAAAAAGAAGCTGCCGATACACTCGATAAAGTTCTGTTTGAACTGTGCGGACAGATGAAGAATGCATTTGCCCGTTCCGATGCTTAACGCATCAGTTTCCGCCGCAGAAGCAGATATGCCGTGATCATAGCCGTACCGGTCAGTACCCAGGAGATCGGATAGATAATCATAACAACCCAGAATTCATGTACGGCACGGCAGACGGTGTTGATCCAGATGAGGCGCAGCACGCAGGAGCCGACCACGGTGATCAGAGCCGGTGTCAGGGAATGGCCAAAGCCACGCATGGCACCGCCGCTGATCTCGTAAGTGGAGGTCAGAAGTTCCAGTGTGGTGACGATCAGAAGGCGTTGTACGGCAAAAGTCAGGACATTCGGATCGGTTGTGTACAGGCGAACGAAAAAGTCCCGACCGAGTACAAAAACACCGGATAACAGACCACAGAATATCACGGAAAAAATCATGCAGAGACGGTATACTTTTTTGCACCGCTGAAAATCCCCGGCACCGTAATTCTGGCTCGTAAAAGTAACGGTAGTCTGGGCAAATGCGTTTACCATAAAATACGCAAAAAATTCAAAGTTCAGTGCAGCTGCAGATCCTGCGATAGCGTTTGATCCAAAACTGTTAATCATGCTCTGGATGCAGACGTTGGCAAGGGAAAAGACCATGCCCTGCAGGCCGGCAGGAACACCAATGATCAGAATTTTTTTCAGTTCGCCCCAGTCAATGGACAAGCCACAGAGGCTGACACGGATTGGTTCCTGTTCATGCAGTAAAATATAAAACAGAATACCGGAACTTACAATATTAGAAACAACGGTGGCAATTGCGACACCGGATACTCCCAGATGAAATACAATGACAAGAATCAGGTTCAGTCCGGTATTGATGATTCCGGCGGCAATCAGGGCATACAGTGGGCGGCGGCTGTCACCGATGCTGCGCAGGATTGAAGAACTGAAATCATAAAGCATGATAAATGGCATGCCGAGAAAATAGATCCGCAGATATAAAACTGCCAGATCGATAACATCTTTTGGAGTTCCCATCAGTGTCAGTACCGGTCTGGCAATGAACTGCCCCAGTACAAGCACGAAAATGCCGCTGCATAAAGCGACAACGATGGCGGTGTGAATTGCCGCTTTTACATGTTCTTCGGCTTTCTGTCCGATGTAGCGGGAAATAATTACGTTGGAACCGAGCGAAATTCCGATGAACAGATTAATCATCAGTGCGATGAGCGAACTGTTGCTTCCCACGGCCGCCAATGCACGGCTGCTTGCAAAACGGCCGACTACAGCAGTGTCCACAGAATTAAAAAGCTGTTGCAAAATGCTGCTGGCAGCCAGAGGCAGGGCAAAAAGCAGTAATTTATTCCATAGAGATCCATGTGTCATGTCAATTGTATTTTTCTTTTGCATATTCATAGTGAAACAAATCCCCTCTTTAATAAGTACAGATGATTATAATCCCGGGAAATCAGAAAATCAATAGCTATATCTGCTAATTTCCCATATGGAACAGTAAGTTTCACGTTTTTTTTACGGTATATATGATGAGAATTAACTTGATAATATTCGCAAAAGAGATTAAAATATATTTGCATGGGAGGATAAGTAAAATGGAGTATTTACCAATTCAGGAACTTTCCGGTAAATGGAATATAGGTAAGCGAAGAATACAGGTTTTGTGTAAGGAAGGGCGGATTTCCGGTGCAAAAATGATAGGAAATATGTGGGTTGTGCCTGAAAATGCAAAACGTCCGAATGATGCACGGGTTAAAAGTCCTATTGTCAAAAATGATGATAAAATTCTGCGGGCAAGAAAAGAACTAAAAAAATTACTGAAGCAGATTTACACTTCCTGTGGAAACAGGGGAATGCTGGTGCAGCAGCAGAAAGATTATGCATTAACAATGTTGGCAGGTGCACTTTGTGCTCATTATCTGCATACGTCAGTCAATCAAATAATTCTGATGAAACTGTATCATGAAATTTCTGGGAATTCAGCTGATATGGATATTGATCCTTGTGATATGCAATTGGTATGCGATTACGTTACCGCAAATAAGAATGATCCGGATCTGGAGGATGTGATTTCATGGGCTTATCAATATTCAAATAAATACATACAGGATAACGAATATAGAAAGACCCAGTTTTTTACAGAAAAATACATGATCAGGTTTCTGGTTAAGAATATCAGATTGTCTGCAGGGGTAGAGAAAATTCTGGATCCGTGTGTTGGGGGTGGGAATTTTTTGGTAGCCTGTCTGGATGAAATGTGTAGTCTGTGCAGTCAGATTACAAAGAAAACAATTGTGGACAACAGCAAAAAACTATATGGATTCGATATTGACAATAAAATAACAAGGGTTGCGGCAGTGAATGTAAAACTCAGAGCATTTGCAATATTTAGAAGAAACGGAATCCGGTTTGACTTTCAGGATTGGGATGCTGTTTGCCCAAACATATTTATGTCAGAGGACAGGGAAAATATCAAGGGGTCATTAATGCATGGAAATAGGGTTCTCGTTAATGCGATTAATGGAGAAAAAATCAGTTCAGACAGGGTATTTAAGGATGCAGATGTGGTTCTCACAAATCCACCTTTCGCAAGTGTTAAAGGAATGCAACAGGGACAAAAAGAATTTCTTAAGTGTGAATATCCAAGGGCAAATTGTGACACCTGTGTAGCGTTCACAGAGGCAATCGGAAGCATGTTAAAACCGGGTGGGAAATGTGGTATAGTAAGTCAAAGTACCTGGATGTTTTTAAAAAGTTTTGCTGGGGCAAGAAAATGGATGCTGGAAAACTATAAATTTGAAAAAATAGTTAATCTTGGGTCTGGTGCGTTTCAGGATTTAAATGGTGAAAAATCTAATGTATCGCTGATTATTTTTTCCACTCCGGGCTTTGACGGGAACGTGGTTGATATTTGTAATGTACAAGATAAAACATATGATGAAAAAGAAATTTTTCTGGATTCTGAAATCAATTTTATACAAAAACCACAAAGCGAATTAAATAAAACGATGGGTTTTGATTTTACAAATAAAGATTTATTGGATGAATTGGAAAATGCTGCCGATGTATACCGTAGCATTGCTGTTCCGATGCAGGGAACATCTACAGGAAATTCCAAAGAACTGGTAGGGTTTTTCTGGGAGCATTTTGGTGATGATGAATGGATTAGCGTTAGTAATGGAGGAGGATACTGTCGATGGCAGGGGCTAAACGATTCTGTCGTTAAGTGGGGAAAAGAAGCCGAGTATATAAAAGAACAAAAGGGGTCAGCATTAAGAAATATTAAATATTTTAAGGATACGCAGATCGTGTTTAGTGATACAGGTACTGCGGGATTAAATGTCCGTCTCCTTCTGGAAAATCAGATTTTTATTGCGTCTGGTCCGGGAATTAGAATTAATAAGGGAAATAAATATGCACATCTTGCATTTCTTAATTCCAGGTTTGCTTCATATTGTATCAGACTTATGTCACCAAAACTTACAATTGCAGCAGGGTATATTGGACAAATACCTGTTAGTAAAAAGATATGTACATCAATTGTTCTGGAGAAGGATGCCCGATTGTGCGTTGAACTGAAAATTAAGATGTTATCAATACGCACAACCAATCTTGAATATAGCGATTCTTTTATTGAACAGTTACCTTCGGATATGGATAATGCGGCATGGTATTTATTCAATGAAGATCTGACCAATGAACTTATGAAGCTGGATATTGAAAGCAGAATGGATGGTCATATAGCCGATGAATTGGGAATATCTGGAGCGGCACGTAAAACACTGGATCAAAGCGTAGGAAAATGTGCATATGAAATTACAGACCTTGCAGAAATAGATCTGGTAAAGCTGGATAAGTATATAGATAAACTGACAGATGCAAATTGTTGTCTGAAGAGAACGAAAAATGCTAAGAATGCATTGGGAAGTGACGGTTATCTTGAATATATTTCAAAAGATCTGGCGGTTAATCCAGAGTATATTGTGCAGAAAATCCAGGATAATCCATATATAATGAAAAAAGTCATTACAAAGTATAAATCCTTAATTCTTCACAATTTTGTACTTTACTGCATGGGATATAATACGAAGGATGGTGTGACAACAGGCGAAATGTCAGTCAAAGATCTGGAAAACAGATATAGTAAAAAATTTAATGGTTCCGATTTTATAAAATGGGTCTGTGGATCTTTTAATACTGTACATAATAATATTTTCAAAGGGCATCCATATCTTGTTTATGAGAATGGAATGGTACATAAAAATGGTAATTAAATTACGGGAAAAGATAACAGAATATGTTTCAAAAAATTCTGATATACAGAGGTGGGAAAGCGTTCGGGAAATGTTTGGCGCATATTCCTATTTAATGTTTTTGTTCTTATGTTCAAAATCCATGGGCAAAGTGAAAAATCTCATAGATATGTGTAATGTTGTCAAAAACAGAAATTTGGAGAAAAATGATATTGTTGATGAGATAATCCGATTAAAAGACGCAGAAAAATTTGTCCGGGATATAGATAGGATAACCGATAATATGGAGGACATTGATATTGCCCATTTGTATCAGGAATACATCTCAGAGGATTTTATACTTAATGAAGATGGGATAGAGTTCGAGAATGGGAAAAATGGAAGAGATATTCTGGGAGCTTATTATACACAGAATGAATTTGCAGAAATCATTGCCCGGAAGGCCGTGGACGACTATTTTAGGTTAAATCCGCAAAGGCATTCAAATAGAATTAAAATTGCGGATTATTCATGTGGAGGAGCTTCTTTTCTGATACCTATACTTATGGTTTGTCAGGAAAAGGGGATCAATGCAGAAATCTATGGGTATGATGTTGACCCGGTTGCGGTGGTTATTTCCCGATTTCTGATGATCAAAATTTTCCCACAGGCGGCAGACCGCATTTTTATCACTCTTGGCAATCCATTGCTGGAGGAAACCTCGAATTGTGCTGGCAGATTTAAGAAAGCAATACAGGGTAGATATTATAACAGGGAAATGGGCATAAAGATAGAAGATCAAATGGACATTGTGCTGGGAAATCCACCTTGGGAAAAAATTCGTTTTGAAGAAAAAAAATTTTTGCATCATTATATACCAGATAAGAAAATCGGAACCAAATCTGACAGGGAAAAACTGTTACATCTGATGACGAAGGATAATGCACAGTATTATACTTCGTTAGCTGAAGATTATGAAGCTGGTAAAGTACAAATAAAAAAATCAAATACGTTTCAATATTCCGGATCCGGTGAACTTAATACTTATGCATTATTTACGGAACTTAGCAGCAGAATGATTGTGGAGCATGGTATTGTAAGTCTTATTGTAAAATCTTCACTGTTCAAAATGCCAGTATACAGTTCCTTCTTTAAATATTTGATCAAAAAGGGAACTTTATATGAAATATTTATGTTTGTGAATAAGAACAGAATCTTTAATATTGACGCAAGGGAAGAATTTTCAGTTTTATATCTGGCTAAAGGCATCCCGGAAAAATTAAAGGTTGTATGGAATCTAAGGCGGTATGAGAATTTTGATAAGCAGTCAGGGATACCGTTATCTTATAAAGAACTTAATAAATTAAATCCTGAAACAGGAATGATTCCGGGGATTAAAAATATAGAAGAGTTAAAGTTCCTTTTGGATATGGCTGACCGTCATGAGATTTTTGGAAAAGTATACAGTCAATGCCATTTTGGGAGATTAGTCCATCTGACGAATCATTCGTCCATTATAAAAAAAGGAAAGAAGAAGGGATATCTGGCGGTATATGAAGGAAAGTTTATTGAATTGTATACGGGAAAATTTGCAACATTTGCCCGAATGACAGAAGAGGAAAAATATAAAAATAAGGCAACTGCAAAATTAATAGAGGATCCACAGGGAACGGAATATCCGGAAGCAAGATTTTTTATTAAAGAAGACGGTTGGGAAAAAATAGCAAAGAATTTTAACGATGGATATGTAATTGCGTGGAGAAGTCTTACTTCAGCCACCAATAGAAGGACAATGCTGGCAACGGTGCTGCCTTTGATTCCTGCATGCCAATCAATTCAGCTTCTTCAGTTAGACAATTTTAAACAAATGCTCCATGTACTTGCATTATTCAATTCTATCGTATTTGACTATATGGTCAGGCTGAAAATGGTGGGGCTTGATCTTACACAGGCGATAATTAAGCAAATACCAGTGCCTGCGATAAAAAAATATGACGAGATAATAATGTTTAAAGGAATTAATGCAACAGTTTCAAAACATTTACTATCCAGAATCAGAAAATTATATGAGGATGATGATCGAATTATTGGGATGTTTCAAAACATGGATATATATGAGGTTGATGAAGAACGCATGGTTTTGATTGCTGACATAGATAAAATCATTGCTAAATTATATGGAATATCAGACCAAAAACTTAAGGAGATTGCGTTGGACTTCCATGGTTTTTATACAAAAGAAGAGGTAGATGCCCTGTATTAGGCATCTGTCTCTTTACAGTGGCATACACTCCTTGGAAGCGTATGTTTGAAATTAGTTACAGCATCCCATATGCTTTAGAAGTTTTGCCGGAACCGTTTCTGGCCCATACGCGACTTAACTTTTTAACTTTGTTCAGTTCAGTTTCAGCAAGGAGAGACAGAACATAATAGTCGGGATTAATCTTTTCGAAAACTAATATTTTATGGATGAAATCTCCATGATGTCCAAATTTGGACAACTCGCCTGTACCATCATCCGGGGAACCTGTTAGCTGTATTCTCCAACTGCCGTTATTTGGAGTAAATTTTATGGTTGATGGGAAATAGTCTTTGCCACAATAATTAATGGTGATATTTTTTTCACGACTCAAATCATCCGGATCTATTTCAAAGAACTTTATTCCACCGTACATTCTGGATGAATCCTCTGAATATTCATATGTTGTACCCTTTACAGAACCGGATTCTATTTTGCCCAATTTTGATAAATCAAGAATATTTCGTGATCCTCCAGTAGATTCGCGCATTTCAAACCAGAATTGTTCATTTGAAAAAGCTGGTTTTACCGGATTTGTATCTGACACGACATAGTCTGTCGGGGAACCGGATAGTTTATCTTTTTTTCCAGAAGGAGCATGATCAAGTGTGATGGAAGGAATAGATACTTTCTCAGAACCAAACAAGGAAGTCTTTTTCTGGTGGAATTTTCTGGCAGCCTGTCTGGATATAGTCTCAATTTTCTGCGATACTTCTTTTGAAATATAGCCTGCTTCAAGTAAAACATCAATATCATCAATACTGGAAATTCTGGCGGAGCAATTGTAAGCATTATCTGTATATTTTTCAATAATATCATATAGGTTTTTCAGTTTTGGAAAATCAGCTGGCAATGAATATTTTTCAACCATGCAGCTTTCGAAATTTGTCCAGAGTCCACCTCCGGTAAGATTGTTTGATCCCACAGCGCACCATGCAGTTGAGGCATTTTCCAGCAAATAGAGTTTACTGTGGTATGTGGTGGAAAAATTTTCTGAGTGAACGACAAATAAATTGTCACAGAGCGAAAAAAGGTTTAATAGAGCTTCATAAGAAGTCCCTCCAAGATCTATACCAATAAATGCATTTACCTTTCCACCGCGGGATCTGTGTTTTTCAATGGCTTTTTTCAGACGTAATACACCACTGTTTTTGGCAAAGGCAGAAAAAATAGTAAATGATGAATAAGGATGATTAAGTTCAGTGATAATCATATCCCCCAGTTGTCCCTGAAACGGTTGATTTATTATTGACATTTCAATTTCTCCTCCATAAATTTATTTTTCTTTCTCTGATGGAATAAGAAGCCGATATGGTTCAATATTTAGTGCAGAGGCTATATTTTCTATATTATCAATAGAGATATTCCTGCGTTCTCTTTCCACAGCACTTATATATGTCCGGTGTAATCCGGATAAATCGGCGAGAGTTTCCTGACTTAGTCCTTGTTCTTTACGATATTTGCGAATATTAACTGCCAGAACATGCATTAACCCCATACCTTTTCACGTATAATCCAATTATCCTCTTTTGAGGGTAATGGATTATTCTCCTTTCTCCCAATATCTTGGGTTTTATTGAATACTCCATTATAATACTTAAAGCACTGTGGATCTGTACCTATAGCTTTACAGCTTTGACTGTTCGGAGGTGACTCAGACCACAGCTTTTCGTCTATTACTGGTAATTAGTTTGTTAACGCTTGACGTTTCTATTTACGTGATTACACAGCCGAACTCTCTGTGGAAGACAGCAGTGCTAAATATTATTTCAGGAGGTAAATCTCTATGTCCATGTACTTTGTTGGAATTGATATTTCCAAGTACAAACATGATTGCTGCATCATTTCTGCAGCCGACCAGCAGATTATTTCTAAATTTACCATCACTAATGACAAAGATGGCTTTGAACAACTGCTTACTGCTCTTAATTCTCTCTCCAATCCTGAGGATATAAAAATAGGGTTTGAATCAACTGCCCATTATGCCCTCAATCTTGAACTCTTCCTTGAGAATGCCCACCACAGCTTCATGGAAGTTAATCCAGTTCTCATCAAGGAATACAAAAAGTCTACAACTTTAAGGCGAACCAAAACCGATTCTGTTGACTGCGAATCAATAGCCCGGTGGTTAATTACCGTTGAGTACAAACCCCATTCAAAAGGATTTTACCACGCTTATTCCCTAAAGTCACTAACTCGTTTGCGTGACAGGCTAATTCGTCAGCGTTCTTTTTATCTTGTTAAGATAACTAATGTTTTAGACCATACCTTTCCGGAATTTAAACCATTCTTCAATGAACGGCTTTCTAAAACAGCTTTGTATCTTCTTGAAAACTACGGCTCCGCTGAAAAAATGGCTCGTATGAACTCTGCTTCCTACGATAAACTCCGCTGTATTTCCAGAGGTAAGTTTTCTATCCAGCAGTTCCTTCGTCTTAAAGAGCTTGCTGCTGACACTGTCGGTGTCAATAATTCTATATTTGATTTAGAATTAAACACTTTATTGACACTATACAAATCTCTTTCCGATGAAATAAACACTTTGGAAACTGAGATTATTAAACTTATCGAAGAAGTACATCCTCACTATATGTCTATCCCTGGTATTGGTCCCATTTCAGCCGCTGTTATTTACGCTGAATACGGTGATATATCCAACTTTTCCAATCCCGGTCAGATGCTTGCATTTGCCGGAATTGAACCCGGAATAAACGATTCTGGAACAGAATCCCACGGTGGACGAATGGTAAAACACGGTTCTTCACAACTCCGTTACGTTCTTCTTAACGCCTGCTTACCCTTAATACGTTTTGACTTAACCTTTGCAACTTATTATGAAAAGAAACGTGCAGAAGGCAAGAAACACAGGGTAGCGATTACTCACGTAGCAAAGAAACTGATTAGAGTCATCTATGCATTGGAGAGGCAGGATGTAGACTTTAACGCTCAGAAACTACGCTAATATCTACCTTACATATATTTATCTGTTCCATCTGAAATACGATATTTTCAGATGGTCTGTTAAAATTACCCATTTTTAGGTCACAAATGTTTTTCAAAAAACACTTGACTATTTATAGTTTGTCACCTCCATATTCATTATAAAAAATGTAGACAATAAGTCCACAGACAATATGTCACTAAAAAATGTGTTGACATTTTGGAAGAAGAGTGCTAGTTTTTTGTTAACAAAGAGAAATCAGGCAAATGCATCGAACAGAATACGATCATCAGAATATGTGATGCAGCGCAGGCTGCACTACAGTTTTTCAGAGAGCTGCCGGAGGGTGCGAGACAGTAGGACATTCGGATGACCATCCTCTGCGAGCAGTGTGCTGAATCCTGTGTGGGACAGTAGGCATCACCGGTTTTCTACCGTTATAAAGAAACTTATTACTGGATGGGGAGTGCAGCGATGAGAGTGAGTGGTCGTTTTATACGGCAAATAAAGTGGTAACGCGGAAGCATAACATAAGCCTTCGTCTTTATATACTGATAAGAGGTATATAGGGACGGAGGTTTTTTAATTCCTGTTCCATTCTCTTTGCAAATATTAAGAAGGGAGTCGCCGAATGGCGAAAAAACAATGAATGGTTTAGTTATCGTATTAATTGCAATTGTGGTACTTGGTGCCGGCTATCTGTTATACGGACGCTGGCTTGCCAGCAAATGGGGGCTGGATCCGAAAGCAAAAACTCCGGCTTATACGCATGAAGATGGACAGGATTATGTTCCTTCCTCCAAACTGACGGTGTTTGCCCATCAGTTTTCTTCCATCGCAGGTGCGGGACCTGTCACCGGACCGATCCTGGCATCCGTATTCGGCTGGGTGCCGGTATTGTTATGGCTGCTGATCGGAGGTCTGTTTTTCGGAGCTGTGCAGGATTTCGGTGCACTGTATGCTTCCGTTAAAAATGAAGGAAAATCGATGGGAATGATCATCGAGAAATACATCGGAAGAACCGGACGGAAATTATTTATGCTGTTCTGCTGGCTGTTTACCCTTCTGGTTATGGCAGCTTTTACCGATATGGTTGCCGGAACGTTTGTCGGAAAAGGTGTGGAAGGGATGACAAAGGCAACAGGCTATGCGAATTCCGCAGCGGCATCCATTTCCATGTTGTTTATCGTTGTTGCCATCATCTTTGGTCTGATCCAGAAAAAGGTCGGAAAGATGAAAGAGTGGGTTCGCGCAGGGGTTGCCATTGCCCTGTTGGTTGTCATGTTTATCATTGGTATGAAACTTCCAATGTATGCGACAAAGAGTACCTGGATCTATATTGTTATGGCGTATCTGTTCCTTGCCTCTGTCATGCCGATGTGGCTGCTCATGGAGCCGCGTGATTACATGACCACTTTCATGCTGCTGGGCATGATCATTGGTGCGGTTGTCGGTGTCATTGCCGAGCATCCGACCATGAAGCTGAATGCATTTAGCGGATTTAATGTAGATGGCAGTTATCTGTTCCCTACTTTATTTGTAACGATTGCCTGTGGTGCGGTGTCCGGATTCCACAGTCTGGTTTCTTCCGGTACTTCTTCTAAGACCATTAGTAATGAAAAGGATATGCTGATGGTTGGTTACGGTGCCATGGTTGTAGAGTCTCTGCTTGGTGTCGTTGCACTCGTTGTAGTTGGTGCGGTTGCTGTAAACGGAACCAAGCCGGAGGGCACTCCGTTTTCCATCTTCTCTACTGGTGTTGCAGGATTCTTTGAAAAATTCGGTATTCCGGTACAGGTTGCCACTGTATTTATGACCATGTGTGTATCTGCACTGGCACTGACTTCTCTGGATTCCGTTGCGCGAATTGGCCGTATGTCTTTCCAGGAACTGTTTTACGGAGATACCACCGATACTTCCAAGATGCCGGGCTGGCAGAAAGTTCTGACCAATAAATATTTTGCAACAATTATTACCTTATTCTTTGGTTATTTACTGACTCTTGGCGGATACAATAATATCTGGCCACTGTTTGGTTCTGCGAACCAGCTGCTTGCAGCACTTGTACTGATTGCACTTGCGGTATTCTTAAAGACAACCGGAAGAACCGGCTGGACACTTTACATACCGATGTTTGTTATGCTGGCAGTTACGTTTACCGCACTGATCCAGAAGACCATTGCACTGGTTTCCAATATTGCCGGTGGTCAGGCAACTTTCCTGGTAGACGGTCTGCAGTTTATCGTGGCTATTCTTCTGATGGTTCTCGGTGTGCTGGTTGCATTCAGCTGTCTGAAGAAACTGTTTACTGCAAAGAAGCAGGAAGCATAAGCTATTTGTTCTGTTTTCTCCATTCCCGAGGGGAAACACCATAAATATTTTTAAATGCACGGGAAAAATGAAGCTGATTTTCGTATCCGACAGCAGAGCCGACATCTGCAATGGATAAGGAAGTCAGCTTTAATAATTCCGTAGCCTTTACCATTCGGTAGTTCATAAGAAATTCCTGTGGGGAGCGACCGGTCGAGTTGCGGAAGATTTTTCCGAAATAACTCCGGTTGATGCCACATACCGCAGCGATATCTTCAATCGAAATAGTATTCTGAAAATTCTGTTCCATATAATTGATCGCTTCTTTTATATAATAATCACTCATGCGCCCACTGGAGATCAGCGTTGCTGATTTTGCCGACTGCAGCAGATAATCCAAAAACAGATACAGATGCCCGATCAGATGGAAGGAGGATTCCTGCGGATGATTGACGATATAAAGCATTTCATCGGCAAGTTTTTCCCGTAATTCTTTGGAATGGGAATGATAAACGGGCGCGTCTTTGCACAAATCTGTGACACTTAAAGCCTCTTTTACACGTAAGCCGTCAAATTCGATCCATATATATTCCCATGGAAGCTGTTCATCGGCAATGTAAGTATTGATCTGCCCCGGGAAAATCATAAACCCCTGTCCGCTTTTTATAGAATAGGTCCGTGTTTCTCCTTTGGAATTGTCTGCCATGAGTGTTCCGGTTCCGGAAAGAATGTAGTGAAACAGGTAGTGGTTGCGTGTTGCAGGTCCGAAAGAATGACCGGGATCACACTGTTCGTATCCAAACTGATACATGCACAGATCAATAAAATTTTCATTTGGAAAAATATTAAAAAATGTATTACTCATAAAACACTCCGTATATACCAAAATGCGATATTAGTATCTATTATAGCACAAAATATTGCATTTAGATATAAAATTAAAAAAATATGGGTATTTAAGGACGCATAAAGGTATGTTATAATTAGATTATCAAAAAGGCAAGCGGATATATTTAAGAAAAGGAGAGAGGAATATGGCAAAAAGGAATATTTTCCGTGGTCTTGCGGCTGTGCTTGCACTTGGTATGTGTATGACAGGACTTGCTGGATGCGGAAGCGAAAAAAGGGCGGATGGAAAAACGGAGATTGAAGTGGTTTCCTACAAACCAGAAGCAGTTAAGGCATTTGAAAAAATTGAAAAGCGGTTCAATGAAACACATGATGACATTCATTTGACGATTTCATCTCCAAATGAAGCAATGACCATTTTAAAGACACGTTTTATCCGGGAGGATTATCCGGATATCATCGCAATCGGAGGAGACATCAACTATTCCAACTTTTTAGATGCAGATCTGTTTGAGGATATTTCCGATCTGGATGAAGTCCAGACCGTAAAACAGGCATATCTGGATATGGATAAGGAACTGGAGTTTATTCCAAAGGATGGCACGTATGCACTTCCATATGCGGCAAACGCGGCAGGAATTTTATATAACAAAGATCTGTTTGAGGAAAATGGCTGGAAAGTTCCGTCCACCTGGCAGGAATTTACCACACTGTGTGATGAAATAAAGCAAAGCGGAACACTTCCGCTGTATCTGGGATTTAAAGATACCTGGACCTGTCTGGCTCCGTGGAATGCGCTGGCAGTCGGACTTACCGATTCGGACACCTGCAATCAGGTAAATATGGGAAATACCACATTTGCCAAGACTTATGAACCGGTAGCAGAAAAGATGCGTGCGCTTTTGGATTACGCAGAAAAAAATCCGTATGCATATGGTTATAACGATGCCTGTACAGCATTTGCCCGTGGGCAAGCTGCCATGTATCCGATTGGAAGCTATGCGATTCCACAGATTAAATCGGTCAACCCGGACATGAATATAGGCTCTTTTACATTTCCTGCAAATGATAACGAATCAGACAATGTATTAAATTCAGGAATTGATCTGCAGTTTTCTGTGATGAAAGCATGCAAAAACAAAGAAGCAGCATATGAAGTTTTAAAATATCTGTATGACGATGAGACCATTCAGATTTATCTGGATGATCAGGGCGGAATCGCCTGCAAGGATGGGGATTTTGCAATTCCGGAAACACTCGAGGATATGCGTCCTTACATTGAAAATAACCGCATGGCAGATTATCAGGATCACCATTATCCGAGTGAGATGAGCGTGGATGCCATGATCCAGACGTTCCTGCTGGATACAAGCGATAATGCACAGGAAAAGTTTTTGAAAAAATTTGATTCCGGCTGGAAGCGCTATAACCGGGATCTGATTCGGAAAGTACAGGATTATCAGAAAGAACAGGAGGATGCACAATGAAAAAGAAAATGTCAAACAGGGACAAAACATTCTGGGCGGTTGTCATACCGGTTGTGATCTTATTTTTTGCATTCAATACACTTCCAATGATCAAAGGTGTGATTTACAGTTTTACCAATTATAAAGGATATGGAACTTACGATTATGTCGGATTCCGGAACTATGCAGATCTGTTTACGGATTCCCGCGTGGGAAAAAGCTATTTGTTTACGTTTAAATATGCACTGGCAGGAACGATACTGGTAAATGTGCTGAGTCTGATCATGGCAGTTGGATTAAACAGTGCAATCCGTTTTAAAAGTGCACTGCGCGGTATTTATTTTGTGCCGAATATTTTAGGCGGACTTGTCATCGGTTATATTTTTAGTTTTATTTTTACTTACATTCTCCCAACTGTGGGAAATGTGTTCCATATTGGATTTTTACAGAACAGTATTCTTGCAAGTGAAAAATACGCGTGGATTGGTGTGCTGATTGTTGGTGTATGGCAGGCAGTTGCCATGAATACCATTATTTATATTTCCGGTCTGCAGACCGTCCCGGAGGAAGTTTACGAGGCGAGTATGCTTGATGGAGCAAGTAAATGGAAACAGTTCTGGAAAGTAACATTTCCACTGGTTATGCCGTTTGTAACAATCAATCTGGTATTGAGCACAAAGAATTTTCTCATGGTATTCGACCAGATCATGTCTTTGACCAAGGGAGGTCCGGCACAGAGCACCGAATCGATCTCTTACCTGATTTATAAAAATGGTATGGATGGCGGACAGTTTGGATTCCAGAGTGCAAATGCAGTTATTTTCTTTATTGTGATTGTGGCAATTTCACTTTTCCAGATGACAGTCATGAATAAGAAGGAGGAGCAGTTATGATGAAAGAAAAACAGAAAACAAACCGGATACTTACGATTGTTCTGATTTTGGGGACGGTTACCGTATTTTTTCCACTGTATATGGCAGCGATCATTGCGTTTAAGAAACCAAGTGAGATGACAAACGATGTGGCGGGTGCACTTTCTTTCCCGAAACAATGGAGTTTTGAAAACTTCCGTCAGGCAATGGAAGTGACCGATTTCTGGCACTCTCTTGGAAACAGTTTACTGATCACACTGGTAACAATCGTACTGGCAATCCTGATCCACTCAATTGCAGGCTATGTGATCGGGCGGGGCATGGCAAGAAGAAAAAGTTTCCGTTTTATCTATCTGTATATTGTCAGTGGTATGTTTGTTCCATTTTCCATCTTAATGATGCCTCTGGTAAAACAGACGGCACACATGGGACTTGGAAACCGTGCCGGTGTCATCGTGTTGTATCTGGTATTTTACATGCCAATGAATGTCCTGCTTTACAGTGGATATTTAAAAAATATTCCGGTAGCATTGGAGGAGGCTGCAGATATCGATGGCGCAAGCACCTGGACAACTTATTGGAAAGTCGTTTTTCCGATGATGAAACCAATGCATGCAACGGTTGCGATTCTGACAGCCCTTGGAACATGGAACGATGTTATGACACCGCTTGTGATCATGTCCGGAACCGGACAGAATACGCTGCCGCTTGCACAGCTTAACTTCCAGACACAGTTTGGAACCAACTACAATCTGGCGTTTGCCTCCTATATTCTGGCACTGATCCCGATCCTGATCTTTTATGTGATCTGTCAGAAACAGATTTTAAATGGTGTGGCAAACGGTGCAGTCAAAGGATAAAGAATAAACGAGGTGACTTCTATGGCAATTATATACAATCCAAATAAAAAAATCTTTACCCTGCATACGGCGCATACAACTTATCAGATGCAGGTTGATCCACTGGGATATCTGCTGCATCTGTACTACGGAGAAAAAACAAACAGTTCCATGGACTATGTCTTAACCTATGCAGACCGCGGATTTTCCGGAAATCCTTATGCAGCCGGTATGGACCGCACCTATTCGCTGGATGCGCTGCCACAGGAGTATCCGTCCCTTGGCACAGGGGATTACCGCAATATCGCGCTGAATATCAAAAATGAAAAAGGGGTGGAAAGTGCGGATCTGCTTTTTAAGAGCTATGAGATCCGAAGCGGCAAGTATCAGTTACAGGGACTTCCGGCTGTCTGGGCAGATGAAAACGAAGCACAGACACTGGAAATAGTCCTTGCAGATGAAAACGCACAGGTTGAAGTGCATCTGCTGTATGGCGTTTTAGAAGAAACCGATGTCATTACAAGGAGTGTCCGGATTAAAAATATGGGAACCGGACAGATTACGATCGAAAAGGCAGCGGCAGCCTGTCTGGATTTTGTACAGGGAGAGTTTGATGTCCTGCGGTTTTATGGAAAGCATGCCATGGAGCGCAATCTGGAGCGCACCCCGCTGGGACATGGAACGATTGCGTTTGGCAGCCGCAGGGGAACATCCAGCCATCAGTATAATCCGGCAGTAATTCTGGCAGAAAAAGGGACAACAGAGACGGCAGGCAGCTGCTATGGTATGCTGTTTGTATACAGCGGCAATTTCTCCTGTGAGGCAGAAAAAGACCAGTTCAACCAGACGCGCCTGCTTCTTGGATTAAATGAAGAACTGTTTTCCTACCCGCTCGCGGCTGGAGAAACCTTTACGGTGCCGGAAGTCATTTTATCCTATTCGGCAGATGGATTGTCTGCATTGTCGCAGCAGTATCATAACTGCATCCGCAACCATGTGTGCCGCAGCAAATATGTCCATATGCAGCGTCCGGTGCTGATCAACAGCTGGGAGGCAGCCTATTTCGATTTTACGGGAGATACGATTGTGGATCTGGCAAAAGAAGCCGCTTCCCTTGGAATTGATATGGTAGTGATGGATGACGGCTGGTTCGGAAAAAGAAATGATGACAATTCTTCCCTTGGGGACTGGCAGGTCAACGAAAAGAAACTGGGGGGCAGTCTGGCAGATCTTATTACCCGTGTGCATGAGCAGGGCGTGAAATTCGGCATCTGGATTGAGCCGGAGATGGTCAATGAAGACAGTGATCTGTACCGGGCGCATCCGGACTGGGCAATCCGGATTCCGGGGAAAAAGCCGGTGCGCTCGAGAAACCAGTTACTGCTTGATTTTTCCAGAAAAGAAGTGCGCGACTGTGTCTTTGACCAGATCTGTGCCGTGCTCGATCAGGGAAAAATTGATTATGTCAAGTGGGATATGAACCGCAGCATGGCAGATGTTTATGCCGGAAATCTTTCCTATGATTATGTGCTTGGTGTCTATGATTTCATGGAGCGTTTGTGCAGCCGCTATCCGGATCTTCTGCTGGAGGGATGCAGCGGTGGCGGCGGCAGGTTTGATGCAGGAATGCTTTATTATTCCCCACAGATCTGGTGCAGCGACAATACCGATGCGATCAACCGCACAAGAATCCAGTACGGAACTTCGTTTTTCTATCCGGTTTCCGCGATGGGGGCGCATGTTTCGGCGGTGCCAAATCACCAGACCGGACGGGTGACAAGTTTCCATACCCGTGGGGTGACGGCGATGGCGGGAACTTTCGGTTACGAATTAAACCCGGCACTTTTATCGGATGAGGAAAAACAGCAGATCCGGGAGCAGATCAAAACGTACAAGAAGTATGAAACGCTCATTAACGAGGGAACGTACTGGCGGCTGTCGGATCCGTTTACGGATGAAATTGCGGCATGGATGTCTATCTCAGAGCAACAGGATCATGCACTGGTAAGCGTAGTGCGTCTTATGGCAGAGGCAAATCAGGCGACCGTTTATGTCCGCCTGCGTGGGTTAAAACCGGATGCCGTGTATCTGGAAGAACAAAGCGGCAGGCAGTATTCCGGTGCAGCACTGATGCATGCGGGAATTCCGCTTCCACCATTTACCAGAGAATATGAGGCATATCAGTTTGCTTTTACAGAACTGAAAGAGGCTGGAACATTATATGAAAAAGTGCGGAAATGGTGTGACAGGAATGCCAAAAATCGGGTGGTCATCAGCCTCTACGGTGGCTCCGGTTCCGGAAAAACAACACTTGCAACGGCATTGCAGCAGTACTTTTTAAATGATGGCAGGGGTTGCTATCTGCTCTCGGGTGATGATTATCCACACCGGATTCCAAAACGCAACGATGAAGAACGGATGCGTGTGTATAAAGAGGCCGGGGAAGACGGACTGCGTGGATATCTCGGCACAAAGAAAGAGATTGACTTCGACCGGATCAATGAAGTGCTTGCGGCATTTCATGAGGGAAAAGATACGATCACCTTGCGGCATTTGGGACGGGAAGATGGCGAGATCTCATCGGAGGAAACCGATTTTTCCGGAATATCCGTATTGCTTCTGGAGTGGACACACGGAGGCAGTGACGAGTTACACGGTGTGGATCTGCCCGTCTTTCTGGAAAGTTCCCCGGAGGAGACAAAGGAGCGGCGCATCCGCAGAAACCGCGATGAGAATGCCGCAAGCCCGTTTATCTGTCGCGTGGTAGAACTGGAACAGGAAAAACTTGAAGTGCAGCGAAAAAATGCAGGATTAATCGTGGGAAAGGACGGAAGTGTTTATGAACCATAAACCGATGCTCAATGCATATCCCGACAGCCTTGGAGGAAATCTGGGGGATATTGTAACATTGCTCAAAACTGAGGCAATGCAGGATGTATTTTCTTCCTTTTACATTCTGCCGAGCCTTTATCATTCCGATCTCGACCGGGGATTTTCCGTGATCGACTATGACCTGAATGAGCAGCTTGCTAACCGGGAAGACCTTGACCAGTTAAAGAATATGGGGATTGACCTGAAACTGGATTTTATTTTAAACCATGCTTCCGCACAGTCCCCACAGTTTCAGGATCTTGTGGAAAAAGGGGAGGCTTCTGCGTACCGCGATTTTTTCATCGACTGGAACCGCTTCTGGGAAGGGCATGGAACCATGACGGAGGAAGGCTATATCCAGCCGGAGGAAAGTTGCCTGAAGCAGATGTTTTTCCGCAAACCCGGGCTGCCGATCCTGATGGTGGAATTTCCGGATGGAAAAAAGGTGCCGTACTGGAATACCTTTTATCAGGAAGTGCATGGCAGACACTATCTTGGACAGATGGATGTAAACATCCAGTCGCCAAAGGTGTGGGAGTTTTATCGTGAAACACTGGAGAAAATAGCTTCTTACGGAGCGGCGATCGTGCGGCTGGATGCCTTTGCCTATGCGCCGAAGACACCGGGAAAGAAAAACTTCCTCAATGATCCGGAGACGTGGGAACTTTTACAGAAGATTCATGCGCTGGCAGAACCTTTGGGACTTACGCTTTTGCCGGAGATCCACGCAGCGTATGACGAAAAAATATACCAGACGCTTGCAGAAAAAGGCTATGCGACCTACGACTTTTTCCTGCCGGGACTGGTCATTGATGCGATTGAGAACAGGCGCGGAACATACCTTGCAGCATGGGCGAAGGAAATTGTGGAAAAGAAGATCTCCACGGTCAACATGCTTGGCTGTCACGACGGCATCCCGCTTCTGGATTTAAAGGGACTGCTTCCAAAAGAGGAGATCCAGTCGTTAATTGACCGGATTGTATCCCGCGGAGGCATGGTCAAAAATTTACATGGACAAAAGAATCTGTATTATCAGGTAAATGCCACGTACTACAGTGCATTGGGAGAGTCGGATGAAAAAATGCTTCTGGCGCGGGCCATCCAGATGTTTATGCCGGGCAAACCGCAGATCTGGTATCTGGATCTGTTTGCCGGAAAAAATGACCATGAAGCGGTGCAGCGTGCAGGGGAATCCGGACATAAGGAAATCAACCGGACAAATCTTTCCGGTGATCAGATCGCGGAAGGACTGAAAAAAGATGTGGTTCAAAAACAGCTTGCGCTAATCCGTATGAGGAATACCCATAAGGCATTTTCGGAAGGCGCAGAGGTGACAATCTCCGGAGAGGAGAGTTCTCTGGAAATCCGCTGGGAATATGACGGGGCATATGCCGAATTGCATGTAAATTTTGAAGAGGGGACTTATACAATAGAAAGTAATTGAGAACAGAACGATATTACATGTAAAAAATAACATGAAAGCAAGAAGGAGATGCAGGAATACCGGTATCTCCTTCTTATGGGTTTAAATCCATAAGCTCATTGCCATGTTCCCGTAACCATTTGCGGGAAATTTTATAGTCTGGAAGCACACGCTCCACCTGTGCCCAGAAGCGTGGTGAATGGTTCATCTCCAGCCGGTGGCACAGCTCATGGACAACCACGTAATCCAGCACTTCCGGCGGTGCTTTCATCAGCAGGCAGTTAAAGTTAAGATTGCCCTTTGCACTGCAGCTTCCCCAGCGTGTACGCTGGTTTCGTATGGTGATCCTGCCATAGGTCACGCCGACAACCGGGGCATAAAACCGTACCCGTTCCGGAATTACGCGCAGTGCTTCATCTGCAAGCACCTGCAATTCCACGGGATTTAAAGGTGCGGCTTTCGGGCGTGCAGCTTCCAATTTTTGTTTTTGTTCCATTTCCCGGAGATGGGCATACAGCCAGTCTGATTTTTCATCGACAAATTTACGGATCTGCCAGTCTGCCATCCAGTAAGGTGCCCTTACCAGAACCGATAAATCCGGACGGATTTCCAGTGCAACGGTTTTTCTTTTGCTTCGGATTATTCGAATCTGTGCTTTTTCCATTTCATTTCCATTTCCAACAATATATGTAAAACAGATGTTTTGTGTTATGTCATCATTGTACCATCATTTTATTGGAATGCAAAGGGGACAAACCAGGGGGGAATTTTTGAGTGTGGAAAAAGATAAAATTCGCATATTTTCGACAGAAACATTGCAGTGGGAGGGAAAAAGGCGTATGATAAAAATAGTATTTTAAAGCGGAATAAAGAAAGGAACAGAGAAAATGGAAGGACGAAAAAAAATGGAAGAGTTTTACCGAAAACTGAAGGTAGGAATGAAGTTGAAGTATGCATTTACTACAGTCATTGTAACGTTTGCTGTTGCTATGGTTGTTTCGCTTGTTTCCATTGTAATGATGAATGTGGATACTTATAAGTTTTACAGGGAAGCATATGCAAACAGCACATTGCAGATGGAAATCCGTAAAGATATACAGGTTGTGGGAAAATATATTTTGTGGTCGATGACAACCGATGATACAGGTTCCACACAGAGTTATCTTAATTCGGCACAGAAGTATGCAGATCAGGTTGGAAAAAATGTTACCACACTGGAGAAGTCTTTTCATGATAAAAAGAAAGTTGCGGAATTAAAAGATGCGATAGAAGAACTGAAAAAACAGCGGACAGCGCTCATGGAACTGGCGCAGCAGAATAAAAATGACGAAGCTCTGGCACTGTTTAATTCCGATTATAATGATGCAACAGAGAAACTTCAGGATATATTGGTTGATATGGGAAAAGTGGCATCCGCAGAGGCAAAGAGTCAGTATACATCTGCCAGGGTAACGGGAATTGTGAGCATTATTTTGATGATTCTCATAGGAACAGGAGCAGTGGCTTTCTCCACTGTTATCCGGACCACCATTACCGGAATTATGCTAAAGCCAATTCAGGAACTGGAAGGTGCAGCTGAGAAACTGAAAGCAGGACAGCTTGATGTGGAAATAAATTATGAATCTCCAGACGAACTCGGAAAACTTGCCGGTAATTTCCGGCAGGCATGCAAAACTCTGGAGGTGATTGTGCAGGATACCAGTTATCTTCTGGGAGAAATGGCAGAAGGAAATTTCAATGTATCCAGTAATAATGCACAGATTTATATTGGAAATTTCAGACAGCAGTATGAGTCCATAAGCAAATTAAAACATGAACTGAGTGATACCCTGACACAGATTAATGAGGCATCCGAGCAGGTTGCATCCGGTTCCGGGCAGCTGGCAGGCGGGGCACAGGCTTTGGCAGAAGGTGCCACCGATCAGGCAGGTGCAGTAGAAGAACTGACAGCAACGGTAGAGAGTGTCAGCGGAATTGCAGAATCCAGCGCAGAGAGCGCTTCCGGGGCTTACCAGATGGTACGCACTGCCGTAGAACAGGCAGATCAAAGCAGAGAAGAATTACAGGCATTGACCAATGCCATGGAGCGGATCAGCAGTACCTCACAGGAAATCCAAAACATCATCGGTTCCATCGAGGAGATTGCAAGTCAGACCAACCTGTTGTCCCTGAATGCTTCTATTGAGGCAGCACGTGCCGGGGAAGCCGGAAAAGGTTTTGCGGTTGTGGCAGATCAGATCGGAAAACTGGCGGGTGACAGTGCACAGGCGGCAGTCAATACTCGCGATCTGATTGAAAAATCTCTGCAGGAAATTGAAAACGGAAACCAGATTACAGAAAAGACGGTTGCTGCATTAAATAAGATTCTTGAATCCATGAATGATTTTGCGAATGCGGCAAAGGGCGCCAGCGAGAGTTCTACCGAGCAGGCAGATATGTTAAAGCAGATCGAGCAGGGAATCGAGCAGATTTCCAGTGTCGTACAGAGCAACTCCGCAGCTGCGGAAGAGACTTCTGCGACAAGCCAGGAGCTTTCCGCACAGTCGGAAGGACTGAAAAATCTGGTTGGCAGGTTTAAGCTGGCAGAGTAGGAGAACATAATAAAAAGGAATCCTGTCCGGAAAGATATCCGGACAGGGTTCCTTTTTTTGTAACCTTTCCGATTTTTCGTTTGTATTATTAGTGAAAGGCCTTTGAAAATGAAACATAAAGGAGCGGCTCATGAGACAATCCGTACAGGAACTGATGGAACGCTATCAGAACAACTTATTTGCGGCGGCTTTTAACGTATGTAAGAGCAGAGAGGACGCCGAGGATGTTGTGCAGGATACGTTTTTGCAGTACCACATGAACAAAAAGCAATTTGAAAACGAGCAGCATATCCGGGCATGGCTGATCCGGGTGGCAATCAACAAAGCAAAGAACTGTAATCACACCTTCTGGCGGAAAAACAAATTATCGCTGGAAGATTATATGGAAACACTGACCTTCGAGACACCGGAATCAGAAAATCTGTTTGAGACCGTGATGAAACTTCCGGAAAAGTATCGCATCGTCATTCACCTGTTTTATTATGAGGATTACGCCATCCGGGAAATTGCAGAAATTCTGCATTTGTCAGAAAGCAATGTCAAGGTTCGCCTGTCACGCGGGCGGGTGCTGCTGAAACAGTCGTTAAAGGAGGAATGGGAAGATGACGAATAAAGAAAAATACAGGCAGGCATTTTCAGTGTTACAGACCTCCGGTGATTTTTCCATGGAGGCAGAACAAATGGCAATGAGACAGAAACATCATAAAATGAAAACAATCGCGGCAGCAGCAGCCGCAGCATGTATTATCTTAGTGGGAGGTGCGGGAACTGCCTATGCAGCAGATCTCGGCGGCATCCAGAGAACGATCCAGCTCTGGATAAACGGTGATCAGACGAACGCAACGCTCGAGATCAAAAACGATGGCGGCATCAGCAGTTATACGATAAAAATACCAGATGAAAACGGCGATTCCACGGAAATGCAGGGCGGCGGTATTGCAATGGATGGAGACGGTGCAGAACGTCCACTGACCGAAGATGAAATTATGGAGCAGATCAATCAGCCGGATGTGGAGTACGAAGATGACGGCAGTGTCTGGCTGTACTATAAAGACCAGAAGCTGGACATTACGGACCGTTTCAAGGACGGCATCTGTTATGTGAAACTGACAGACGGAGAGGAGACGTTGTATCTCACCGTGAAATACAAGAATGGATTCGCTATGTCGAAGAGTAAATATGTGAGTCCGCGGGAGTTTAATTAGGGGTGATGCGCGGGCTGTTATGTGCTTTCCCCGTGCAGGGTAAACTCATTTTTCCGGGTGGTCAGAATTCCTTCGTCCCGCATTTTGCCAAGCTCTTTGGAAAGCGCACTGCGGTCGACATTTAGATAGTCCGCCAGCCCCTGCCGGTCAAACGGAATCTTAAAATAATTGCTGCCGGCTTTTGCCGCCTGGTTTGACAGATAGACAAGCAGCCGCCCGCGGATCGTTTTCGGTGTCGTACAGAAAATCCGCTGGGAGAGCGCGAGATTTTTGCGCAGGGAGATCTGTAGCAGATTCCGGATAAATTTTGGCTGCCAGGTGCTTGCGGGATGCGGCGTGTGGACGAGAATATCCAGATTCCAGAACAGAATATCGGTCTGCTGGGCAGCAACCGCATCGACCATCAGTGTTTCGCGGGAAAATGCATAGGTTTCCCCGAAAACCTGTCCGGCACCGATGTTGCTCAAAATGCTTTTGCTGCCCCACAGGTCGAGATTTTCAATATTAACGCTTCCGGACAGCACCAGCCCGATCTCGTGCGTGGTGCATCCGGCAGACAAAATCACTTCATTTTTTTCAAAATGTTTCTGGCGCATACCGCCCAGAGAGAGCATTTCTTTATATTCTGATTCTTCCATGCCAAGGCACAGGGGATTTTTTAAATAGATCATGGGTTTCTCCTGATGTTATTTGATAAAATAAGTATAAGCAAATTTGTGTCACAGGGCAAGAAAAAGTGAACCGCCCAATGGAGATTCTACTGTGAAAAAATGAGGATGGAACGTATACATATATCGTGTATTGTC
>ERZ1034865.199-NODE-199-length-43181-cov-30.692575_pt1 | contig 43181 bp, 14 predicted proteins | sample MGYA00520632_ERZ1034865 | MGnify/ENA primary metagenome ERZ1034865 (study PRJEB33766, sample SAMN09781738) | gut metagenome | biome: gut microbiome | host: Homo sapiens | place: Madagascar | study: EMG produced TPA metagenomics assembly of the PRJNA485056 data...
ATGTTTAGGGCTTTCAAAGGGAACCTGGTGGAGAGTGATTCACCGACAGAATAGCTGTCAATCTTCTATCTTACTTGTCAATCTTCTATCTTCTTAGTTCGTATTTACATACTTAGACTAAAAAAGGTGCATTCCGACTTTCTTCGGAACACACCTTATTATATATACTACAAAACGCTCATATTCTCAGCTTTATCGGCGAATAACCAATTTGGAGAACTTGCCGGAATTGGCCTTGATGACCAAGATGCCAGCAGGCAAGGAAGCCAGATCGAAATGCGCCTCACCACCTTGGAAGTTGGCAGAAGCAACCTTTGCACCAGAAGCAGTATAGACAGCCACAGCTGTAGCCTTGGCATCACGAACGCTGACCATGCCGCCATTTACCTCTACTGAAAGATCAGCCGTTTCACTGCCAGTAACATTCTGGATACCTGTACCTGCCGATTCGTCATCACTGATAGCCATCCAGCCCACAGTCTCACTGATTGGCTTAATTTTACTGATCGTTTTATTTGGATCAGAAGTATCAGCAAAGACTCTTAAATTAGCATAAGACTTTGTTTTATAAAGATCATCCAAATCTATCAATCGCAGCAATGACAAGAGCGGACGATTGAAAGACTGATATTGGAAAATCAGTTTTGGATTGTTCAATTCTTTGCCAAAGTTTAACCGAAAACGATTATAGTTATTCAAAAATTCCATATCCTGGTTGCCTACAGAGATGATCTTGTCAAATGCAGTCGTACTACCCTTCTCGATGGCAAAAAAGGAAACACGTTGCTTAACGATTGCCTTTCCAAATTTACTGGCTTCCACCTGACGAGTCAGCACCACCTTAAAACCATCTTTGGTAATTTCCCAAGCACGAGCTTTTACAGGATATTTCAAAGTAGAAATCGGTGTCACGAATACTACAGGAGCCTCAGCAAATGGTTGCTTAAACTTATACTCTATTGTATCTCCGCCCACTCTTACCATTGTACCAGCTTCATTCGTAATCAAACCCGTCTCATAATGAAGAGAACCTAAGGTACCATTACCAGGTTTTGCTACAATGAACGAGGCATGCTCTGTTCCGTTGAATTTATTAGGATCCGATTCGAGTGCATTCCAAGGAAAGAACTTCGATGTGAAATAACTCGTAGTGACTGCATTGACAACTTCCTGAGCATGGGTAGTAGGATTTACGCTGGTTGTCCCACCAAAAACTACAGCAGGAATACTTTCGAATCCATGCTCATAGAAACTATAGACATCTTCATCATTTGCAGCAGACATGGTTCCCCATTGGAAATCAGCAGAACCTTCTGAACCATTCACCGTATTTGCTACCTCAGAAGAAAGGCGGTCTCTTCCCAAGAAATCTATCACATGGATACGATAGAAATAATTACCAGCCTCTTCCACCTTCTCCTGATAAGAATAAGTGCGGGCAGTATCCTCTACTGCTTCAAGATGACTGACACACTCCCACTGTCCATACAATCCTTTTTTACGCTCTACCATGATATCATCTACAAACTCACCGCTATGGTTCTTGAATGTCATGGTACAAGTCTTCGTACGTGGCACAAAAGATACGGTCAGGTCTGAAGGATTATAGGTACGAGGATTCCGAGGAACATACTCATAGTCGGAGTTGTAAGCCAACTTAGGTGCTAAGGCAGCATACTTCTCGCCTATCGGCGTCAACTTATCTCCAGCTATCGCATAACGGCAGTCCTGTACATTATTATAGAAAGCATAACGCTCTATATAAGGAGCATCATTCAGATAGTCGAGAATCGGACCCATGTGCTGCAACTCAATTGCATAATTGGCATCAGTTCCTTTGGTATCACTTCCAGGCCATCCTGTCCAGTTGGCACCATAATTCATCTCTGTAATCCAGATAGGGCGACCGCCACATCGTTTACTGATACTCTCCAGCTGGCTCTTCCAGCCCGGCTGATCTTTAAACCAATAAGCATGAACGGCAATAAAGTCACAACGCCAGCCACGGGCATCCACAGAGTCGATAAATTCATAAAGCCAATTATAATCACCAGCTACGGCAGGAGAACCCAAACGGCGACCGGTAGCCATCATCTTCGGCCAGTTGGCCAATACATTCTTGACATCAATATCCTGTTCCTTGTCATCAGCCTTATTATCCGGTTCGTTGTTACCCAAGATATTGGCACTACCCGAGTTATTACCCACATCTTCAATACCCGGCCATCCCTCATGGTGATGCTGGGTTACATACTCACGATCTACCCAATCATCATGAATACTGGCATCCCAGTTGTAAGCCCATCCCGTTTTGAATTTTTCCTGCACATCATTGTTCCAGAATCCAGCCCATCCACGCTTGTGGACATCATTCCACTTACTGATGCGGATGTAAGAGACTCTGCCGTTGAGCGGCTTGGAAACACTTGGCAAATTGATTTTCTTATCAGCTTTATCAGCGATAAACACACGGCTATAGCCTGTACCATCTCCCTGGGTAGCTAAACAGACCATGTATCCGCGTTTCAGGATGAAACTACTAATCTTGTTATCCCAAGTTCTGTTACTTGATGTCAAGTTATACTTAGTATTGACAACAAAATTATGAGAGGATTGCCCACCGAAATCTGCCTCTGTAAATATGGTCAAAGGTTGATTTCCGGAATAAGGTAAAATCATAGCACCGGCATTATAGATACGCACCTGACAGTTGGAACCATTTCTTGCCGCTTCACCATTGATCTTTACGTTGCTCAGGAATTTCACAGCCTTGCTTGGCAACAAATTATCAAAGATGACGGTCGCATGATCCGTATTGGTGATGTTGATACTACCGGTTGTGGCGAAAGGCGTCGTCGAAGAAATGTGGTAATCCACCTCTCCGTCCAAGGTAACCGAGCCCGTTACCTCTTTCACCGTCTGGCTCGTGTTGTCGGCGAACACCGACAGGGATGCCGCCAACAAACAGGTTAAAAACAGTTTTCTTTTCTGCATGGTTTAAGTTTATGCTTATTTAAAAATTAGTTATTGTTATTTTCTACTTTACTACCACCTTCTTTCCATTGATGATATAGATGCCTTGAGGTAAGTCCTGCAAATCTTCAGCCTGTTCTTTCACTTTCTGTCCGCCTAAAGTATAGACACCCTGTTTCTCTACAGGTTTCTCTACCTTGATCTCCTGAATTCCAGAAGCGACAGGTTCTTTTTCACCATAATAATAGAGGCGGAAATTATCGAAGATGACCCAATAATTAGACAGGATATTATCTCCCTTCAAACCAATGGTAATCGCCAATTTATACTTGGTTGTATATTTCAACGTATTCTCATAAAGTCCCTTCTCGAAATAAGCATGAGCAGACTGCATATCCTTCGGCACATACTTCGTTCCTGCAGCAGCTTCCGTACCTATATTCAACTTACGGGTCTGGGCATCCGCCATGATGTTACAGATGTTCTGCTTATTTTTTTCAGTTCCCATATATATATAGGTAGCCACCTTGTCAGTTCCTGCAGCATAATCAGTATTCACTTGGGCAGTGGTTCCCGGGCGCTGGAAAGCCTGAACCTTCATCTCATACACACCCTTAGGCATAGATGCCAACTTCTGACTGATATCCACGGACTTCTGGTAATATTCAGCACAGGAATAATTGAGGGTAGGTTCTGGAGAAACCGTCCATCCTTCAAGTGCATCCATTCCTGCATTCTGAATCAAGAAGGAAATATCAAAAGGCTTGTCAGCTTCTGTTGCCTGTACACCACCCAAGAATGTTTTCACTGCTTTCAGAAGGTCTGTCTTTGCTTGCTCCAATTCGTCTGCCAATCCTGTTTGAGCTAACTTTTTCATTTCTGCTAACACACCTTCGAAAGTAGCATCCGCACCTTCCACGGTTTCCTGATGAGGAACAGCCAACAAAGTTTCTACTTTCTCAATCTGGGCATTCAGTTCATCGGCAACACCATTTCTGTAATTCTGTGACAACTCCTTCGCCTCATCAGCAGTAAGAATCAACCAACGCTGGTCACCTGCCTCCTGAGAGAATTTCAAATTAGTAGAAGTTGTGGCATTCGTTTTCTGAGCAGTCAGACAATAAGCAGAATTATTCTGCACATGAGCTATCCAATAACCCGTGCGCATCTCGCCACCCACCTTTTCCACTTCTACAGAAGAAGGCAGGAAATGGAAACGTTCACGATTTGTCAGTTCTGTCACTTCCTTGGTCTTGATACCATTGGTACCGGTAGAATTGTATGAAAGATACTTGCCTGTTGCCACATTCTTCAGGGAATAGTAGCAGGTAGCCGGGTCGAAAGTGATGTTCCATGCCACACTGTCATTGGTCGTAGCATCCTCATCACTCATCGCCATCCACTGTAAGTTACCGTTCTTATCAACACGCAAGAACTTCGAACCCAGACCATATCCCTCATTTTTGAGATAATACTTCTGCTGGTCGTCCTGTTCAAAGACATAGGCAGGAGTAGCAAACTGACCATTTGTTGGTGCCAGTCCATCTTCTCCCAAAGCCTCAGCCAAGAGCGAGTTTCCAACATACAGAATCTGAGTACCATTATCCTCATGTGCTCCATTCACACCGTATGGCCACATGTGAGTACCATCGCCATTCAAGCGGACCGTCGTACTATTGTCCAAGAAGCGCAAGGCACGGGTAGCACGCACACCCAACCAATAACCGCTGGTAGTATTGGCACGGAGAAAAGAATTCTGCCAGGTAGCATGGGTTCCCACGCCGATGGCATGCAGCATCTCATGGAGCAGAGTACCCGTCTTCTGATAGGAAGCATTCGGTCCTACTCGCATCCAACCGCCATAACTACAGTCTGCAGTAGGCGTTTGAGCACCATAATTAATGGTGATATGAAGTCCATGAATACCCGTATATTCATTCCATAAATCAATAGCATCCTTGGCAGCAGACTGAACACGAGTCAGCGCATCAGAAGGGAAACCATCATTGATGTGATAAGTAACACCACCCTTCGGACGGGTAATTGCTTTCACAGGATCACCATAGACTACGTTGCCATTGGTCTGCTTGACGTAGGCACGGATGTAATATACCGTAGCAGGCTCCAACTTGGAGATATTGTAGATTTCTCCCTGATTAGACAGATAGATCTTGCTTGTTCCATCCTCCACCGTTGGCATCTGGTTGACAGAAGAATAGCAGAAGCCCTTTTCCTTGATGTTGCTTGATGTAATGCCACTTACGGTCATACGGCCATAGATATGGGTAGCACCGCTCAACCAGACCTTGTTGGTCTTCACGACTGCATCTGCAGCAAAAGCAGGTGTAGCGTAGCCCATACAGGCTACGCTCAACATGATGATTGCTTTTTGATATATCTTTCTCATTTTTATTATTTAGTCGGTTTGTTAAAGATACTTTGCATATTACTTGTTCAGATGTTTCTTACCATCCTGGATATAGATACCCTGAGCAGGTTTCTTGCCAAGCTTGACACCATCAAGTCTGTAGATAGGGGAAGAATTTCCTTCCTTCTTATCACCCAGAACTCCTTGGATACCCGTCTCAGCATCCAGATAAGTCAGTTTGAAGTTGTCGAAACAGCACCAGTCATAGTTGAACATCTGATTGCTCCTGATGCCTAATTTCAAAGTACCATCCGTTACCACACATTCCAATGTATTATGATAGAGGTCATGGGTATTGAATGCCGCATTCGCCTCTGTCACATTGTCTGGATAGGTATAAGGAGAAACGGTATAGATATCCGCATCATAAAGAGAGCATACCGGCTTCTCCTCATTGTTGGCATAGAAAAGAGCATTGATGGTCTCCGAACCATTCTTATGAGCAGCCGAAGCCTCCTCCTTACCGCCTGCACGGTAGAAACTCTGCACCTCTACACGATAACGGCCATTTGGCAGACCGGAAAGTTGCTGATAGAAATCGAATGTCTTGTAATAATGCTCAGCTACGCCCTGGGCAGCAACTGTAAAGCCAGTTCCACTCCAGCCTTGTCCTCCCTGAGAGAAGTCTGGATTCTGGAGCAGGAAGGTCATATCAGACAGTTTACCCTCTGCTGCCAACTGGCGGAGATATTCATCATAACCCGCCAAAGCTTTCTGTAAGGCTACATAGGCCTTTTGCATTGCCTCGTATTCTTCATCGAAAGTACCCGATTCGTTCAAAGCCTGTTCTCCCAAGGCGATGGCTTCTGCCAGCATATCAATCGGGCGAACAGCCTGCAACTTCTTAGCCTCATCCAGTGCATTGACCACCTTTTCCCATGTTTCGAGATGGGTATATTCCCGCTCGGTCAACTTCAGGAACGAACCATGCTGCGGATTTACACTGCCCTTGATATTGGTCATTCCGGTAGGATTCTGACAATGCTCATCCAGATCCAGCATGCGATAGCCACCACCGCTATAGTTCATATAGGCCAACTTCCAGGTACGGCTGTTGATCGGTCTGAACAAACTTGGCGCTTCGATAGACTTATTAGTCTCATAGACATCAAAGTTCGGATCCAACTGCCACTGGCAGGTACCCGTAGTCTGGTCTGTAGGCACCAGGAATTTTGCTCTTGCCTGCTTGAGATGATGCGCCCCACTCTCCGTCTTGTAGATCATGACATATTCGCCATCCACCTTATTATATACGATATCGGCATCAATGATGTCATAGCCCGGATCGAAATAAAGCTTAGGTGCTGAAATCTCTGTCAAATCCTCATTGACCAAAGAGTAATAGATACGATGACGGTCAGGGAAACCGACAGAGTAATAAACCACATACTTCCGGGTCACAGGATCATAGATTACCTGCGGTGCCCAGGCTGCAGTCATATCCTTTACATCAGTCAGACCAAGAGCCTTCATATTTTCCTCACTCTCGAGGTCGATGCTAATGCTCTTGTCCCAATGAACGAGGTCGTTGCTGAGCATCAGAACCATGATATGGTTACTGCTCCACCCCAATCTGGAAGTCATATCAGTACCAGCCAACATGTACTTGCCACTTTCCGTACGCATCACATACGCATCACGCATACCGCCCGTCTGCGTAAACTTCTTAGTATCGAAGACCTCACCACCATTGAAGAGATCCCGGTAACTGTTGCCATAGCGGCTCAGGGCAAAGCAGGTAATTTCCTGGGAATTATGCATGTGGGCATAGAGATAACCATACTTATCAGCATCCTCAGCCAAGACATCGTCCTTCACTTCCTCAGCCACCTCACTCACTTTCAACTTGAATACGTTGAGGGAGAAAGCCGGAATCTCCAAGGTCTTGACATCAGACAGACTGACTTCTTCCGTAGGAACCACCTTGAAAGGTTCGTCCATTGTATTCTCATCTGTACCATTGGCAGAGGTCAGTCGCACCACAGTACCCCCATCAGCCTTCATATTCTTGAGATTCAGATGGAGCGTAGTTGCCGCCTGGTTAGGATTTACCACCTTCAGATAGAGAAGACCCTTCTCCTCATCCAACTGTGCAGACTGATAAATCTGCTGTTCAGCAGGTATAGTAAACTGATGGACTACCGTACCATCCAACTTGCAGGTAACAGCATTTCCATCCACCTCTATTTCGATATCATACCAGCGGTCGTTCTTGATAGAACCGGAAGCAGTAGCAAGTGTCGATTTCGAACCATTCACACACATTTCTACTCCATGAGCAGTATTATTCCATCCACCGAGATTCCACCAGCAGTAGTTATTGGCATCCTGATAATTGAAAATAACGAGGAAGCCTTCTCCACCCCCGTTTTTCTTTGCACGAAGCTTGTAGGTATATTTCTGAGAAGAAAGCTTTTGCGTATTAATATAAGTACAGTTGGTAGAAGAAGCGGTCTGCTTCAATTCTCCATCACGGACACTCCATAAACCGGTTCCTGCATTCCAGGTATTCTGTGAAGAAGAGAAATCATCCTTCCATATTGTACTTCCGTCATTTCCCTTGACCTCCACATCATCATAAGAGACCTGAGTATTCCAGGAGCCTACTCCCACCTGACAGTCTGGAACTGAAGAAGAAGAATTACCCGTTTCAGTCCATAGCAGATTCTGCTTGCCCAAGTTGTTGCCCAGAAGTTTCTGCACATAATAAGAAGGTGTACAGAAATTCTTTGCTGCATTGAAGTGGATCATATCGTATGCCCATAGCGGGTCTTCCTCATGGGTAAAGATCGGTGCAAAGCTTGCCAACTTGCAGACATCGGAGTTTTTCTCCATACCCAACATGTAGATAGCCTCTCCCAAGGCACTGTTCAAGTTGCCATACCTGCCATAAGAACCGGAATTGGCAGCATATTCACCATTATACACACCAATGCTACGGTTGTAACGGTCGTACTTATGATAATTGTTTCTCATCCACTGGTAGGAGCGATAGTAATGCTCATCCACGAGATCAACCGGAGAATCCAAGACCCATGCAGGATTGTCAGTACCCCATGCCTCCACATTTCCGATGATAACTATCTCCGGATATTTGGCATGGATGGCTTCATAGAATTTAGCATAGCGGCGACTGTATTCCTCACGAGCCTCAGGCTGGCCATTCTCATTGCCCACCTCAATAAACTTAAGTCCGTAAGGTTTCACATGGCCATTGGCGATACGACGGCGTCCCCATTCGGTAGTCTCATCCCCATTGGCATATTCGATGGCATCCAAGGTGTTCTGCACCAAGGTATCTACCTGTTCAAAAGGAACGGTAAAGCCATGTCCCAGACCTACATTGACGACAAACATTGGAGCGGCATTCAAATCTTCACACATCTGCAGGTATTCATCATAACCCAAGCCATCAGAAGAGCGGTAACGCCAGTTACGGTTCCAATGTCCCGGGCGTTCCTCTATCGGACCGAGCGTATTCTTCCACTGGAAGGAATTTTCCAGTGCATCCTGTCCTTCCACGTAACAACCGCCAGGGAAACGGAGGAAGGTAGGTTTGGTATCATGAAGAAGTTGGGCAAGGTCAGGGCGCAAACCATTCTTGCGACCTTTCCAGGTATAAGGCATGAGTGAGACTACATCGATCAGCATGCTGCCGTTATCAGAGGTAAGCAATGCAAAACGACCTTTCTCACAAGAAGCATTTGCCTTGATTCGGGCAGTCAACAGCGTCCATGAGTTAGACTTCAAAGAGCCTTCCAACTGTACTTCCTCAGAAACTGCAGTTCCATCATTCTGCTGAAGCTGTCCGTATATTTTTCCATTAAATTGAGTTGAAGCTTTCACCCATACACGGAGCGTATAGGTTGAATCAGCCTCAAAGTGCATACCCCAAAAGCCAGCATTACCAACTCCCGCTTTTTGGGTTGCGCTTGCGCCGGAAACCGTGAGTTGCAGACAGGTTTGCTGTGCCTTGTTCATCACCTGCTTTTTATTCAGGGAGAGTTTCACGTTCTGTCCGTTTTGCTGGATAGCCGACCAGTATTCAGGGGTTGTATTATGATCCTCGAAAGATCGGTTTCTGATGAGTTCCGCATATAAGCCACCATCTCCCGCATGATTGATTTCCTCGAAGAACAGTCCGTATTGGTGTTCGCTGATAGCAGCCGCACGTTTTTGGGCATCGATGGTCATCGTTACCTGCGCTGTAGCTGCCAAAGACATACAAAGAGAAGTACAAAAGAGTATAGGTTTACTTAAGTTCATGAATAATTCAGAGATAGAGTTGATATAAAAGATAAGTTGAATAAAGAAAAGGAAAAAGGCAGACAGAAAACAGAAGGTTTTCACTCTCTGCGTTCCGTCTGCCTTGAAAGTTATGTTAGTTCAAAAACCAGCCGCAATTACTTAACGACTACCTTCTTCACCTTCTTAGAACCATCCTTCATCACGGTTTCAATGATATTGATACCCTTCTGAAGCTTACCAATCTGCATACCGCTTGCATTGTAGATCTTAGTTGCCACAGCATTTGCATCTGTAACGATCTCGCTGATACCTGTAGGATCAACGCCCAGATAATACAACTTGAAGTTCTTGACGATTGTCCAGTCATTGGTTACCGTTACATTCTTGATCAAACCGATACGGAAATCGCTATTGCCATCATAGTTGAAATTCAATGGCTCAGAATCGTATGCGCTGCCAGCTTCAGATCTGAAGAATGCCTGAGCAGTAATCATGTTGTCAGGAATGTACATTCCATCCTTCATTTTATACAGACCTCCATTATCACTCAAGCCTACGTCATTCCATTTGTCTTCAGCAATCTTATGTGCAGTAATGGTCTTGATAGCCTGCTTGCTCTCAGGGAGTTCAGTAGCTACCTTCTTCCCTTCTTCTGTTGGGATTTCCTTATCAGAGAAGTAGATAAATGCATTCTCGTTTACATCATACTTCAACTCATCGCTACCGTCTTTAGCAGCCTTACCATTACGATAGAAAGCCTGAGTTGTCAAACGATACATACCAGCAGGAAGACCTACCAATGTCTGCTGCAAGTTGAATGTACAGTTGAAGAACTCACCAGCCTCAACACTATTATTAGACTGGAATGCCATTGTTCCATCTTTCACATCCCAACCAGTACTACTCATGGTTGCGAAATCACTGTTGGCGATAACCTTGGTGATCTCTGCAGGTTTTGCTTCTGAAGCATCAGCAATGACATCATGGATGACATACTTGGTCACACCAACATTCAAAGCCTTGATAGCAGCAGGTACCTCAGCATCAGCAGCTGTACCATTATTATAAACATCCTCAGCAGTAGTCTTAGCTGCATTGTAGATGCCCTTAGCTGCGTCTGAAGTTGTTGAAGAAACTTCATTTTCATCGTAACGAGTCTGAGCATTCTCAATAGCAGCCTGAAGTGTCTTATAAGCCTCAATAGAGGTGTTAGCAGCCTCAATGGCAGCACTCAAAGTATGAATACCAGGCACGGTAGCTTCAGTTTCAAGAGCAGTCTTAGCTGCCTCCAAATTGCTACGTACTTCTGCATTCATCTTAGAATCCAGCAAGCCAGTAGCCTTGGCAATCAATGGTGTTGTTACCGCATTCAGAGCATCACCCTTGCTACCAATATACTTCAATCTGAAGTTATCCCAGATAGCCCAGTCACCCCAAGAATTATTAATATTAGAAGGACGTCTCTTCTCACGTACACCGATACGAAGCGTACCACCCTCTACTAACATTGGAACGGTTACAGTATAAGCTTCTGGATTCTTCGTAGTTGCAGCAGCCATACCCTGCATAGAGTTAGGGATGTAAACATCTTCTCCATTCAGATTATATTTATAGTCAGCAGGTTCACCACCAGAAGGATCCTTCATACCGTATGTATAAGGAGAAGTAAATGGAGTCTCCAAATCATTTGCATAGATAAATGCAGTGATATCCTCTGTACCAGCGTCATGAGCTTTAGAAGCTACACCATTTTCAGCTACACGCTGGAATGCAAGTACTGACAATTCATAAACACCATCAGGAATATTGGTAATATCCTGATAGATATCAAATGTGCCTTGATATACCTCGCAGTTTTTGTAAGTTCCATCAAATTTAGGGTTTCCTTCTTTGACAGTCCAGCCTTCCTTGCCATTATCGAATGATGGGTTCACGATCTTTCTTGTGATATCATCACCTGGCCTGATACTTGCATTCTGAGCAGCCTCCAATTTGACCTTCAAGTCAGCCATATACTGTGTCAACGCCTCATTCTCGAGATTGTAGGTGCTCATCAAGCTTTCTACGCCTTCGCCATTTCCGCAATCTTCATATAATGCCATGAAATCTTCAACCTCAGCTCCAGCAGGACCTTCTGCCAAGAATTCTCCTATCGTTGTATTCAGATTATCCAATTCTGCATACAACTCAGAACTCATTTCAATCTCTGCTGCGACATCTGAAAGATTCTTCTTCATGGTATTGATTTCCTCATCAGAAGTACCATCTTCAGTCATCGCTCTTGCAGTTTCTATGAGTCCAGCAGCCTTTTCGGTATAAGTAGGGCATGCATTAACACCAGCCAACTTAGCATCGAGGTCTTCTGCAGCTTTCTGCACATCATTCAAGTTCATAGCCTTGAAGCTTGGACCACAATACTCAATCTGGAAATTATCTACGAATACCCAGTTAGCAGTACATTTATCCAACTTGAAGCCGATAGTCAAGTCCTCACCTTCCTTGATATCCAGGAGGAACTCATACTTCTGAGGAACACCAGCCTTGGTAACTACAGCCTGAGAGTTTTTAGTAGCCTTGGTATCTGCGAATACAGAAACACCCTCTACCTTAAAGTCATCACCCTTAGTCTGCTGGGTTGCCATCGCATAGCATGTCACCTTGTAACCACCCGCAGGCAGTTTGTGTAAAGTCTGAGAGAGAACACCATCACTGAGGCGACCAGCACCAGCTACTTCGGTATTTGTTACAGGGTCAGAATTTCCATTCACCCAGCGCTCAATAAATTTCTCTGTCTGATAGCCATCAGGTGCAGTATATGCATGAGAATTTGTCTGCCAATTGGTACCATGACCGCCAGAGCCGACATTTCCGTCTTTATCATATTCGCATTCATGAGTCCAACCAGTCAAAGCATCACAATTCGCATCTGGAGCATATTCTGTAATATCTACACGAGATTCAGCCGTAGCCCCTTCCATTGCCTTATTTCTTCTAATATCAGTAATCATGCGATAAGCTTCCTTCAGCTGCCAATATGCAGCGTTAGGATTATTGTAGATAGCTTCTACTGCAGATACATCTAATCCTTCATCATTTGCAGCGTTAATCGCATCCTTCAACTTCTCTAAACGATAGAAATAAGTATAAGGATAAGCAGCCCAATCAAGACCATACTCACTGTTTTCTGCCAATGCTGGGCGGAACTGACCATCTACAGCAGACTCGCCTTTACCATCAAGACCATTATCACTTGGATTGTAACCGGCATAAGTGTCAGGCTGCTCGTTAGACTGGAATCTGAATGTCGTACCATTAGGTGTAACTTTCCAATAGGTTTTCTCTATACCTTGATTATTGTAATCAACATAAGAGTTACCACCATTTTCATCAAATGAGTTAAGGAATATCTTGTTAGAAAAGTCACCAAACTTACCAGATTTATCATTACAGAAAGAATAGGTACCATTTGGCTGACCGTCATCGCCCTTATTAGGTACGATAACAAAGCCAAGACCAGAATCTCCCAAACTTGTCTGGGTGCCATAAGCATTACCATTGGTAAGCCACTTGTCTGCCAAGATATTCTTGATAGCTACGGTATCAGTACCATCCAGTTTCAACTGAACTGGATTTGGAAGAACAGGATCATTCACCTGAGCTTGTGCATAATTGGTGCTTAATGAAGCAACCAAAACTGCTGAATAAAGTAAACGTTTGTCCATGCGTTATTTTTTGGTTTAATAGGTTGATGAAGTTATTAGCTTCATTTAATTAAAGTTTTATCTGGTTGCAAAATTAGTAATTTAACCGTAACATACAAGTTTTTAAGCAAGAAAAGTTATTGTTTTTTAGATTATTTAACCAAAATAGGTGTGTAAAATACAAAAAAACAATAGCACACATTATATAATAGCGTAAATTCAACACTTATCGCTCCATAAGTTTAGCAAAAAAAATCCGATAGGCGCACAAGCACTTAGTTAATCTTAGTTAACGCAGAGATATTTTTCAACAAAAAATAGCATTATTTATTTAAAGTATTGTTATCTTTGCACCCAAAATAACTAACGAAAGTATCCTAACAACAAAATTTGATTCAATCAAAATGAAACTGAGCCTATACCCAAATCCGGTAAAGAGTGGTATTTTCTGCCTACATAAGCACGATTTACGGGCTTTATTTGTAGGTCAAAATTCGTTTAAGATGGCAAATAACTGTTAAAAGGAGAAATCTACACATCAGATACATCGAAACTTCTAAACAACAAAATAACAAAAATATGAGCAACCGCTTTATCAATCAATCGCGTCATGCGATGCTCGGTATATGCGCTACATTAGCCATCTCAGGCTTCTATGCATGTACTGACTCTTACGACCTCGACGACAAGGGCAACATCCCGACGAATTTGGGTAAGAGTATCTATGAAGAGCTGGAAAATCCAAGTGAAGCCAGTAGTCTTCATGGTACATTCAAAACCTATCTTCGCCTGATTGATGACCTTGGATACAAGGAGGTCATGTCAAAAACAGGTTCAAAGACTGTGTTTGCAGCTAACGACTCTGCATTCAACGAGTTCTTCAAGAACAACAAATGGAACGCCAAGTCGTATGAAGACTTGACAGAGTCCATGAAAAAACAACTGTTCTACACTTCTATCCTTGACAATGCCATCCTGACGGAAATGCTTTCCAATGTGGAAAGTTCCAACAGTTCTGTTACCCGAGGCATTGCCATGAAACACCAGACCTCAGCCAACGCTACCGACACCATCTATCATGTATGGGCTTCTGAGTTGCCAGCCAACAACTCTTATTGGACTCCATATATAAAAGGTGGAATCGACGTAGTAATGGACAACACCCGTCCTATGATGGTTCACTTTACCCAGGAGCAGATGCTCAACAATGGTATCAACAGCGAAGACTTTGCTGCCATCACAGGAAGACCATACGAGTCGGGTGGTACCTTTATCTTCAAGAACAAGATTATAGCTAAGGACGTAACCTGTCAGAACGGTTATGTAAACCAGACTGACGGTGTCATCGTACCTCCAGGCAACATGGCGCAGATGATTAGAGAGAGCAAGGATACCAAGTGGTTCAACCGCATGCTCGACCGTTTCTGTGCTCCATATTATGATGCCCAGACCACATTAAACTATAATGACAATGCCATTCTCAATGGCAAGCCAATGATTGACTCCATTTTCCAGTGGCGCTATTTCAGCGAGCGCTCTCAGGGAGCAGTTGCTCTTCAGAGAGATCCAAAGCAGGTGGCATTGGCACAGGATATGCTTCTCAACTTCGACCCGGGATGGAACCAGTATTACAGCACATACGGCACGATGCTCGCCGATATGGGTGCGATGTTCGTTCCTGATGATGAAGCAGTAGAAGACTATTTCCTCAATCCATCCAATGGTGGTTACAACATTCTTGGACTTTATGCCAAGAAGCCTCTCACCAAGGAGAATTTCGGCGAGAACTTAGACAGTATTCCTGCCAACATCATCCGTTCATTCGTCAACAATATGATGAACGCATCCTTCGTACAGTCAGTACCAAGCAAGTTCGGTACCATCATGGACGAGGCGAGTGACCCAATCGGACTCACATTGAAAGATGTCATCAAGAAAGAGAATGCCTACGATGTACGTATCGCCAACAATGGTGCCATCTACATGCTCAACCGAGTGATTCCACCTATTTCATATAATATCGTATCTACACCGGCATTGCTCCGCAAGGCAAGAGACTTAGGTGTGATCAACTGGGCTATCCAGGATAAGGACATGCTGAAGGTAAACTACTACGCCTACCTGCGTGCCAGCTCAGCCAACTATGCGATGTTCCTGCCAAGCAATACTGCTTTCGATATGTACTATGTAGATCCAGTATCTTTGGGTAAGAACTATAAGGATGGGCCTCGTGTGCTCCACTTCTATTATAAAGATGTGAACAAGGACAAGAATATCTCTGTTTCTGCATTCAAATACAATCCTGCTACAGGTTCTATCAGTTCAGACTCTACAATCGTTCAGTTGGACGCAGTTACCGACCGCCTGATTGACATTCTGAACTATCATACCGTATCACTTTCACAGTCCGTTTCCAAGGACAACATAGGTGTAACCAATAAATACTACAAGACCAAGCATGGCGGTGAGATTGCCATCCACGGAGGTCACATCGGCGGAACCGTAGTAAGCGGTGGACAGATCAATGGTATTGCAGGCAGCAACTACAGCTATCCGGTTTCAGAAATCAAGGAAGCTACCAGCTACAGCAATGGTAAGGCATTTGTCATCGACCACCTCATCCAGGCACCTCAGACCAGTGTATATGGCTGTCTCAACGACAACAGCCAGTTCTCTAAATTCCTGGATCTGTGTACACCAGCCAATCTGAGCAATCTGCTGACCAGCATCGGTATGGATAAAGACGAACAGAAGCAGTTTACCGTATTCAGTGATGTCTTTGCCAACAATACAACAGAAAACAAGAAGTACGACTGTCTCGACCAGAACGTCAACTTCTACAACACATACAACTACACGCTGTATGCACCAGACAACAAAGCCATGGACTTGGCATTCAAAAAAGGTCTCCCAACCTGGGAACAGGTAAAGGAAGTGATGGACAACGCTTCAGCAAATGACGAGAATGCCAAGGCTAAGGCACTGAAGATGGCAGAAGCTATCCGAAACTTCATCCGCTATCACTTCCAGGACTTCGCACTCTATGCCGACAACACCATCGACTACGGAGATGCACAGGAAGTAGAAAACGGCAACAGGTCATACATGACCTCCTGCACCATCGGTTCTGCCTACAAACGACTCAAAGTCAAAGGTGGAAGCGGCAAGCTGGATGTAACAGACGAAGGCAATAACACAGTCTTCATCAATGCAAATGGCGACAAGTTGGTCAACTTCATGGCTCGTGACTACATCTTCAAGAATGATGATGGATATAGTCGTATAGAAACATCCTCATTCACAGCCATCCATGAGATTTCAGAGCCTCTCTGCTTCAATAGCAGCAAACGTTACGACGATGGCTTTGCCAGCAATACACCTGAAGCCAACCAGGCACGTCTGAAGAATCTCAAGAACCTATACTATGCACAGAAGCATGGAATCAAGTTCTACAAATAATTTCACAACCAAGCTTATAACACAATGAACAATATAAGAACATACATAACCGTAGGTGCCTTATGCAGCGCTATGACAATCTCTGCTCAAGACCACCGTATCTCAGGTACCGTATCTGATGAGTTCGGTCCTGTCATCGGCTGTAATGTGATAGAGAAAGATGCCAACAACCGTAACGTGAACGCTACGATTACCGATGTGAATGGTAACTTCCAGTTAGCTATCAAGAACCCGAAGAACAAGTTAGTTGTCAGCTACGTAGGATACAAGACCTTTTCACAGGTCATCGGTTCGCAGACCAATTTCCAGGTACAGCTCAAGGACGCCAACGAGTTGGGAACAGTCACCGTAACTGCCAAGCAGCGTTTCCGCGGTGATGGTTTGAGCATCCCAAAGGACGAGGTATCTGTTGCTACCCAGACCATGAACATGGATATCGTGGATGGTCTTGCCTTCACCAGTGCCGATGAGGCATTGCAGGGTCAGATTGCCGGTCTCGACATCGTAGCCAACTCCGGTAACCTCGGTGCCGGTACTACCATGCGTATGCGTGGTGTAACCACCATCAACGGTTCTTCAGAACCTCTGATCGTTGTCAACGGCAACATCATGGACGTGCCTGATGCCAAGGATACAGACTGGTCAACCGCAACAGAGGAGACCTACAGTTCCTTGCTTTCCATCAACGTGAACGATATTGAGAGCATCGACATCATGAAGGATGCCGCAGCTACCGCTATCTGGGGTGCCCGTGGTGCCAATGGTGTCATCAGTATCAAGACCAAGCGCGGTAAACGCGGTAAGATCCGTATCGACTACAACTTCTCACTCCAGGGCAACTGGCAGCCTAAGGGTTATAACCTCCTCTCGGGTGATGAATATACCATGCTGATGAAGGAGGAACTCTACAACCCTACACAGAATCCTTCTGCTACCACCAACATCAATGAGTTGAACTACAACAAGAGTTGGGCTGAGTACAACAACTGGAACGACAATACAGACTGGGTGAAGGCAGTAACCCAGACCGGCTGGAACCAGAGCCATGGTCTCACCATCTCGGGTGGTGGTGAAAAGGCAGTGTTCCGTATCTCTGCCAACTATGACCATCAGACCGGTACCATCATCAAGCAGGTATTGAACCGTTTCTCTACCCGTTTGAACTTGGAATACTATGTGAGCGACAAACTGAAGTTCACCACCGAGTTCCCATTGACATATACCAAGAACCAGAAGAGCTATGCCAACATTTTGGGTAAGGCCCTCTCCATGGCTCCTAACATGAGTATCTACCGTGAGGATGGTAACGGCATCGACACCAACGAGTACTACATCATGCTGCCTTCAGCAGAAAAGGACGAATATGGTTCATCCATCAGCGGAACCTCTTCTCTCCAGTTGAAGTCGGTACGCGATATCGGTAACCCTGTGGCTATCGCCAACTTGGCATGGAACAACGAGAGTACCTACCGTATCACTCCTGACTTCCGCATCAACTACTATTTCTTAGGCAATGACGACCACAAGACCCGTCTCGACTACGAGGGTCAGGTTTATCTGGATATCTTCTCCAAGAGTAATCCTACCTATTGCCCAGGTTCGTTGAGCACAAATGGTTGGAAGGATAATAGCTACAACCTCTATACAATGGATGACTACAACTCATTCCAGTTCCAGACCCGTCACCAGCTGATCTTCACTCCTAAGTTCAAGAATGAAGATATTGCCTGGATGATGTTGGGCCGTTGGGAGTTGACTTCCGGTACCAGCTACGGTCAGAACGTAAGTGAGCGCAAATTGCCATTGGGTGCACAATCTCCTACCCTTCCTGCCGAAATCTCCAACATGTCCACCAGCAATGGTGAGTGGCGCAGCATGGCAGGCGTATTCTCTACACACTTGTCTTACAAGGGTCGTTACAATGCCGACTTTACAGTACGTGCCGACGGTACTACCCGTTTCGGTGACAACAACAAGTGGGGTTACTTCCCTGGTATGTCTGTCCGCTGGAACATCAGCGACGAGCCTTGGATGAAATGGTCTCGCAAGGTGCTCTCTATGTTGGCATTCCGTCCATCATGGGGTGTGAACGGTAGAACTCCAAGCAGCGAGTATCTGCAGTATGCGAAATATGCAGCCGGCAGCCAGTATGGTAACGGCAATACCCTGCTTCCTTCTACCCGTGTAGATGGACTGCAGCTCAGTGACCTGAAATGGGAGAAGACCACCTCATGGAACTTAGGTGCCAATTTAGGACTCTTCGACGACATGATTGAGGCAGACTTCAACTACTATTATAAGAAGACGAAAGACTTGCTGAACCCAGGTGTTGCCATTTCTTCACAGACCGGTTATACCACTTTGGCATGGAAGAACATCGGTTCTATGGAGAACAAGGGTTGGGAATTCAACATCACCGCCAAGAAGTTCATCAAGGCAGGTAAATTCTCAATGGATGCCAGCTTCAACGTGGCACAGAACTTCAACAAGATCACAGAGATGGATCAGACCGTACTCGATGGTATCAACGAGGACTGGTCTGCAGATAGCCGCGGTAAATACTTCAAGCGTATCCAGGTGGGTAATGCCTTAGGTTCTATCTTCGGTTTGCGCCACAAGGGCGTATATCAGTATTCCTATGACTATCTGGAGAACTTACGTCGCCAGGGTTATGTCATGGAGGGCAACGAGAAGATCATGATCAGAGACAACAACGACCTCGTGGATTACCTCAACAACCGCTTCCTGCCAGCCGGCAAGACAGCTCCTATCGCCCTGAACAGAGACGGCAAGGTGATTACAGGTGCCGACGGTAAGCCTTTGCGCATGACCTACAACTCCAAGGACGGTGGTGAGACCTACAAGTTTGACGGTGGTGATGTGATTTACGAAGATGTCAACCACGACGGTACCATCAATTCTTTGGATATGGTCTATTTGGGCAACTCAAATCCTAAGTTCTCAGGAGGTTTCGGTTTCACCTTCCGTTATGGCAACTGGTCATTGCGTACCAACTTCGTTTACCGTACCGGTTTCAAGGTTGTAAACTTCGCACGAATGGGAGTAGAAAAGATGTATGACACCACCAACCAGAGTACAGCCGTAAACTGGCGCTGGCGCAAGAACGGTGACGTGACAGAAATTCCACGCGCACTCTACAACTATGGTTACAACTGGCTCGGTAGCGACCGCTACGTGGAGGATGCCTCATTCCTGCGTTTCAGCTACGTCAGTCTGAGCTACGATGTTCCAAAGAAGTTCCTCAAGAGCGTAGGTCTGAATACCTTGCGATTCGACTTGAGCGGTCAGAACATCTTCGTTTGGAGCAAATATAGCGGTACAGACCCAGAGCATGCAAACAACGGTTGGAACTTTGCTTCAGACAGTTCACAGACACCACGAAGCAAATCGTTCACCCTCCGCATGAGAATCGGAATTTAATCCAACACAAAAACAGAGACTAACAATGAAAAATAAAATAAACAATATCGTCAAGAGTTTAGCCGTAGCAGCCTTAGGTATGCTGTCGCTTAGCTCATGCAATGACTTCCTGACCATCTATCCTACCGACAAGACAATCGGCGAGAACTTCTGGCAGACCAAAGATGATGTCACACAGGTGGTAACTGGCGCTTACACCGCCATGATTAATGGAGGAATCATAGAAAGAATGATTATGTGGGGTGACTACCGCTCAGACGAGTTGAAGAAACATCCTTCACTGAAAAACACTACATTGGATGATATTTCCAAAGGAGATTTATACCCAAGTAGCGGTTACAACTCATGGGCATGTTTCTATAATGTCATCAATACCTGTAACATCGTATTGGCTCATGCCCCAGCGGTGATGGAGAAAGACCCTGAGTTCACCGAGGGTGACTACCAGACAGCCCGTGCCCAGATGTTAGGTTTGCGTGCCCTCTGCCACTTCTATCTGGTTCGTGCCTTCCGCGATATTCCTTACGTGACAAAGGCATACGAAAATACAGACGACATGAAGTTGGACGGCCAGCTGGCACCAGATTCTACCCTCCAGCTCTGTATCGAAGACCTGAAAGAAGCAGAGAAGGGTTGCTACAATTACGGTATCTTCGGAGAGGACGACTGGCGAACAACCGGTTTCCTCAGCAAGGATGCCATCAATGCCATTCTCGCAGACGTATATCTCTGGAGAGCTTCTCTATGGAGCGGTACAGATGCTGCCAAGAGCCAAGAGTATTATCAGGCATGTATTGACCATGCTGACAAGGTCATCAACTCCCACAGAAACTATTTCGAGGCTAACATCAAGGGCACCAGCCAGGAGTCAGTTTACCGCAACAGCAGACAGCAGTACTACTTATATAAAGGTCTGTGGGCTGACTACTATAACTTCGTAAGAGGTAACTCCTCTGAAAGCGTCCTCGAACTTCAGTTTGACGGAGAGAAGAACTCAAACACCCTACTGTGCAAGAGTTACTTAAAGTGGGAGAAGCAGGAGTCTGGCTACGGTATGATGGTAGGTACATCTACAGTGGGTGGTGCCATCGGCGACAATCCATCTCCAGCAACCAAGAGTGCTTCTACGGCAACATACTTCCAGTCCGAAAACGACTACCGCTTCTACAACAGCAGCTATGGTGTGAATGATGACAACTACTCTTCTTATGAGGTGAAGAAGATGATGAACAAAGAAAATGCCATTTACGACATTCCAACCCGAAAGAAAGGTAGTATCTATATCCAACCACTCCGTGATTTCGACAAGTTCGACCAGAACTGGATCATCTACCGCATCACAGACGTCATGCTGATGAAGGCAGAGGCTCAGATTCAATTAGCAGGTACAGAAACCAACAAACTGAAGAATCCATTTGCCCTGATCCAGGCTGTGAACCAGCGTTCTATCAGTACGACGGCACTCAAGGACACCTTGGTTTATCAAGACAACTACAACAAGGCAGACAAGATGGAATTGCTTTGCCTCCAGGAAAGAGGACGCGAGCTCTGCTATGAAGGTAAGCGCTGGTTTGACCTGGTGCGCTACTGTTACCGCCACATGACGGGTGTAGATCCTACCAAGACGCTCTACGAGATAGATCCTAACGGCAGTAATCTGCCAAGTCTTGCCAACAAGGGCAACAATTTCAAGGACATCCTCGCTACCAAATATAGTACAAACCTATACAAGTTTAAAAACGAGGGACATCTCTACTGGCCTATCCTGAACAGTGAGACCAAGACCAACAAGCTGATTCACCAGAATCCTGTTTGGGTAGAGACACAAAGTTCTGAGAGAACAGAAGAATAACATTCAAGAAATTCATAATTAAGTATAGCTTTATGACAAAGTTCATTCATAAGATAGGTGGCATGGTAGCAGGTGTAGCATTCGGTGCACTCGCCTTCACTTCATGCTCCGAGCAAATAGATGAAAGCAACCTCTATACTTTCACCGGTGAAACCATCACCGACTACTTGCGAAGCGATTCCACTCTTTCGGATTTCGCAAAGATAACAGAGTATGCTGGTTTGTCAGACCGCTTGTCTGCATACGGAACCTATACCTGCTTCGCTCCAACCAACGAGGCGGTAAAAGAATATATCAAAGAATTGTGGGAAGATAAAAAGTCTGCAAATCACAATGGACTCTATACAGGTGATGTAAGTGAGGGAAACACGATAGATCGCCTTTGGAAGTCCGAGAAACGTGACTCACTCTGCAAAGATATCGTAGAGGCACACCTTACGGGTCTGAAGAAGACGAGCAATGATTTGCTGGCAGGTTCGGACATCACCATGATGGGCGGTAACACTCACTCACCAAAGCGTGTGGGTGACGACATCACCATTGATGGAACCACCAAGATCATCAACAAAGACCACGAGGTGGAAAACGGTGTGGTTCATACCATCGACAAACTCTTCTACCGCTCTACCAATTATATTATAGACGAAATGGAGAACATGGGAATCTATAGTATCTGGTGCGATGCCTTGAAGCAGACAGGCCTGGATGAAGTGATGAAGGAGCATATCCGTACCAACGGCATCAGCTGGTTTACCATCGATCCGGAAACCAAATATCCATTTGCTGAGTATCCTACAAGCTGCAAGGTGGGATTCACCGTATTTGCAGAGACCGACAAGGTACTCCAGAATAAAGGTATTACCAACTGGAAAGAGTTAGCAGCAAAGGCTAACGAGTGGTACAAGGATTGCGCTTCCTGGTACAGCTACTTGGAAGATCATCCGGAAATCAAGATCAGCACAGGTACCGACTATACCAATCAGTGGAATACTTTGAACATGTTCCTCCGCTATCATATCCTGAAATATTCACTTTCTATGGATAAGTTGGTTTACTCATACAACGAGTTGGAATATGCAGATGTATATGAATATGTACGTACCTTATTGCCATACACCATGTTCAAGTTGACAGGTGTAAAGGAAAACGGTGCCGTCAGTTCAATCTGGATCAACCGTGTATTGAACAATCCTACATTGACCAGCACACCGGGTGCCAACTCTAAGGATGCATATAAAACTGCAAATACACCTGTAGAAGATGGTATCCAAGTAGCTGGCGGTTCAGCACTCTCCCGCCAGGCTTCCAATGGCTGGATTCATCCTATCAATGGCATTCTACGCTACGAGAAAAAAGTACCAAACAATGTACTCAACGAGCGTATGCGTTTCGAGTTCATGTCATTGTTTGATGAAAGTATGACCAATCAGATCAGAGGTTATTCATATCAGGAGCTTTCTTCAAGATACGGTCGCAACGACCGCAAGATTGGTGCCATCCGTATCCCAGAAGGTTATTTTGAGAACATGGTTATCTACAACGGTGAGTCATCCCGTGTATATTATCTGACCAAGGACGAAGCAAAGACCGGTAACAACAATTTTATCAAAGACTGGGATTGCTGGTTGGACTATCAGGGCGACGAGTTGTTCGTAAGAGGAGCCTACGACTTTGCCATCAAGTTGCCACCAGTTCCAAAAGACGGTACCTACGAATTGCGCTTCGGCTATGTAATCACCGGACACCGTACGATGGTACAGTTCTCTTTGGGTCACTCTTCAGACCGTTCCAAGATGACTACCTGCGATATTCCACTCGACCAGCGAGAGGGCATCGAGTCAACTACCATCGGCTGGACAGACCCAGACAAGGACGGCGACTTAGGTGCAGCGACCGACAAGTCAATGCATAACCGTGGATGGATGAGAGGCCCTAACTACTTCAGTAATTACAAGAAGGGAGCTGAGGGTACAGCCCGTACGAACATCAGCCGTCAGCCACATATTCGCCGTGTCGTAACCAAGCAGTTCTTCAAACAAGGTGAGGACAACTGGTTCCGCTGCAAGACAGCCATGCCAGAGAATACAGAAGCTGAGTTTGAGCTTGACTACATCGAGATTGTTCCAGTAAGCGTGTATAACCACCCTACTCTGACAGAGGATGTATTCTAAAAAGTGAATGTATTCTAACAAGAAAACAAACATAGAAATACAAAAGATATGAAAGTAAAATATATAATAATGACAGCAGTAGCAGCTTTGGGTTTCCAGAGCTGCACCGACTGGGATGACCATTATGACGTAACTACTGACGGCTCCGGTGCATCAGACAAGACACTGTGGGAGCAAATCAGCAACAACCCAAAGCTCAGCAACTTTGCAGCACTGATGGAAAAGGTAGGTTACGACAAGGCTTTGTCCACCAACCAGAGCTACACCGTATGGGCACCAAGCAACGACGCTTTCGACTTTGAGAAATACAATGCCATGAGCGACAGCTTGCTGAAGGCAGAATTCCTCAACAACCATATCGCCCGCGGTTATCACAGAGCTACTGGTGAGATCAATGAGCGTGTCCACCTGCTCAACAAGAAGGTAATGGCATTCCAAGGCAATGGACGCTATACATTGGGCAATATCGCACTCGACAGCACAAACATGTTAGGCAAGAACGGTATCATACATCTGATGAGCAGTTACATGGACTTCCGCCCTAACTTCTATGAAGAGTTCCTGCGCAATGAGAACACAACCAGTCTTGCCCAGCTCTACAAGAGTGCCATGAAGCGCGAAATCGACAAGGAGAACAGTATCGAAGGTCCTATCAAGGATGGAGCAATGACCTATCTTGATACCGTATATGTAGAGAGCAACAAGATGTTCAACTACCTGAACTCCAAACTGACCACAGAGGACAGTACCTATACCATGATTGTTCCTACAGACAAGGCATGGGCAACTGCTTATGAAAAGGTGAAGTCCTACTATAAATATCCGAAATCCATCAAGCCTTTCACCGTGAAGAACAACGACAAAACAGGCGAATTGGAATACAATCAGGCTGGTGCCGTAACCTTAGATGCAGATAGTTTGACAGAATTATATACTACAACATCTATCCTGAGACCACTGATTTACAGTCATACCATCAATCCTGCTTTCCAGAAGGGTGATATTCCTACTGGAGCTACCGACTCCATCAAGAGTACAACAGGCGACGTGATCTGCAACACCCTGAACTACCGTAGCGAAAACAGCCGTTTGGTTTACGATGCCAAGGATCTGTTTGTGAATGCAGAGAAGAAAGTGATGAGCAACGGTAACGCATGGCTCACAGACTCACTCCGTGTAAAGCCTTGGGACAGCTGGTGCCCTATCATTCACCTGAGAGCACAGAACGGTAATTTCCAGGCAGCAGTGAATGATAAAGTAGTATCCCTCAACCAGAACGTAGCAGTAAGCAGCGACAACAGAAACAAGAATGTAGAAGGATCCATGCACGCCAGCCAATATTATGAGGTAACATCCAAACTGGGTGCAGTGCCAGAGGTTTACTTCTACATGCCAGAAATGTGGTACACTCCATACGCCGTATATCTGACGATGGTTCCTGCAAACATCACCAATGAAGAAGCAGAGGTAACCTCACAGAAGCTCCAGGTACGTTCATTCCAGAACGATGCTGCAGGTGGAACACTCCACAAACTTGCCCCTGTACCTCTGAAGAAGGACTTCAACGTTTCTTCCAACCAAGCATCAGTAGTATTCGACTATGGTACGAACGAGAAATCCAAGATTGTGAGCAAATTCATGGGTGTATTCAATCCATCATTCTGCTACCGCAACCTGAGCAACTACACAGACCCTGTGGCATATCCGGTATTCAACATACGTAGTGGAGACCGTGCAGTCAAAAACCAGAGTGCAGTACTGCGCATCGCAGGCATCACCTTAGTTCCTATGGAAGCCGTGAAGTACTATCAGGCTCAGAAAGCATTGAACGGAGAAAGTGGTGAAGAATATAAAGATGAAATGCCAGAAATCTTCTGGGATCTCAATTCATACACCTATTAATAACACGAACTCAACAATTGAAGACAATGATAAATTTCAGAATATTGGCTATAATGGGCTTGATGGCAGTAGCTGCTGAAATCAATGCCCAAGAGACAACCGACAACGCCGAAAAGAGAGCGAAGGAAACGGTAAACAAAAAGCAGCCAAACTATCCGATGAAAGAGGTATCTGGTACCATCTACGATGCGGCTACCGGCAAGCCTCTTAGCGGTGTGCAGATCCAGGCACTTGGAAATGCTCGCTATGCTGCCATGACCAACGAGGACGGTACCTTCACGATCAAGGTGCCTACCTTCACCACCTCGCTCTATCTGTTTACCTCACAATATGCAAGCCAGCAGGTATCTATCGCAGGTGTCAACAACATCCAGGCAAAGATGCTCAGCGACAAGTTCAACGAGATGTACACCAATGGTACGAAGTTGGGCAACGAGGCAAGCCTGAAAGCACAGGTAAGTACACAGACTTCTATAGAAGACCTCATCGGCGAGAAATTGGGTGCTGATGTACGCACCGTCAAGCGCTCTGGTGCGCCAGGCATCGGTTCTGCCATGTTTATCCGTGGTCTGAACTCCCTGAATGCCAACGCCCAGCCTCTCATCGTGGTGGATGGTGTGCCTATGGACATGCAATACGACGGAACTTCACTTCAGACAGGTATGTTCAACAACCAGTTGCAGAACATCAATCCTGCCGACATCGAGAAGGTTACCGTACTGAAGAATGGTACAGCCATCTATGGTGCCAAGGGTGCCAATGGTGTCATCGTACTGGAGACCCGCCGCGGTAGAACCATCGCTACACGTATCGATGCCAACATCGGTATGGGTGTCAACTTGGTGCCACGCCTGCCAAATGTGATGGATGCAGACCAGTATATGAGCTACGCTACCGAAATGCTCAATACCTATCCTAAGATTGACAAGTTCTTGGAAAAGGGTTCTCTCAACTTCCTGACCACAGATCCAAACAACTATTATTATAAGACATACCATAATAATACAGACTGGAGCAAGGAAGTATATGAGACTGCATTGAGCCAGAACTACAGCATCAATGTGATGGGTGGTGACGAGGTAGGTATGTACAACCTCTCACTCGGCTATACAGACGGACAGAGCACCGTGAAGAAGAATGGTTTCAACCGTGTGAACATCCGCTTCAACAGTGACCTGAGCATCATCAAGAATTTCTTCTCAACCCAGTTTGACATCGACTATGTCAAGTTGAGCCGTGATGTATTCGACGATGGAGCACCAAGCGATTTCAGCAAGGGTACCGTCACATCTCCTACCCTCCTCGCGCTGATCAAGGCTCCTATCCTGAATCCATACCTCTACAACAATACAACCCGCGAGTTGACCTCTACATTGGCAGATGCAGATGACTTTCTGACTCCACTGAACCAGAACCTCTCATTGGCAAACCCAACAGCCTTGTTGGAAAATGGTAGCGGCAACAACAAGAACCGTATGGAGAACTCTATGTTCCATATCCGTCTGGCTCCTAAGTTCGACTTCAAGGGTGGATGGACATTGAGAGAGAACATCAACTATACACTGAACCGTAACTCCCAGCGTTACTATCGTCCAAAGGGCGGTGTTCCTACCTACTATGTAGAAGGTTTGGGTAGAGTTCAGACGCAGTCTGCTTCTATCTTCGCTAAGGAAGAAACCCTGATGAGTGATACCCGGCTGGACTTCACACGCCTCTTCGGTGCTCACTCACTCAAGGCTATGGGTGGTTTCAGATACCTCAGCTACAACTATGAGATGAACAACCCTACAGGTCAGTATAGTACAGCCGGTAATGACAAGTTGCCTAACGTATCCAACAGCATGGACTTCAAGGATGCCACAGGTAATGACTACAAGAACACCTCACTCACCTGGTATGCTCAGGCTGATTACAACTATCGCAACCGCTACTTCCTGCAGGTAGCTGCCTCTATGGAGAGCAGCAGTACCTTCGGCAAGAAGGCTACAAGTCTGCGAATCGGTGATGTGGCATGGGGCTTCTTCCCAAGCATTCAGGCTGGTTGGGTAGTAACCAATGAGAACTGGGCTCCAAAGAACAAGAACTTCAACTACTTGCGCCTCAACGCTGGTTATGAAGTGACAGGAAATGATAACATCAACAACAAGGCTGCCCGCACATCCTTCGAAGTGTTGAAATTCCTGCACAACAATATTCCAGCCGTACAGCTCAACAATATCGGTAACGAGAACATCACTTACGAGAAGACCCGCCGCTTCTATACAGGTTTCGAGAGCCAGTGGCTGGAGAACCGTTTAGGTTTGGACTTCACCTTCTTCTTCAACCACACCACCAACCTTCTTACATTGAAGGATTTCACCACTCCTGTGGCAGGTGTGAAGAGCTATTGGAGCAACGAGGGTAGTCTGGACAACAAGGGTGTAGAGGTACACATCAACGGCAAGCCTATCGTCAGCCGCAAGTTCACTTTGGAATTAGGTGCAAGCATCGGTCATTATCTGAACGTGATCAAGTCGCTTCCTAACAACACTACCCTCGCCCTGAATGGTCAGGAGAACGCAGCAGTAGGCTACACATCCAGCATCTATGGCAACCAGAACATCGCAACACTCGTCAATCACAGTGCAGGCGTATTCTACGGTTACAAGACAGCAGGTGTATTCTCTACCGATGCAGAAGCAAAGGCAGCAGGCAAGGACGGCTATCTCTACCAGGTAGATGAAACCGGAGCCAAGAGCTATTTCAAGGCAGGTGACATGCACTTCGTAGATCTCAATGGCGACGGCATCATCAATGAGAGCGACAAGACCATCATTGGTAATCCAAACCCTAAGTTGTATGGTAACTTCTTTGCTCACGCTACATGGGGCAACCTGACATTATCTGCCATCTTCGGTTACTCTATCGGCAATGATATCTACAACTATCAGCGCAGCATCCTCGAGGGTGGCAATAACTTCTACAACCAGACCAGCGCCATGACAGACCGTTGGAGAGTAGAAGGCCAGGTAACCAACATGCCTCGCATCTCTTATGGAGACGAGATGGGCAACTCACGCTTCAGCGACCGATGGATAGAGGATGGCAGCTACCTGAAGCTCCGCTCCCTCAATATCAACTACAAGATACCAGTCAACTCTTCCTGGCTCCAGGGACTTCAGGTATGGGCAGAGGCAAACAACCTCTTCACCATCAGCAAGTATCTTGGCGGAGATCCAGAGATGTCTGTATCCAATGCAGTTCTTTACCAGGGCATTGACACAGGTTGCGTATCACAAGGTCGCACCTTCACTGTCGGCGTGAAGATCAACCTCTAATAATAGTACAACAATCACAAAGCATAAAAAAATGATAAAAATTAAATATTTTATTGCAGCACTCATGGCTGCTATCACACTCAACTCATGCAGTGATATGTTCGATGATGGATCCAACCGCTACATCACCAATCCATCGCTTGATGATAAAGTGGACTCCATGTTCTACATCAATGGTATATTGAAGGGTGTACAGCAGGCCATCGACCAGAATGTGCTTATCAACGAACTTCGTGGTGACTTATTGACCACCACGAAGGACGCTTCAACCGATTTGCAGAAACTGGCTTCTTTCGATTACTCCGGCACCAACAAGTACGATTCTGCATACGTTTACTACCGCATCATCAACAACTGCAACTACTACATTGCTCACCGTGATACCACGCTGATTACCGGTTCCAGTGAAGTTGCGATGAAGGAGTATGCAGAGGCAAAGGCTATCCGTGCATGGGCTTATCTCCAGTTGACCCACAACTACGGCAAGGTTCCTTTCTATACCAAGCCGCTGACTGATATCGCAGGCATCGAGAATGCAGCAAGTTCTGAGAAGAAAGATATCTACGGAATTGCTGCTGAGTTGGCTCCAGACTTGGAGCAGTATGTAGATCTGCCTGTACCTAACTGGGATAACTTTGACGCAGGTACCAATGATGCAGGAAACAACAAGACGGTCAATACAGCGAAGATGATGATTCCTGTAAGATTGATCTTGGCAGACCTGTATCTGGAATCAGGCAACTATGCAAAGGCTGTAGAGCACTACTTCAAATACCTGAAGAAGAATAAAGAGACGGTCAAAAACTATTTTGCAAGACCTACCTACAGTCCTGATTACAATAGCTACCCTAATTCATTGAAATTGGGATACTACAATACGGTTTCCACCACATCAGACTGGAAAGGCTGCTATATGAACGACCTGGAAACTGATACTTACGTAGCAATGGCTACCAATAAGTTGCGTGGTGAGATTACAGCTTTACCAGGTCTCTTCGGATACAATTACTATACTTCATCTGATGGTACGGAGGTAAACGAGAAGATTTCTCTTGAACCTACCAATGCCTATCTGAATTTGAGCAACAGTCAGGACTACTACTATGCGAATGGAAATGGTAACGGTAGTTCTGAATTCAATATCAAGAACCTGATTTTCGCTAAAGCCTCTATCGGTGATATGCGCTATCACAGTTCATACGAAAGAGTAAAGTTTAGCACACAGGTGGAATTGACCAAGGTTATCCTGAAGTATTATAATGCCAATATCACATTGTACAAAACATCTGGTATCTATCTGAAGTTAGCTGAGGCTGTAAACCGTATGGGCCATCCTGATGTAGCATTCGCCGTGTTGAAGGACGGTTGGAATCACACCTTGGAAGAGGATACTACCTACATGACCCAGGAAGGCATCCAGTTCCTCAAGACCACCTTGCCATTCCTGACTCCAGAAAACCGTGTTGTTTTCAATGATGAAAGTGAAACCAACGGTGTTTCTTTTGGTAACCAGGGTATTCACGCTCGCGGAGCTGGCTTTACCATGGGCAACGGTTCCGGTTATCAGTTCCAGAATGAGATTGACAAGAAGTTGGCTCAATTGGGCCATGCTTATCCTGCTAATGCAACAGCAGAAGACAGTTTGAGAATCAACCAGGACTGTGTAGAAGACCTGCTCTGTGATGAAATGGCATTAGAGCTTGCCTGGGAGGGTTCCCGCTATGGCGACCTCTGCCGCATTGCACGCCACAAGAACACAGACAGCTATTGGGGCACCAACTATGGTTCACTCTGGCTTCGTGACAAGCTTGCATTCAAGAATCTCAGCATAGACCTCAGCAATCCAGAAAACTGGTTTATGCCATTCAAATAAAAGGCTCGGACATGAGTTATAAAACATCAAGTGGCCACACTTGATATAACAAGTTAGAAACGCTTTCTCGCCTGCGAGAAAGCGTTTCGTTTGTATAAAAGCGCCTCACCCTTCACCTCTGCCACATAAACAACTGACACTCAGACGGTTACTCAAACAATTACTCATTTCCACCCTTCACCACCTTTCATCACCCTTCGTCACCCTTCGTCTTGTAAAAATTTTCGCCATTCTTCACCACCCGTTATTTATTTTAGCATCTTCCGGCTTTCCATGAAAAGTGAAGCAGACTTCTATGAAGAGTGAAGTAGGCTTCTATGAAGAGTGAAGTAAGCTTCTATTAAGAATGAAGCAGGCTTCTATTAAGAGTGAAGCAGGCTTCTATTAAGAGTGAAGCAGGCTTCTATTAAGGCAGAAATAACATTCAGATGACAGACGGTGAAGGGTGAAGATGGGTGGTGAAGGGTGAATTTTTGCCCTTCACCTCCAGAACCCCAGTGTTTATGGGGGGTTCAGGCGAAAAGATGAAGGGTGAAGGGTAAATGCCTATACGAGCTGAAAAAAAGTGATTAAGATAGGGAAAAAAAACTTGCCCATAGCGTAAAAGTGCCCTTACTGAGGGCACTTTATTGCCATAGGCAAGCACACGATCTGAATACAACTTATTTAACTAAATATCTCTTTCCATTGACCAATATGATTGTACCAGGAGAGACTGCATCCTTGTGGATGCGCTGACCAGATAAAGTATAGACTATCTTGTCGTTTATACCTTTCACAGAGTCTGATGAAACCTCCCTGATAGCAGTAGGCGTTTCTTTGACATGGAGCACAACAGGCTTCCAGGTATCCAGACGACCATCCCCATCAGCATCAACAAGTCCCGTCGTTCCATTAGGAACAAACAGATGAACTTCCTCAGCCTGTTTTTCACAGACAGGATCCGCAACCGTACCAGCACCCTTGATTACCTTAAAGGTAATTTTCTCATGAGGCGTATCCCCAAAGATAGCCATGATGGCCACGTGATGCAGGTTGCCTGCTTTCTGCGGAAAAGGTTCAGGACACTGATTGCCCACTACATAGCCCTTCGAATCAAAAGCCACAATCTCACAATCTTCCAAGAGAACATCATTCCACATCACCTGACAGTACAAGAAAGAATTGGTATTGTATATGCGATGTTCCCGCTCATAACGGTCAAGATATTGGATTTGGCGCCAGCCGCTCTCCTTCTCCCAACCAATCTGACCAAATTCCTTATATCCGTCAGACTTTCGATAAGTACCATCCTCACAAGCCTCAGACTTGGAAGAATACTTGTCGTGAATGTCGGTCTGTGCGGACATTCCCTGTACCGCACAAACCAGACATAATATTAAAAAGAATTTTCTCATAAATCTTACTTGTTAAGATGAACGAATTTCTTGTTACCACGAATGACAACAGTCTCGATAGCATGCTTAGCTACACGCCTACCGTTCAAGTCATACGTTGCTTCTGAACTATCCTCATCCGTCTTGACAGAGCCAATACCTGTGGTAGAAGCCAAATCGATGACGAGAGGTTGGTCAAGACTGCCCACGATAGCATCGTCACGATAGAACATGGTTCCAGGAATCACCTGTTCCATTCCATCCACGCTGACGATGAAGCGCAAGTTAGCACCACTGTTCTCACCAGCAATCGTGATGAAATAAAGATCCGCATGAGCCTCATCAGTCAAGGCACGAAGTTCACCATCACCATCAATCACTCTGACTACGGCATCCGAACGGACAGCACCATGCTTATCTACCACACGGGCAATGACGTTCATATTGCCTTGATGCATCTGGGCAATCTCAGTTTTCTCATTCACTGCATCATCTCCACCCAGTCTCATGCTCTTAGCCATAGAGGTTTCCTTGGCAGCAGAAGAAGTTGCAGATGGATAATGGAAAGTCTGCTGCTGATTACGAGTAGAATAATACAAGTAACCCTCGCCCGACTTCAAAGCCTCCAAAGAGCCTACCCATTCACTACTGTTCCAAGAAGCAAAAGCAGTCTGACTCTTGACGACATCACCTTCCTGAGGTTCGAGATCAGCAAACGCATTGCCGATAGAAACGTATCCAGGAGCCTTATAGCCAATCCAGTTCCAATTAGGTTTGATGACAACAGGATCGTTGACAACATCAATAGCATCACCGACAACAGACAGAGATACAGGCGCATTGCCCTGGATTTTGTACATCTCGCCAGCTACCACCTCGTTGATGGAATTGCTGGTAGGAGTCCACTGTCCATTTTCACTGATCATATAGTTCACCTGATTCTTGATGCCAGCGAGAAGTTCATCAGCACTGCCATTATCAGGATTCACATAGAAGCTGCTCCATTGCCATCCCTTCTTGAGATTCAGGATCTGCTCTACCTTTTCCTGGGCATTCCAAACGTTAGGTGAAGAGATGGTACCAACGATATTGTCGGTCACAAACATGTTCGCCTTGTCCATGCTCACCTCTACCATCGGAAGAACTCTACCTGTCTTAGCCTCAAATACCTTATAGGTCAAGTCCTTGCCGTTGTCCTCAGCATTACCATATACATTCATGAGCACATAGTAAGCATCATAGCGAGAGAAGTAAGTAGGCTTAGCCACACCCACACATCTGTCACCTCGGAAGGCAGCCACAATGTCATTCACGTCTTGCGACATCTCACCATTGATTTCAAGCTGACCATTGACATTCATCGTAAATTCGTAATCTGCAGAATTTACGCTCCAGTCTGGAGCCACACTCGTACTGTTCACCTTGATGACCATAGGTTCTGGTACGCCCAAGTTACCAGTCAGGTAAATCGTAGCCTCCTGACTGCCGATGGCAAGAGCAGGATCAACCGCAAAGGTCAACTTCTTGCTGGAGAGCGCAGGCAGATAGCCCGTTTCATTCTCCAGAGTGAGCCAAGATGGCAAACCGCTTATAGTCCAAGACTCTGTAGTACCACTATTATTATTGATTTCAGCCTCGATGCTCACCTTTTCTGTACCATGCTTCACGGTCTCTACTTCATCCTGTTTCCATACCAATTGGTTTTGACGAACATAGACATCCCATGTCACATTCTCAGAATAGTTGTTGTGACTGTCACGTACATTCTTGACCGTTACAGTCAGCGTGCATCCCTCGATACGTTGTGGTTGCTCTGTGAGATTTACCAGAATCTTACGCTCGCTTGCCACATATTCGAAGCTTACATTCTGCTTATCAGGTACAGACTTCAATGCCGGTACATTATCAGAAGTAGGCGCAAGAGTTACAGGCACATTAACAGGCTTAACTTCCCCAGAGCGTGTAGCACTCTGGTCAGAGAGCGTTGCCAGGATGGTAGGCGCATTACCTTCATCAAGTCCACCCTCCTCGAAAGGATAGTAAGCTATCAAGCCATCACTTGCCTTATTGACACGGGCATACATATTGTTCTTGATGACATCACCCATGCGACGACCCTTCCAGATACGGATTTCATCTATCGCACCCTTCAGCATATCCGTAGCCTGAGCACCATCATACTTACCACCCAAGAGCAACTTACTTGTCTGGATGGCAGGAAGAACAGAAGCCATCATCTGCTTCTTAGCCACACCATCGAGATAAACCGTAGCAGAACCAGATGTACTCTTCAGCACATTGACAGCTACATGGTGCCACTGGTTGTCAGTCACCTTGTCAGAACCGATTGCATAATCAGCACCATTCACATTCATCTTGAGCAAACCAGCCTCATCAACAAAGATGTCGAACTTATCCTTGTTATTGAATCCGAAGACATTCGCCTTACCATTCTGTTTTTCCTCAGCACGGAACCAGAATTCAGCCAAATAGCTTTCCTCATGGGTTGTGGCAATCTTGGAAGCATCCACAGCCACAACGGTCTTTCCGTCCAAGGCAAGTGCATAATTCTTGCTTGCTAAATACCAGGCTGTAGCAGAAGGCAAAACGAGATTACGACTGCGAGCATAGTCGGTAGCCAAACCACCATGACCTTCATCCATTCGCCAATAGCCCATCAAGCCATCGCTATAACGGGTCTTCCGCTCGTACATTTCATTCTGAGCCTCACTCCAAGGCCGAGCCTGATTCCAAAGACTGACATCATGTATCTGACCTTGCATCTTCTCACCCAATGTGATAGGACCATTGCCTTTGTACTCACCAACCTTTAAATTGTTGAACAAGACAACATCAAAGGCATCATAAGCATAATTGGCATTGAGGGTCTGCTTCTCTGCATCATAACTGAAGCTGACAAACTGCCAGGTATTCTTCTTGAAAGCATTGTCGCTGGTAAATTTCTGTCCATTGACATCAACTACCATCTTGTCATCATCAGCCACGCTCACGGTCATTCTGCCAGCCTTGGTGCCATGTGAGAACACCTCACCCTTGGCAGAGTAACGCATCCACATATTGACGGCAAACGACTTATTGCTTAAATTGAAGTTGGCATTGGTCTTGGCACCTTCGCCACCTGTCAGATTCAGTGCCACATCATGAGCCACCTGTGCATCATTCAATTCTCCCTGGATAGAGAAGTTGTCAGCCTTGCTCATCGCACCAGAACGAATATCCTCGTTGAAAGTCAAGGAGATTTCGCTGTCTGCGGTAAGTACGCCATTAGATGGATTAGGATTGCTAATCACCTGTGGGCGAGCCATATCCTTATAGAAGGAAATGACCTCAGAAGACTTCGTCACCTCTTCACCACCGAAGTTGCTCACCGTAATGGTACGGATATTCCATTGTCCATCAGGATAAGTATCATTGTTTGCCATACTGAATACATAATTGAATGTACCTTCATCAGGCAACAAGCCCTTGTTCTTATCAGCAGCCGCTTCCTTCTCGCTGACTACCCACTCTTTCACGGTAAGCCACTGCGGATTGCCCTGCTGCTGTACCTGCAGGCGAACGCTCTTCATACCACGAGCATTCTTATCATAATTGCTGATGGTAAGATGCATCGAAGTACCCGTCTCCAAATTGATGGCACTCTCAGCTGACTTCAGAGAGACATCACTGCTCGTCTGCTGGAAGTAGGCACTGAGTTTCAGGATTTCCTCGATATTGCTATCACAGGTGCTTGACATACGAAGCTGCAAATCCTTATAATCATAAATGTCAGGATTGGTCTGTGAAATCTGCAAAGTCTTGGTTACAGTCTCACCTGCTGGTACGAGAATTGTACGACCAGCGGTCACATCCTTACCGTCCATCTTGACAGCAGCACCATTTGGATTGGAAGAATCGACCACATTCAAGTTGAAGTAACTGTCGATATCAGCCTCACTGGTATTCTGCAAGTAGATGGTAAATGTAGCAGGTTTGCCACTTGGTACACCCGTCACAGAAGTTTCCTTGGCACTGAGATGAGGCTGCTCCACCTGAGCAGTCTTTGTCTGGATGGTAGTACCCGGTCTGTAATACTTGGTCTTCACCTCATCCTCGTATGGGCAACTGGTTTGTCCGGCACGAGTATAGAAGATAGGTCCAAATCCATCAGGAGCATCGATGACATCAATAGAAAGTGCATCGGCATCACCTGTCTCTACAAGCGAGAAGCCCACTTCACGAGAAGACTCCTCGGTGCTGCCATCACTTGTAGTCACGCCACCTCCCTTTTCTTCTTTTGTAAAAACCTCAACACCATTTCCATCAAATGCAAATCCAAGTTTTCCACTACCTACAATCAGCAGCGAAGTCTCGCTTTCCACGGTGAAATCCTTACTGTTCACCGATTGGGTAGAACTGGACACACTTGAACCGGCATCAAAAGAATAGTTCGTACGCTTGTACTCAGCATTCTCGATGGCAGTCACCTTTGCCTTCTCATTGTTGGCCAAAACCTGTGTCCATGCAGAAATCTGCGCATTATACCAGGCGATGGTATCGCTTGCCACATAGTCGTCCTTCAATTGAGAACCATTGTATGCACTCTTTGGCAAGACCATCTTATAAGACTCACCGCTAAGTTCACCAGACTTGGAAGCCTTGGCTCCCCAAACTTTCTTATCACTATTGTTGGAGCCTAATCTGGAATCAGTATTAGACAACTTGGTGATATAAACTGGCTTGTCTGTGTTATTGACATAGCCATCATAGCTGTTCACATGTACCAAGCAAGAGTTACGCAACTTCTTGAAGTTTGGCAGCAGTACGTTCTCCACATAGTTCTGAGTATAGGAGAACTCAGTACCATAACGAGTACCCACGCTCATCACATCGCGTTTCTCCAGTGCTGGCACACTATTAGCATCAGCCGCATAGATACCTACCTGTCGGGCATTGCCGAAATTGTAGTTCACAGAAGAACCGATGAAGACGTCACCCTGATCGCCTACATACTCCGGCTGATCGCTGGTAGAGATACGCTTGGTAGTGGTAATGGTCTGAACAGTGGTATTTCCCATTCTCACCTCTTCGTCAATCTTGACTCCCACTTCCAACTCGTTCTTCACTTCTATTTTGGTATCTTTAGTTACCAAAGCACCCATACCTGCCGTACCGGTTGTAATGGTAGTTTCGCAACCCATGCTTGCCTTGACGCTCGTCTCATTGGCATATTTTATAGTTCCACCACGCATCTTGGTGGTAGAGAAGGACTGTCCTTCCTCAACATAAGCATTTGATCCGGAGCCTGCTGGGTCACGAAGAATCATAATCACCTCGTCAGGACCAGAGGTCACGAAGTTGCTGCCCGAAGTCAACTGTCCCAAGACAATGCCCTGGAATCCGTTGCCACTCCAGTTCTTCTCCACACCATCTATAGGATAGCTCATCGTGAGCGTACGGGTGTAAGGAGTCAGGATATTAGGAGAACCGGCTTGCCAAGAGTAGGTTCCATGACCTAAAGAGTCGAGCTCGATTTCAGTCTGAGAAGACTCATATACCTCACCGTCCTTGTCACCAGTGACATAGACAGAAGTACCAAATCCCATCTGGTTGGTGATGTTCACCGTATTGTTTGCCAATGGCACCTTTGACTCCTTGACAGGAGCATCTGCGTCATGGTTGTAATACTTTTCATACAAACTCAGGTCGAACTCGTAGTTGCCTCTCTGAACGAAGACAGGATAACCGAAGGTATAGGCATCCTCATTTGCAGTCTTTGGCAGAGTAAACGTTTTCTCCTTATTATATAGTTCTATCAATCTCTTGGTGCCATCTTCAGCAACCAGCTCATAGGTTGGTTCACCAAAGGCACCTTCAGCCTCTACATTCTTCTGTACCACATCCAGGATAGCCGGACTGCGGTAACTCTTCTTCAGCGATGCTACATATTCAAACTTCTTATAGCCATCCTCTACTTCGATAGAATCGACAGATGTATTCTGTGGATCAGTAGCATTGATGATTTCAGCCGTATTCCAACTGATATCGCTGTTGCTGTCAATCTTAATTCCTGTCACAGTATATTGAAGCGGTGGAACCATAGCAGCAAACTCACCGGTCTTAGGGTCGGTCTTGATGGTAATGATACGTGCCTTATCGGCAGAACCGGAACCCACAGTAGTAGTAGAGTTACAAACAGCATCAGCAGGAACAGCAAATACTCTATCGGTCTTTGCCGTCACATATTCATAAGCCTGTCCATTCTTTTCCACACTCACATTCATACTATAAGTATCAGAAGCCTTCAGGGTCAATGTAGCCTGACCAATGTTGTTGACAGACTGTCCCAAACCAAGCGGTTTTTCATTCTCTACCGCACCACCCGTCACACGACCTACGATAGGTACAAGCGTGGTGTCGTAGAAAATAATATTAGGCATCGGCTTAGTAAACTCGAATGTCTCCATCTTATTAGCATCCTCATTCTGGGTAGGATAATATCCCATACCCTTATACGACTTGCCATCTGCATTGCAGAACTCATGACCGATCTTGCTGGCACTGATATAGTGATAGCCGATAGGCACGCTGATGGTATATTCACCCTTTTCGTTGGTTTGGATAAACTCACCATCCTTGGTGCAAGACACACCATCCACGGCAAACTGCACACCCTCTACAGGGATTGTAGTACCTTGATAATATACGACACCGCTGACAGAGAATGAACTGACATCCTGGAAATCGACACCATTGTGAACGAGCGACTGTGCACTGACAAAGCGGTTTGCCTTGGCAGCAGAGAACTCATGTGTGCCCTTGGAAGGACGGATAGTATAGCTGGTACCATCGCCAGAGAAAGGCACGCCACTGATGGTATAGTTACCATTCACGTCGGTATATGCCGACAAGGAGAGTTGATCCTCAGAAGGCACGTCATCGGTAACAGCCATATTACTGATGATACCATGGTTACCATTAGAGACACCACCCGTCTTCGAGTAGTCATAAGCTATGGTTTGATTAGTAATACCCTCATCAAACTTATAATACAAGTAGAGACCATCTTCACTGCCCGACAGCGTGTGATTATAGTTCTTCTTGATTTGGTCGTCTGTCAATTCCTTTGTCCAGAAGCGACATTCGTCGATGACACCAGAATAAGTTTGGTTATCACCTCTGCTATCTCCATACCAAAGTCCAGATTCAGGCAAGTAATCCCTATTTGCAGACAAAATGGCATCAACCATCTTATATGCACTTGGATCTGAAATCTGCACCTTGGCACTTTGGATTTTTCCGTTTTCCCCTATAACACGCACTGTATATGTCGCATTTCCATCGAAAGAAACAGATGCATTATAGAACTTGCCCGTCGCTATTGTAATTTTCTTGTCCAAATAACGGCGGTCAATCTCTAGATTGTTATTTTTAAGATAAGATAGTCCTATACTGAGATCACCTGTAGGTCCAACTGCAAAATAGAAAAAATTGGTAGCGAAGACGTGCATACCATTTTCCGGGAATTGGTCTATCTTGATATACGTCTGTGCAGTCCATGGATTACCGAACAAAGATGCCATCGTCTCTTTAGGCTTGGCAATACCCACCTGACAGGTCACATCTTTGGTAGTGCTGAGCGCATGGAATGCCGTCAGTTTTTCTCCATCAGCATTATTTGCTTCCGCTATCACTTTCACACCTTCCACTGCCGTGCCTGTATCATAAGATATACGACCGCTGACAACTCCCGTAGCAAGAGCAAAACCATCCGTTTCTTGTGATGCACCAGGACTAATAGTTCCTGTTTCCTTACACTTGCGATAACATTCCACCTCATACTGGTAGTAAGAGCCTGGTTGAGCAGAATTATCCTCGTATGTATAAGTCTCAGCCACACCAGAAGTAGTATATATATTTTGATATTCCGCATCGCTTCCTAAGAGGCGACGGCGCACATTGAAATAGGTCAAGTCTGTACCTACTTGCTTGACATCCCAGTTGACACGCACTGTACCGCTGTAAGCTCCACGGCTTGCATTGACACTAGTCACCTCAGAGTTTCCATCAATACCACCATCACATATGTTACTTGTGAAAGTTGTTTCTTGTGCTGCAACTTTCATCATATATTGGTATTTCACGCAAGCATTGGCAATTTTGGTATCATCAAAGGAATGACTTGTGACGTTCTTGTCACTAATAGTTGTCTCATGGAAGACTTCTCCCCAATCCGTAGTACCTTTTGCACGGCGATAAACCAGAAGTTTATAAGGGTTAGAAGACGTAGCATTTTCGAAAGAATAGAAACTACAAGTCACTGTAATTTTATTATCCAAATTATTCGATGCCGATATAGACTTCAGAGGGTTGCTCGTTGATATAGACGTATAAGTACTCTTATACAAATTGGTAGCATCCTCTGGCTTCATTATGGAAGTATTCCATTCATTCGGTTGGAATGCCACATAATAATAATAAGTAGTATTGTAGTCCTTAGTATCCTCATCTGTATATGATACCTGCTTGTCAATATATGCCAATTCCTTCAATTTTTCATAAGTGCTCGAACCACTCTTCCTGCGGAAAACCACCCATTTACCCTGTGTGGTCACATGTCTAGGATCAGCAATTTCCGGTGTCCAAGAGAGGATCACATTCTTTGTCCAGGAATTGGTAGAAGTAGAAATCGACTTTGGACGTGGATATCCATTGACCCAATGGTCCCTCTCATAACTTCTATTAAAATAGACATTGTTCTCTATACATTGGCTTCCGTTAAGAGGATATGACCTATAATTGGGCGCAAAACGAGTGATAAAAGGATGCAGGCAATGAGCCTCAAAATTGTCAAGTTTCATTGTCACATAAGCCGAAGTTGCAGATTCTGTACAATCCACAAAATCCGTTTTCACCTTCTTGGGAGTAGAATTGAGATTATCCCAATAAGTTTCAATCTTGATCGGTGCGCTTGGCCAATTTACGTTTCCCTCATATTTCTTCGAGAAACGATAAGCATACCTTAAAGTACCCGATTTATCTTTACCTCCACAGTTATTATATTTTTCTTGTAGCAAATTCGTGGAATAAGCCTGAACTACCCCATTGGCAGTACGCTTAAAATCAATGTCAGGCCAAGACATCGAAGGGAAGTTGAATGTTCCGACTTTGACTTTTAGGTCATTACTGGTAGAGTTGTCCTTATATCTCCACTTTCCTCGAATCGTAATCTCATTTGAATTATTGTAAATCCAACGTTCCAGAATAAGATCAACTGTAGTACCCATCCATTTGCCTCCTGTATTTCGAATGTTACTGAGAGCGACCGTGCCTCTATAGCCATTTTTGGAAAAAGATTTTGGAGTACCAACTACCCAGTTATAATTTTTCTTCTTCAGGTTATCTTCGTTGTTACGACTACCCGAAATAAGACTCCATACTGTTTTAAGATTGATAACATCTTTACCGTTCACCTGGAGCCACACCTCATCATCGTATGCACCATTATCTCCATCCCAACAGAAAAAGTTGAAATTGAAATAAACGTGCAACGTTCCTGGAAAATTTTGTCCATGCACATCATACACCCAAGGCGTTTGCGCCTTGGCTGTTGAACCCACAAACTGTAACATTACCAATAGCAGCAGGCTCAATGCCCAATGCCGCATAGCCCAAGCTCTTCTTGGAGGAGCCAGGGCATCTCTTTTCATTTGTTGTAGAAAATGCTTCATAAAAACTATTATTAGAATTAATATATATCGAAGAACTTTATCATTCACTCTTGCCTATATCAAAGAACATGACCATTCACTCTTACTGGAATTCAAATTCAGACTGGAATCAAACACTCTTTTACTGTAATTTAAAAACGCTGTCTGGAATCATTAACAAATTCAATCAATAGGTTTGGTTGACAAATTTAGAGAAAAAAAACGAAAAAAGGTGTTGCATTCCTCAACAAAATAGTTGCATTCCTATAATTTAGGTGTTGCATTCCTATGAATGCAACTATATTTTAGACAAAAAGAGGACATATTCCTGACCATCTGCCCAATACGCCCCGATAACTTTCACTAAAACTTTTAAGGAATTTCCTTGTAGTTTTAAAAAATAAAAGGTGTATCCCATTTGCTGAGATACACCTTATTATATATATATTCGAAATGATATATTCGAATCTGAAGATGATTAATCCATCATTTTCTGAAGATGATTAATCATTGTTGTGGTCCAAAGAATCGTTGAAATCCTTAGGAGCCTGCTCGTCGTTACGATGCTCGTAACGGCGTGGCTGACGAGCTGGACGCTCACCACGACCCTCATGACGGTCATCACGGCGAGGACGACGCTCACCACGCTCAGGACGTGGACGACGCTCACGCTCAACATAACCCTCTGGCTTCTCCATCAACACACGGTGAGAGAGCTTGTACTTGCCAG
>ERZ1034865.201-NODE-201-length-43095-cov-5.615846_pt1 | contig 43095 bp, 76 predicted proteins | sample MGYA00520632_ERZ1034865 | MGnify/ENA primary metagenome ERZ1034865 (study PRJEB33766, sample SAMN09781738) | gut metagenome | biome: gut microbiome | host: Homo sapiens | place: Madagascar | study: EMG produced TPA metagenomics assembly of the PRJNA485056 data set...
GTTGGTACACCAACTGTTATACTAGCCTTGCAATCAAAAACAGGGACTTGCAAGGGGGCGCTATCCCCCGCGCTATCTTTGTTCTTTTCCCCCGCGTGGGCATGGTTGCATGTTGTTAAGACGTGGGCGGCGGCACGTAAAACGCCGGGCGCGGCCTTGCAAGCCGCCCTATACATTGACATAGCATAGCGTAGCGGCTATGCAAATAGCGGCACAAAGTACACGACTTTACGCGGCACGACACGGGGCGGGGCAAAACCCGAAACGTGGCAAGCAAAACCGCATAAAGCAATGCGGGGCGGCATACCAACCGAAACGCATTGCAATGTAAAGCCGAGCAACTGTAAAGCGCGGTAGAAAAGTTAAGTATACCGTGACACAATAAGCGGGGCGCTGAAAATTACAGCTCCGAAACCCGGAAACAACCCGGTGAAACAAAGTACAGACGGCCATACAATCGACGCGCGGCGCGAAGTAATGGATTAGAAAGTTGTGAAACTTACGTTCCCACGAAAAAAAGGCGCGCGTTTCCTGTAAAAACAGGCGGTATGCGTTGCGGGCGGCAATATAGCGAAAGTTGCGAAACTTGCGTGAGTAATTGCACTGCAAAATCCGTAAAGGCACGGCATAGGGGCGGCTATAACTGCGTGTATCCCAAAACTTACAGCTATAGTTTACTATGCTATGTTTCCCGATTAGTGAAAGAAACTGCGCTATTCAGCGGCGTCAATCGGGCGCGGGCGTGGCTGCCCGCTATCTGTCAAGTTTTCACAAAACAGGCGTTGGAACGTCAAAGGCTATAATCTAGTCAATGCCTGTCCGAACTTTGTTTTACATAGAAAATCAGCTCACAACCCTTGCAAAAAGCGTCACCGCTCTATATAGGGCAAGTGCTAAAGCTGTAACTATCCGACATAGCTATTATAGCACACCTACGGCCTTATTTGCAAGCCCGTTGCGGGCTGTTTTGTGTGCAAAACGTACACGCCAAAACCAAAACCGGGCAAACTGCCCAACAAAGAAAGGAAAAAATACTATGACTACCAACATTACTTCCACCCTGTCCGCTATCGTTTCCGCCGCTGAGACTGCCCGCAAAGAAGGCAAAAACTCTGCCAAAACTGTCTGCCGCTTTACCCGTAAAGACGGCATCCTGATCCCGTCCGCCAAAGTGCCGCAGGGCGTCGACATGTCTCACGAAGACTATGTTGCGTATTGCAACGCGGTCAAGTATCTGTACGCCGCGGCCTGCAACCTTAACGCCAATGCTGACCCCAAGGCAAGCAAGGCTCTGACTTCCACCCTGTACACCTGCGCGTCTGACGTTCTGCACCTGATTGACCCGTCTATCAAGTTGAACGAACTGCCCGTTTCTACCCGTGAAGACGGCGCTACCGCTGTCCAGTTCGTCGAGGACGTCCGCGCCGAAGCGAAGCAGGTCAAGATGTACAAAGAGGGCGACGACCTCTACCGCGAAGAGAACAAGACCCTCAACCAGTTCTGCCGCAAGTTGGAAGGCAAACTGTACACCATTGCCATGAACACGACCTTTGCCGCCGACTATGAGCGTGACTATAACCGCGCCAAGTCCAGTCTGCCCGCGCAGATTCTCAAGGCCGAAGAGACCGCCAAGACTCTGACCGAGACTCTGACCGCTGCCGAAACTAAGCTGACCGCCGCCAAGGAAAAGGGCAACAAATCCACCATCGCAAAGGCGCAGAAAGCTTATGACGCCGCAAAGGTCGACTTCGACGCCAACGCAGCGCGTATTGCAAACCTGAAGGCCAAGCTGTCCAAAGCTGAAGAGGACTATAAGTCCGCAAAGGCCGCTGCCGAGTCCGTCCCCGCTGTCAAGACCGCCGCTTGATCTGAACTTATCCGAAGAAGGCCAGCACGATTTGATATAGAAACTCGGCTCACTGCCCAGCGCGGTGAGCCTGTTTGTGTACCAAATCACCAGCACAAAGCGAAAACCACCCGGAAAGTGTACCCTTTTGTCAACTCCGTGGAGCCGGTCTGCAATCGCGAACCGGGTTGCAAGCGGGGCGGGATGAAAAGCACTTTTTGCAAGCAATGAAAGGAACCTCCAATGTAGATTGCTTTATCTCAACGAATCCCCTTGAAAAGTGCCCTCCATCTGTGGTAGACTAAATCCATACTACATATTACTATGGATGGAGGGTCAACCTTTGGCACAGACGAAAGAAGAACGCTTCGCTAAACAAGCAAGTTTAAAAAAGACATATCACGTTGTTTTAACCCTAAAGGAAGGTGAAATCTTCGACAAAATCTTATCTGACAATGGTTGCACAAATGCAAGTCAGCTCATAAAAAAGATATGTCGCGATGAACTTGAAATCCGTGACACATTCTAAATTATCCTTCAAACAGCGTCCAGCTACTTGCTGCGGCGCTATTTTTATGCCCATTTCCCATTCAAGAAAGGAAGTCCACCATGTTTCAAATCACCATCGACTACAACCGTGCCCATATCATGCACTCCGAACCCATCCGCACCGTCGCCATCCAGGGCGAAGCGAACGAATTTGCCCGCCACTTGGCAAGCAATATGATCTACGCCCTGACCACTGACCGTTTCTGCGACGGCTTTTCCGATGCCGACCCCTTCACCGCGTCCATAACCGACTACGAAAAGAGTGTCCTCTACTCGGTGTTTCTTGCCAAGCCGGATGATTTCTGGTTTCATGTCATCGACGACCAGACCGGCGAGCTTGTCAATATCGACGACGACGAGTACCCCAACGAACCCATCGAGCCGTGTCCGATTGAAACCGACGACCCAGATGACCAGCCCCGGAATGAAATCACCGAGTTTATCTGCGAGTTTCCGAACCGTCGTGACCTTGTTTCCAAGCTGGCCGTATGGTGCTATGAGCAGAACATCACCTGCACCCAGGAATACTACCGCGTCCATGTCTGGACCGAAAACGAGTCCGAGCGGCAGGCCGTCATGGACTGGATGAATGAGCATCGCAACGACACATTGCCGCGTGAATTCTATTTCCACTTTGGGAAGGGTGAAACCGAGTACAATCGGATGCTGGCCTTCTCCGACTACCTTGACAGCAACGACATCAAGTATCGCGTTCACCGTCACACCATGTATGTCACCGTGACCAGCGACAAAGAGATCCAGTCCATCATCAACTTTCAGAACTGATTTGAAATTGATTTTGATTTCAAGAAAGGAAGCCCCACCATGAAAAAGACCATCATCCGTACCATCGCCACCCTCGCCCTCGTCACTGCCACCGTTCTCGCCACCGCCTACCTCACCTATCGCACCACCATGCAGAACATTCAGGTGGAAGTTGCCCGCGATACCGTTTACCTCACCGTGTTCGGCCAGACCGACGAATATGCGATTGGAGAGTGAACTGCCATGAATGAGTTTGAGGACGTCCTCATCACCATCCAGGTGAAAAACGATTTTGAAATCACCGAGACATGCTTCACCACCACGATGACCGACACAAAAGCCTACGCCCTGCTCAATGAACTCCGCGGCTGGCATACGGACACCGGGGGAGATATCCTGACAACGATCCGGCACATCGCAGAGGGGCAAGCATACCTCATGGGCTACCACCTGACCAATGTCGCCAGCGCTGAAATCCTGCATTGATTCCGAATCAGCTTGAAAACGAAAGGCACAGTGATTGTAATGACATACGACGAATACCTCAATGCCTGTCTCAAGTTTGCCAAGGATACCGAAAACTGGTCATGGCTCGACAGAAGCCGCTGGTTCACCACGAACGGCGGCGGTGACTATGAGGAGTCCTGCGACAATGCAAATGGCGGTATAGACGTCGCCTGGGCTTATAAAATGAATCCCGATAAAGTCCGTAAGTATGCCCCGCAAGAATTCATGGACCGCTGTGTTGAGTTCCTCGACATGGCACTGAACGACCCCAGCGCCACAAATGATTTCGTCAAGATGGCTTACGAACTGTTCACCTAACATTAACTCAATATGATCTACCTCGCATCCAGCGCCTCATCGCGCCGGGTGCTTTTTTTATTTGCCACTACAATCGAAATATTATTAACGAGGTGCTTTAAAATGAAATTCGTTTCCCATGTGCTGTCCGTTTTCCTGTACACAATCCCGATCCTCTTATTCCTTGCCGCAGTGGCCGGTGTACTCTACGCTTCCGAACATCTGCCCGGTTGGTGCATCCTTCCCCTGTTCGCACTCGACGCTTTTATCGTGTGGAAAGAGATGAAATAAAATGCCGACCGAACCCTACAAGAAATACCTCACGTTCTGGGGAGACCGCCGCATCGCCGCAAAGGCCGCTGGCCTGCCCGCTGTGTTTGACTGAAAGGAGAACCATACCATGACTTACACCGTAAACAAATCTCTGTCCGAATTTCCCTTCTGGTCCGGTGCGTGCTACCGTGCCGACAAGCTCACCATCGAACAGCTTGACCGTCTTGATGACATCATCCCGGAATGAATGGAGTGGGGTGAATACAGCCCGGATGGCCGCATTCCCAGCGATGACGAAATCAATAACCTGTTCTGGTTTGATGAAAACCTGATTGCCCGGTTGCTCGGCTTCAAAAACTGGAAAGCCCTTGAGCGCCACAACGCCGGTGAAGATGAGGAGGATAAAACCGATGAAGATGAAGCTTGACCAGATCTACCATCAACCTCGTAGAGGCAACCGCCCTGCACTGCCGAAATGACTTCTATTTCATCAAGGCCCAGCACGAATTCATCCGGCAAGACGCCAAAGATTACATCAGCCAGCTCTCCGACACCCTGCAAAGCATCGAAATTTGAGCGCAATATATGTGCTGTTACGAATCGAGGTCTTACCATGAACTACTATGAACCTTCCTACGAGGACGCTATTCTCAGCGCACACGAAAGCGAAGCCGATTTCTGCCGCGACTGTATGTATAAAGGCACTGCCTGCCGTAACCAGTGTATACAGATATATGTTTTGCACAATCCAAACCTGAAATGAAAGGAGCATCCCATGGCACGCTGCAAGCCTATCGTATTTGTCACATACAACCGTGATAAAGACTGGTATGAAATTCAGAACCGAGACCGCGAACTTATCGTTGCCTATCCGTTCAAACGCTGTGAAGCCGACATCTCCCCTGCAAAACAGTACATCCACTACGCAATTATCACAAAGCTGGCCGAGCTGCAACGTCGGGGCTACGACATCAAGTTTGATCTGTAAACAATAAGGAGTCAATATGAATTATAATGACAGCAGCTGGACAGTACATATATTGTCATAACGATTTCACCCTATTGACAGAACCATGGTGAAGCAGTACAATCATAACAACGTTCACAACACACATTTCAAGGCGTGAGCGATGCTTCAAACCTTTTCCACAACACATAATTCAAGTTAATACAAAGGAGTGGTTCCTATCTTCCACTTAAAACACATCGGCGGCGAAAGCGGCCACTACGAAATCTACTACGGCAATACTTTCCTCTGCTCTGCCGACACCCTCGTCGAAGCGTGGAATGAACTGCTCTCCATCCGTGACGAATTAGTTTAGTCAGTCGTAACCGTTCCGGGATATTGCCGGGCGTTCTGGTTTCTTCCTTTCTTGCCGGTTCGTCCGACCACCGGGCATGGTTTGTGGTGATTCCATGTCCATCTGGTCATTATCTTCCTTTCTCCAGCGCTCTGGGTCATCCGCTCAGAGCGTCCGGCAATGTCCCGAAGCCCATTTGAAATGAGGTACATACCATGAAAACCTATTCCGAATCCGATATCAAAGCAGCCATTGACGATATGATTCGCAACAACGAAGATAACATCCAATACAGCACAGGCGGTTACGACCGCGGCTATGCTGAGGGCTTGCATGACGGTCTGGTTGATGTCCTTAACCGCTTTAACATCGATAACGATTATGAATATTACGATTGATTGAAAGGAGACCCTAAGGAGGACTGACAATGAAAACGATGACTTACACCCTCGCCTTTATTGACGGCAAGGTTTGCTATGAGTGCCTGCCCGATACGAAGGGCGCTTTCCTTTTCCATGGCGGCTGGTTTTGCCCCTTCTGTTCTGAAGATGAGTTTTTCCAGAACAACACGAAAGGAGTCTCCGCATGAATAAGTTTGCACTCGGTACACTCGTAACCACGCAGGATGTTCACGCTGAAATGACACGGGACAGCAAGTTCGCTGAGTTCGTACTCACTTGCATTGCCCGCCACAAAGCCTGTGACTGGGGTGACCTCTGCGATAGTGATAAGCTTCAGAATGATGAAGCTGTCCGCACCGGCGATGACCGTATCTTTTCCGCTTACGAACCGGCCGAACACCCCGACTGGCGTATCTGGATCATCACAGAATGGGATCGCTCAACGACGACGGTTCTCTTCCCCGACGAATACTGACATTTAATCAAGAAAGGAAATGATTTAAAATGACCACTGCTCTTACACTCGCCACCCAGAAGCCCTTCGGCAACCTGACCTGCGACTTTTACAAGAATGATAACAACGAGTTCTATATCACTCGTGAACAGATTGGCCGCGCATTGGAATACAATGAACCCCGCAAAGCAATCCAGAAGATTCATGATCGCAATGCAGACAGATTGAACCCTCTTAGCTCGGTCGTCAGTTTGGGGACTGAGGTGTCCAATTCGGGGACTGAGATCGGCAATTACACACAGCAGCGTGAAACCTACGTCTATACCCTCCGCGGTGCAATGGAAATCTGCCGCTTCTCCCGCCAGCCCAAGGCCGACAAGTTCATGGACTTCGTCTGGGATGTCATGGAGTCTCTGCACGCTGGCCGCAACGTTCTCGCCACGCCTGACCAGCAGACCGCCCTTGCCCCGCAGACCATGCAGATGCTCATGGATTCCTTTTTGAAATCGCAGACCACCATGGCCCAGTACATCAACAGCACATCCTCCAACATGACCAAGCTGACCGAGACGATTGCCGCTCTTGCCAACCACGTTCTCACAATGCAGACCCAGCCCGTCGCCGTCTCCGCCCCGGTGGAACTCAAAACGAATCCCACTGCACAGGCTGATATGATTCCTGAAACCACCCGTAAGCCCGCCTCTACTCCCCAGCCGAAACCCGTTAAGCACCACGGCGTCACCAGTACATGGCGGCGCAATGTCTATGACACGGTCGATAAGATCAGAACGAATCAGCCCGACAAATACCAAAAGAACACCACCGTCCTCAACGCTATCTATGAAAAGATGCGCACGGACTATGGCTTTGTCATCGACCAGGAAAAGCGCGAATACATCCGCCGCCATCCCCGCCAAACCAGCCCGGCTGTCATCACCATCATTGAGGATAACACCACCTGGAGTGAAATCTTTGACAGCATCCTCAACGATATCTATAACAGCTCCATCGTGAACTGTGTCCGCAAGAACGACACCTCAAACGAGCCGGGCGTTGTCGTCAAGAATGGTCTTGTCGAGTTCAAAGCCCCGCATCCTCAGCAGGATTCCATCACCGACAACAGCGCTGTCATCCTGGATGCTGTCAACCGTCTGGCCGAGGCCAAGGGCGATAAGTCTCCCAAGAACGCTGTAGTCTACCGCATGATTTTCTCCCGCATGTCCTTTGACTGGAAGAATGCCAAGGAAAAATACCGCGCAAAGTTTGGTGCCTACCCCATCAACAAGACCGAAATGGTGCGCCGGTCTGATATGATCTGCGCCAAGTTCATCGAGACCGCAGATACCATCATTCAGAGAATGGAGAATGAGAAATGAAACACGATTTCGAAATGATTCTGAAAGCGATTCCCCAGTACGATAACGTCAAGCAGGACGCAGACGTTCCGCCGATTCATCCTACCACACGCGGATGCTACTGCATCGGCTGGCTTTCCGGCGCCAAGGCTGCCGTCGATGCCATTCTGGAAAACAACGAGATCAGACGCATGGTTTACAAGGAGGTTGAATTTCAGTATCGCGTCGAAGATGCCAAGTCTCATCTGCGTGACTATATTTGGGATGAAAAAGAGTACAACGCCGTCATCAACAGCGGCCTTCCCGAAATAGTCGCAAAGCGCTTCCTGGACAGCCACGACTGCAACGCTGCCGAAAACGACCAGTTTGAAATTATCATTGCAGATTTACTTCGCAGAAGGGAGGTGTGACCTATATCTACATTGACATTGAGAAAAACCAGCATCGTTGAAACTGACCTCGACGGCATTTATGTCACAGACGGCGAACGCCTGTTCTTCATGACCGCAGAACAGGACAATATGCCTCTCAATCCCCGCGAGAATTTTAACTACTGCACCATCTGCTATGTCTGCAACCGCTACCTCGGCAGCTCCAAGTATGATAACGATAGGGATTTTGCCGACAGTGACGACCTCAATGATTACCTTGCCGGACTTAAAGACAGCGGAACTGAATTTGTTTCCGTTCCGCTTTACGCCTATGTTCACAGCGGCATTACGATTAGCACCGGTTCTTTTGGTGACCCATGGGACAGCGGCTGCTTCGGCGTCGCCATCTGCACGAAAGAACAGGTCGTTGAGGCTTTTGGCAATGACACTGATTGGCAACAGCACGCCGAGGATATCATCGAAAGCGAAATTGAAACCTACGACAAGTTCCTCACCGGCGAGACTTATATCTACTCTATCTACTCATACGATAAAGTCACCAAAGAGTGGACGCTGGATGATACCTGCGGCGGCTTCTACTCCAATGACGAGGATGAGATGCTCTCGTCTTATTTCGGCAATAACTATCGCATCATCGACGAAAGTGAGGTTGAACCGTATATGCGGTCGTAAAGTGAATGGTACTGTCTACAGTATGTTGTCCCCTGCCAAGCGGCAGGATTTCGTAAACCCTACAAACTTATCATTATTAACACGGAGGTAACTTATGAAAATCGCAATCGTCGGCAATCAGGTCTGTATCACTTCCAATTACAGCTACGATGAAATTGCCAAGGTCAAGCGCAATCGCCCCGAGGCGCTGAAGCTGTATCAGGGCACCGGAGAGGAACGCACCCATGTGTTTTCCGTTTCTGTCGATGCAACCGGCGGTATGAATTCCAAATTCCTTTGCTTCGGCGCAGGGGATAAGGACATCAACGGCAAAGCCATCGTTATGTTCCCGGTGCCCGCCCATGAGGACGGTAAAGCCAAGGAAGCTGTCGCTGAGTTCATCGGTCCCCGCGCTCTGTATGCCAAGAGCATTGAACAGCAGATCGATACCGCGCTGACCGAAATCAGCAATGAACAGAACTCCATCATCAACCTGATCGAAGCCTGATAACACGGCTCTGAAATTAACACACATACGAAAAGGAGATTTCATCATGACTATCAATGTTTACTGTGGTTCCATCTCTTCCCGTCATCTCTACGAGGTTTCTGATTCCGATACCATCAAGAGCGTCATGGAGCGCTGCTCCGAGGAGCACGGTGTCGATTTCAACAAGGGCATGACCAATCTGAACGGCATGCCCCTGAAGATCATGGACATGGATAAGACCTTCGCTGATTTCGAAGTGTCCGATACCGCTTTCCTTGTGAATAGTCCTAAGAGCGATGGTGGCCGTCAGTAATCAGTGAACGGGGATCCCCGTGGAAAGGAGTGATGGGCATTGTTTAATGCAAAGCAAGCAGAACCACTGTTCAAGGATGTCCTCGAAGTACACGGGGATTTTTTTTGGGATAGTGATACGCTCCCTGCGATCATCATGACAATGTATGCAGGCATTCTCCGTGAATGCGGCAAGAAGATGTCCCTGTATTACGATTCTGTATTAGCCAATTACAACGATCTGCCGGAATACAGCTTCGTTCTTAGAGAACGGCGTCTTGGACCCGTCGAAGAAAAAGGTTTTCTCGACAATGGGTATAAGGAAAACAAAACGGTCAGCATCTATGTAAAACAGAACACCATGGTCGATGTGAAACTTTATATCAATAAAGAGAAGAAGGTCACGATCCTTGTAATCGATTGCGCTGCGGTAGGCGATCGTGGGTTTTGTATTGCTCTAAATTCAGCTTGTTCTCTTTCGCCGATTCTGTTCCCATGGCTTGACACTGTCAGCAATGAGAACCTCAAAGTTTTAAAGGAGCTTGGTCTTCGGCACATAGGTCGCCTATTAGGCATGATGAATGCCATCGTCAACGATGACAGCCTGAAGGAAGTCCGTCTGCGTGAGATCACAAAGGGACTCTGTGTAAACAAATTTACGAATCGCCTGGAGCAGATCAACTATGAATACAGCAGTATGAACATAAGGATCAACTCGTATTACGAACAGATACGAGCAGCACAGGCTGAACTTGAAGAGCTTTTGCAAACCAAAGAATGTCTCGAGGAACGTATTCGGCGCGGCAATGAATTGGACGAAGAGATTTTCAATTATCTCATGTCTCAGAAGAACATCATGGTTGAGGATCGCGTGAACGACAAACTCCTGCTTCGTGCCTACGGCGATTTGGATTACATCGATGAATTGATGTATAGGGTTTACATTGCAAACGGATCGAAACGCTCGAATCTTATCGACTTCTTGTCTGAGCATTACAGGGAAAAGGATGTACGTAAGTTCTTCAGTTATTGCTGGGACGGTGAACCTCGCTATCACATGCAGGTATACGCTGATTTCGAGGTAAGCAACGATGCGTACATCAGTCGTGACAGTGATTACGAATGTCGGGATAAACCTGAAAATTACATCCGCGCACCACACATCATGTTGTATAACTGCTTCGGAAGTTTTCAAAATATAGTGGTCGAAGCGCAACGAAATCGTGATTTTATCGCAGCGTTCAATGTGGCGCTCACCGCTGTCCGAAATCTGAATTTGACGGATGGTATCGTCTGTGCCAGCTTTTCAAAAATGCTTTGTGAGAATCGTAAAGACCTGCGGTTTATCCGTGATAACGAAGGGAACTTGTTCACGCTTGATGAAGTGATGGATAAGATCGCTCAGGAGGAAAACAAATGACAAATGTAAAAGATTCCGGCTTTGTGTTCGCCGGTTATAACTACCCCAAAAAGCCAGCAACGATTTTGTTTAATCCTGGGTCATGGGTAAAGATGTGCTCGCTGGTTACGGCCTGCCCGACTGAGATTGCGTGGAATGGTCTCGTAAGAAAGATCACAGACAGAAAGTACATCGTCTATGACATCCTGACCTTTAAGCAGTATGTCAACGGCGCGGCGACCACAACTGACCAGAATGAATATCAGAAGTGGCTGTTCCATGATAACGGTCTGAACGACCCCATCTATTTTCACGGTCATAGCCATGTGAATTTCCCGTCTTTCAGAAGCGGACGCGATGCGAACTATCAGGAAAGCATCGCCAGAAGCATGGGCAAAGATGATTTCTTCATCTTCCTCATCATGAATAAGCGCGGCGAAATGCACGGAACGATCGTAAACAACAAGCAGCAGTGTGTATGGGATACCGATCATGACAATCTCTGTATCGGTATAACAGGCATGTCGCTGTTTGTTAAGGATGCACTCAACAAGGTCCATCCTATGTCCGAGCTGCCGGAGCAGGCAACTGCCATCGGAGATGAATTCATCACACCGGATTCCGGCGCAGATGATGTTGACCCTGATGAGGAAATGCTCGACCAGTTTACAAAAAACGACCCCTGGGCAAGAAATGAGGTGTAAGTCATGGATCTCAGTAAGGTATCCGGATTCTTCGATCCAAAACAGGTAAAGGGCGTTTGCAATATTATCGGCGCGGGAAGTGTCGGAAGCGTAGTTGCGGAGCTGCTTGTCCGCAACGGCATTACGGCAATCAACCTTTTCGATGATGACATCATTGAACCGCACAACCTCGGAAATCAGCTTTATACCGCAAAAGATATTGGCCGTCCTAAAACCGAAGCACTTTCGGAACGGCTCATGTTCATCAACTCTGACTGCGAAGTGGAAACGAAAGGCAGGTATGAGAACCAGCGTCTTTCCGGATATGTGTTCCTCTGCGTAGATAACATCGAAACGAGGAAAGCAATCTGTGAGAAGAATAGCTTCAATATGAATATCAAAGCTGTGTTCGATTTCAGAACCGGCAAAACCTCCTGCGAAACCAGAGCGGCTGCATGGAATGATAGAAAAGCTGTCAGCATGCTTATCTCCTCGATGGATTTCACACATGACGAAGCCAGATATGAAAACCCCACGACAGCCTGCGGACAGTCTATCGGTCTTATGTCTGTAGTGATGCTGGTGTCTGCTATCGGCGTGGACAACTTCATCACATACATCAAGTCCGGTGACTACAAAAAATGTATCCTGATGGATGCGTTTGTAAATGGTGGGAGCGTGATTTCAATGTAGTAAGCAACGTATACACTGAATTTAGATAAGCCGATGTAATTAGTTTCTGTAATGTATATTTGCGTTCGCGCAAAACTTCCGGTATTACCGAAAGTGAAATTTTGATAAGAAAGAGGACACGCCTGCAGCCAGCTGCGACCGAACTCCTGGAGCTGTTCCTGCGCAGCAAAGGAATACAGAGGTTGTCCAAGATCAGTCTATGGCAAGTAGTTAATTGCATCTATTTGTGAGCAGACATGAACAATCGCTGAACCCACAAAGATCGTTTGCCCAGTTATATATCGCGGCAGCAGATCCAATGTCCTACTCAGATTACAGAAACAACTCACAAAAAGGAGTACATGATGATTTATATCACCTATAGTCAGCCAGCACGTTATCATCAGCTGACATTTGAAGAAATGATGGCTGGTATTACAGTCAATGATATTGCCGAGCTGCGAACCGGTACTGTAAGCGGAACGCGAACCGTTTGTCTGAAACGGGTCCCCCAAAAATTCAGGGACGCAGCAAACATTCCATCTCTTCGCGCAAATCTTCAGATGTTCACGGATACATATAACACCATGATTTCAGATCCGAATCGCCAGTCTTATTACTACAAGTTCTTTATCCCGAAAAAGTCTGGCGGCCTACGCGAAATCAATGCCCCGCTCCCTGCGTTGAAGACTGCGCTCGTTCAGCTTCATACGATTCTCTCCGGTGCTATGCTCGCCGACCATCATACAGCAGCGTTCGCCTATGTTACAGGCCGCTCCACACTGGATGCAGTCAAACAGCATCAGAAATGGGAATCCATGTGGTTCGTGAAGTTCGACCTTCATGATTTCTTCGGAAGCACGACACTTGATTTTCTGATGTCCACCTTTTCGAAAATCTACCCATTCTGCATCCTGTGCGAGGACAAGAGCGGTGAGGATCTTCTCCGCAAGGCTCTGAGCCTGTGTATGCTCAATGGTGGCCTTCCTCAGGGCACTCCGATCAGTCCATTCCTCACAAATGTCATGATGATTCCGTTTGACCATCGCATGTTCAACACGATGCGCAATTTCAGACTGAGTGAAAATAGAACAGACCGTTTTGTGTACACTCGGTACGCTGATGATATGTGTATCTCCTGCCGTGCCGGTTTCCGTTACAAAACAGTAGAAGACTTCATCGTCAGCACGCTCAAATGGATGAATGCGCCGTTTGAGTTGAACCGTGAAAAGACTCACTACGGAAGTCGGTGCGGTCGCAACTGGATCCTTGGCGTCATGCTTAACAAGAATAATGAGATCAGCGTCGGTGAAAGGGAAAAGAAATACTTCGAGTCAATGATAACCTCCTACTATATGAGCCATGGACGCGGTGCATATCGTGGTCATTTCGATAAGGCTTTGACAAAGCCGTGGCCCATAGAGGATGTCAGAAGACTTCACGGTCTGTACTCCTATTATAAGATGGTAGAACCGGCTCGGATCGCCGAAATCATTGAGGAATACAACAAGAAGTTTGGCATGAATTTTGAAGCACTTCTCGAAATGGATGAACAGTTAATAGCATGATAGTCGCGCAAGCGATTTGTCATAGTTGAATTTTGTGTAACGCATACTTTGCAAAGCAATGCAAAGGCATCCGGTATTACCGAATGTTTCTTTTTGATAGATAGAATAACCTCCGACCGGCTGAGGGCGATGAAGCTGATGCACCATCAGCCTTCCAGGATGTATAGTAATCCCTACCCGGGACGCCACGAATCCTCCCGGGAAGGCAACGATCCATGAAATATCAGCAACTAATATGGAGTTCGACTAGACAATTCAAGGATATCGTTACTTGGTTAGCAACTCCAGTTTACCCTAATTCGCCGACTTGAGGATCCTGACTAAGCATTCGAGTCGCCAACATTCAATTCAGGTTACATAAAATTCAACTTTTTTGTCACGAAGTATAGTTTGTAAAGTTTTGCAAACTCGTCCGGTATTACCGAACGAAAATTTTTGATAAGAAAAGGGATACGAGGGCACCCTCGGAAGGATGCTTCCGGCCGCCGTCTTCGGCATAAGATCACTGATAATTATACCGAACAAGAGGGAGATAGACATCCGATAGCCATTCTTCCTCAGGACAAAAGATCACCATCAGTCCAATCCCTACAGATCAAGTACCTTGAACTCCTGATCACCAGGATCCGGCCGCGCGCCCGGGAAAGAGGCATTATTCTTCAGTTCGTGACAAGAACACCAAGCGTTTCAGCGTATAATATTCGGTTTCATGATCTCTCCATGAAAACGGATATGCTTCCGGTATTACCGAAAGTAAGTATTTGTTAAGAATTTATACTGTCGCCATATTGCGTTCCATGACCCGTCATGGAACAGAGGCTGAAACGCTTTATATTGCCATTATCCATTTTTACCATCTTTCTCCTAAAAAAATCCTGTGCCTACAGGTTGGCTTTCGGGTGGAATAGCAACCCGTTCATGATGGGCTTTCGCCAAATGGTAAGGCAGATGACTTTGACTCATCCAGTGTCGGTTCGATTCCGGCAAGCCCAATATCCAAATTTTAAACGCACACACGAAAGACAGAAAGGGTAGTAATCATGCTTATTTATGTAAAAAACTCTGTAGCCAACGAGAGCTATCTCATTATGCTGCAACAGGGTACGGGTGATAACCTCTTTGGCGAAGACATTAAAGACGGATATGTCGGATATGTGAACTATTATGTCGATAGGTTCACCGGTCATTACGGCGACGATAACGGATTTCATTATTATGATGGTGGAATGTATCTTTGCACACAAGAAGAGTTCCGCCATATAGAGCAGGGGAACATGGAGTACCTGCTCGATGAAATTATTTCCTATATTTTTGCAAGCGGTTTGCGTAACATCAAACTGCCCGATGGTATCACCTACAAAATCGTCGATAAAGAATTGGAGGAATAATTATGACCGGGTTTAAAAAGATCGTCAATCCGTGTACTTGTAATGTATATGGCCGTAAATATTCCGTCGATGCCTACGCAAAAATCGAATACGATGGCACTCGCCTGAGCATCTGCGGCATTGTTGGTCCTACGTCAAATGGAAACTACGTCGGCGGCGCAGGCCAGTGTGTGGATGAAATTAGAGACGGTACGCCCGCAACAGGCTGGGACAATGAAATGCTTCGCAAATTTTGCGATTGCTGGGATCTCTGGCATTTGAATGATATGCGTCCGTATTGCCAGCATCAAAAGGCACTCGGCTGGGATAAATTGGCATGTAAAAAGGTCACGCTTTATCATTACAGCCTCACGCATGAATATTTCATGAAACAGCGCGAGCTGAAGAATCGTGTAAACCGTAAGCTTGGTGAAGATGGGTTTGCCACCTTAACCGATGAAGAGAAGGAGCTTTGGAACCTTCCAATCAATAAAACATGGAAACCTCTTGATGACCCGCGATACGAACCGCAGAAAAAACAAGAGTGGAACAGCGGCGCGACAGAGGAAAAGACGCTCGGTTGGCTGCGTCCCGATGAACATCCAGAGGGTATTCTCACGAAGCCGTGCCCTGTATGCGGATATAAATATGGATCCGCGTGGAAAACGGAGCAGGTGCCCGAGGATGTCCTGCAGTTTCTTTATAATCTGCCGGATAGCACAAAGGATCCGGCTTGGGTATGAGATGACCATAGAAAAATGATTACTTTAGGAGGACGAATCGCATGAAATTCTTTGTCGTACATACCTATCTTGAAGAGGGTTATATTCCCAAAATCGTAGAAACTCGTTGCTTTGGGAGTTACGAACAGGCAGAACTTGCTGTAAGGAAAATGGTAAACGATGAAAAAGAGACGCAACTTTATGATCAACACAGGGAAACTTTCGCAAGTGAGGATGAAAGCGACTTTTATCTTACGCCGATTGGTAACGAGTATTGTTACTACGACTGGTGGCATATCTACTTTATCGAGGTGTAAATGACTATGAATAATAATTCCTGGTATGTTCTTACCCATCACTGGGATGACGATTGCTGCGATTGTGCTGATGTAAAATTTTTCCCATCGGCGAAAACGGCCACAGATTATGCAACGGAACAGCGTGATAAATTCATCGCCAGTTACGAGTCCGACAACTACGGGGTCGAGATTCTGTCTGGTACAAGCAACGCAGCATACCGTGAAACATATTTCGAAGTTGATGTCTATTATCCTGGCAGTGATGTACTCGCTGTCTGCGAAGAGTACAAAATCGGGAAAGTAGAATTGACCCGGGAAGGAGAATGAACTATGACAAGACAAGATTTGGAAAATCTGCGCAGCAAGCACGAATTGGCGGCAAAAGCAGCTTATGACGACTGTTCATTCAGCGACTACAACTATGAAATGGGTTATGTCGGCGCTCTCAACTATATGCTGGAGCATTTCGACGAGCTTTATATTGGCCAACGCCGTCAAAGTCTCGTCGAGGATGCAGAAGACCACATCTATTCTTACTTTGAAAGCCGTTATGACGGTGATGACAGCGATGAACTCCCGGAAACGCTTGAAGAACGCTATCAACGTGCCCTGGATGAAGGCGACGCGGAAAAGCTGGCTGAAATTTTCCAGAACAAGTACGATTGCAATATTTCCGAAGATTTCCAATGGGATACGATTGTGGAGGATTTCTATGACTTCTATGATGAATAAAATCAAAATCGTATCCGCGTCGGAACTGTCAAAAGTGATTGATGCCCCTCGCAGTAATCGCGGCCTTTACTTGTCGCTGGAATCTGATGGAACCGATATCGTCCTCGTTGCCTGTGACAACAGCACCGGAGACGCATGGGTGGAAGAATTCTACAGCACAAAAGACGCCATGAGATGGCTGGAAAGAGCGTAAAAGAGTGATTTTATGAAAGGTTCGGCTTATGAATTGGTATAACGTATCTGGCGTAATGAAAGATGGATCACGAAATTACTCCGAGAAAGTAATTGTAGCAGCTGACACTCCTTCTGAAGCAATCGAAAAAGCCAATAAAATTCTCTGCCACTGTATCGATAATATATATCGGGTTAGTGAAGTTTCACTGCTTGACCCAAACTATGGTTATGTCATTTACCGTAACAGAATTATTCCCATTAGACAAAAGAGCAATTTTATGAATTGAGGTGACAACATGAATTGGTATGAAATCCTCGGCGTTATGGACGATGGCGCTCGGATTTATTCTGAAAAAGTTATCGTCGCTGCTGATGACAACTCTGAGGCTGTAGAGAGAGCCAAAAAGGCACTATGTCGGTGTGCCGATGAAGTTTTCTACGCTACAAAGTGTTCTCCGCTTAACCAGTATAAAGTGTATGCACTGTATGCTGGAAGAGCAATTCCGATTCAGGATCAAGCTGTGAAAGGATGAAAACAACAATGACAAAGAAAGATTTGGAAGTAATGATTAAGGAACACGAAAACAAGGCTGCTACCTATTTCACAATGAAAAACAACAACAGCGGTTACTTTGAGAAAGGTCTTGCCACTGCGCTCGCTTTTGTTGTGGAACATCTTGATGAACTCTGTGAGGAAACCTATGAAGACAACCTTATGCGGCGTGCTACTGAAGAAGCCAAGTATTACATCCGTGAATACTTCCAAGATAAATACGGTTATGATAACGAATGGTCCAAAGATGAAATCGAAGATCGTATCCGGCATGCCATTGATGAAGATGATGCAGAGACGCTTGCCAACTCTTTCATCGACAGCGCCGATGACGGCATCCCGGATGATGAATGGTGCAAAACTATCGTAAGAGATTTCTACGACTGAGAGGTGATTGCTGATGTACAAAATCGAACTTGATGGATTCCAACTTCAAAGAGTAACAATAGCGCTCAACATGGCAAGGCAATACTTTGTCGATGCCGCTAATGACGAACTCAATCCCGTTCAGTCTGATAAATACATGTTTGTTGCTGGCGAGTATTACGATGTGTTTGATGACATCGTAAAACAAAAAGCAGTTCAAGACAATAACGATACTACGATAAATGCAAATCCATAAAATTTATGTTTTATGAAAGGGTGAGCTGCCATGTATATGGTTATAAACAACTATCAAAGCAATGAGACTCTGCCATACGTTGTCTCGGCAGATGATTTTTCAACCTTTGATGATGCGATGAAAGCGGCAAAAGACGATGCTGAAGATGCAATGGTAAATGAATATGCTGAAAAATACAGGGCGGATGAAATCGAAATGGAAAATGCAAACTGTAGTGTCTATATAAAAGGGCCAGACTTCATTGACTGGTGGAGTATTGTAGAAGTTTGACGGGAGCACAAATCATGGAATGGCTTGTTTATATTGACAGCATTGGCACTGCCAGATGCGGTTATTGTTGTTGTCCACTTTACTGCGATAAAAACGGTTACAGACCTATAAGGTGCCCACGTTGCGGCACTGAACTTGATTATAGGCATTTACCCACATTGTACAAAATGGATAAAAATGATACCGGGATGTATCAGATTTACTGATTGATGGAAAGGAATCAACTATGGGAATGAGTTATAGATATGCAGGCAGCGCCAGCTATCCGCGCTTTGATGAGGAAGTTTGCGCCGTCGCAGCTGTCTTTGGCGGTGTCAAAACCGAGGAATTAAAAAAGCGCGAAAAGTCTATGCGTAAAGACACCTTTGACTACTGGTTTGGCTCTTATATTTCCGGTAACGAACACGAACAATGCTTTGCATTTCCAGAAGATGCGAACGAAGTCGTTGCCAAGTGGCTCAATAACATTTATGAGCCGCGCACCGCTGCGGAGACAAAAGAAATCTGGTGCCAGGTTCGTGAGCATTATGAAATCAAGGACATTTCCAGCCAGATTTGGAATGAGCTTAGAGAGTGTTATCTGCGTGATGAAAGCTGGGAGATTTGCCAGTGACGGAGGTATAATGTGACTTTTCAAACCTTGCAACGAATCCACAAGGCTCTTTCTGATGAGCAGGAACGCGCAAATGAAACATTGCGATATACAGAAGAAGCAATCGCAAGATGCAATAGGACGGGCATGGTTATCACGTCTGCTTTATTGGACAACCAAAAACGTTCTTCAAACGATTGTGATGAACTTTCCCGTGCAATCGAAGAATTTAATTCCCACGACTGGCATTGATGGAGGTGCAATCATATGGAAACGATTTATATCGTAGCATACAGCAGCTATGAAGGTCCTGACTATTACGCTTTTCACAATAAGGACACGGCAATCAAGGATGTTGACGCAGATTTTCGCAATACAATTTCCAACCTGAAGGCTCAAGGATATCAGGTCACTGTAGCCTGTGATGAACTCTACCGGAAGGAACTTTATGTTCCCGACACCGGGATCTATCACGAATGGAGTATCACAGAGTCAACACTGGAATGAAATGATGGAGGTGCAATATGACAGACCATTCCTACGAGGACGCAATCCTCGAAGCCCAAGACGGCATATTCGATAAATGCCACTATTGCGAATTTAAAGGCAGCGCCTGCCGTAATCAATGTATGGAGCTGAAACCAATCTACAATCCGAACTTGAGGTGAAAACAGTATGAGACATCTGTATGATTGCCGTGTATACAACAACAAACACAAATTCGCCGACGCCTACCTTGTTACGGCGGAAGATAAAAACGATGCGATGAAAGAGCTGGTTTGCCGCCTTGATGATGAAACCGACGACGGCTCCGCCGCGTATGATTTGCTCGAAATAGTAGAAATCGAATAAAACGGAGGTTTCACAAATGGTCACTCTCAAAAATAAAATCAAGACTCCTGATCTTATTCGTCTGCGCGAGCTTGACAATGGTGTTTTCTTCGAGTTACTTGGCGAAATTTACCAGAAGTTAGCTTGGGACGATAATGATCGATGCTACAACTGTTTATACCCGTCCGAGATGACTTGTGTCGAGCTTGAATACGACAAACTTGTCCGCCCAGTCGATGTAGAAATCACTGTGACCGGATATACAAAAAAAGGCTAACGATGAAATACTTATATATCTTGCAGTTTTTATCCTGTAAACGTGGTGCTATACCAGTTCTTGCCTCCACCAAGGAATTTGAATCCTTTTCAGTCGCCGCCGACAATGCCGAAAAAGAAGCCAGCGCATTCTTTGCATTCTATCAGAATGACGCCATATGTAACGATAAGCCATTCCCCGTCTTCCATTGCAACGATGACCCGGACGACCCAGATACCAACCTGCTCTATTGGGTCACCGGCTATAATTTTTCCGACTATTGGTTCATCACCGAAATTCAAATAGAAAAGTAGCGGAGGTTCTTACTAAATGAAATCAAAATCCATTTTAAGCATCCTGCTTACCATCATCCTCGCACTCTCCCTATGCTCCTGTGCCAACGTAGAAAGCGGCGTTCACGATATGAATGGCAGCATCACAGGCCATACATATAATTGCCAGTTCTATACCAATGACGGCGAAGAATTCATGGATGTCACCGGCTCAAAAATTGATATGAACGCCAATGTCGTTAAGGAATACACCTACACCAGTGATGGCGTCTGGGGCGTCACAAAAACGATGTCGTCCGTCGTTACCATTACGGTAGATGGCAAACAGATCAATAACTGCGGCTCCACCGTTATTTTTGCCGAGGAAGGCTTGGAACCTGATGTTGACTTTCAGGTTCAGGATATTCACAGCACGACTGATGGCAGTCTGGGTGAGAACGCTATTATTGCCAAAACCGTCAATTCTTATAAAAACGCTTTCGGTAAGCCCGTTGTTGTCGTTATTCAAAGTCAGCTCGGTGATCCCATCTGCGCTTACAGCGGCGAGAATGTCTATTGGGAAGTCTGTCAAAATCTGCCAAAAACAACCAAACTCATGATTGACGGTCACGCCCTGTATATTCACCGCGCAAACTTCCAAATCATCGATAAGGACTTACTTAACTAATCAGGAGAATATACATATGACAAACAGCGACAAGCTCGAATTTATCGGCCAGATCATTGACATCTTTGAGGACTTTCTCGACGAAAAGGGTGTCAAGATCGACAATCCCGACCGCGACAGGGATGCCATCGGGGATGCTGCCTGCGGCGATACAAACATCTACGGCTGTGATTATGGTTACCTTTCCGACTGTATTGAATCAACCATGACCAACTGGGGCTTTTTCAAGGAGGAATCATAATGGATGACATGTTCTTATTAAAATCCTTGCGCCACCCGGAAGGCTTTATGAATGAAGCTGACCCCGCACTGGACGGCTTTACGATCCAGCAGGTAATCGATGCCTTACATAATGAACCAGGCACCCTGACAACGGAAAAGCTGCATGGTGTCGTGCATGACATTCTCGATTCACAGCTGCATGACCTTTGGGCGATCATCGATGAAAACGATGAGGAAATCATCGCTGCTGCCTACAAGGGCAGGTCTGATGATCCGTATAAGACACCGAGTTTCGATATGGATTGGTACGACCGCGCAGAGGCGCTCGCCCATGACATCTACACATGGTGCATCGAAAATGATTGCTGGCAGGATGTCTACATCTACTATAACGGCAAGCGCATGGGTACGAGCGGTAAGGATAAAACCGGCAAAACCGTGTATCGCTACGGCGGCACACCATTCATCGAAGACGATATGGATCCGCGTGACTACTTTGACTATGTCCGTGAGCCGAATATCTTGAGCATGAGTTTCGAGGGCACTCTGTATGACATCCTTAACAATCATGACATGTTTGCCTTTCAAGATTTGTTCAGCAAATATGGCCTTTATTACGAGCTTGGTAATGCGTGGAATCTGAGCGCATATCCAATCAATGAATAACCTATCTGCTGTAATACCAGCCGCCAAGGGTGAGATATAAAAACTGAATATTGTATCCGCTCTTGTGCGCTGCCAAGAAAGGATATATAAAATGAAAAACGATTGTGTCATAGAACAGATCTTTATCTCTCACCCGCAAGGCAAAATGAACGGCATTCCGACCATCACCACCAGTATGCTCTGCAACCCCATTTGTGAACAGCGTGCCAAGGATGAAACCAGCGTATGCGCACACTGCTATGCCAAGCGTGGTCTGGCCATCTACCCCGCCGCACGAAACCGCTATGCAGAAAACACCAAGATACTTTCCAGCCATGACCTTGAGGTTTACGAGCTGCCTGTTTTGAACAGCCGCATTGCCCGGTTTGAAAGCCATGGCGACCTTGTCAATGTGACCCACGCTAAGAACTACATCCGCATCGCCAGAGCGAATCCGTGGTGTACGATTGCGATCTGGACGAAGAACGCAGCCTTCATGGATAAGGCCATTCAGGAGCTTGGCAAGCCGGACAATCTGATTTGCGTATACAGCTCCGACCACCTCAATCAGGTCTCGCAGGATTTCTCCAACTATAGCTGGATCGATAAGGTGTTCACCGTCTACGATAAGGCGTACAGAAAGCAGCATAATGTCGAGATCAACTGCGGTGCTCGCAACTGCCTGACATGTCATAAATGCTACGAACACAACGACATCTTTTTCGTAAACGAAACGCTCAAATAAGGAGACTCTGCGCCATGTCAAAGAACTACAGCCAATATGAAGTCAAGATCACCCCCATGCAGGAGACAAGCTTTGATGACGGTACCTGGTTCTATTTTGTCGATATCTATTACCATGAAGCACCACTGTCTACATATGAATATGATGCCCCGGTAAGATCAAGCATCTCTACGCCCTGCGCATGATTGAAAGCGGTATGGACATGGCCGCAAAATACGCAGACAACATCATCCGTCAAGACATGGACGGCAACCATTTTCTGCCGAAGATGTCAGACCTGAATCCCCACCTTGCAGATTGGATCGAATCCTGTTGGCAAAGTGAAAACGATATGTGGTTTGTCGAGCATGATGACCCAGAGGTTTCCGAAATGACCGAACAGGACTGGCAGGAAATCGGCGAACAGGTCGAAAAATACTTCGGCTATGATGTCATCGAGTTTGTGGAGCCGGACGAGTGGACGCCGGACTTTGACTATCTCGTCTGCTGCTACGGTTCCTGCATCAATTTCGTCAACTGGCTTTGAATAAGGAGAATCACAATGAATGTACATGATCTTCCCAGCAATGTCGGCAGCTGGTTTCTGACAGATTCCGACTGCGCCCAGTATTGCCGCAAGCTTTCCCCTACCAGGTATGAATTCACCCAGATCGTCTGGTTGGACACCACAGAAGATGCGGATAAAACCTATTGCGTCACGCGATCCGTTGAAGATGTCGGCGATATGACTCTTGATGAAATCTCAGGTCATATCAGCAGCTACTATAAAACGCTGTTTGGAATGGTGGAAAGCTACGGCGGCATCCATGACACCGGCAAGAATGCGCTCACGGTCGCAGACTATTGCCAGCTCATTGCCGAGTGCGCCTTTGAAAATGAAGTCGGCGATAATTCCATCTCTGAAGTCATGGACTGGAATAACTGCGTAGAATTTCAGCGCGGCTATATGCTCCCACAGTAAGGAGGATGTTTGATCATGAATTTTACCACTCAGGACCTTCACCAACTCTGCAACGGCCTTCCCGACAAAAAGAACCTGCCGCTTCTCATCAATAATAAACCTGTTGCTGAAATTCAAATCAGAATCGTGGATGATGCAGAAAACAAGTTCGTTTTGAACCTGATTTCATCAGAAGAGGAATTTTAACCATGTTCTACCAACACAGCCTTCGCGTCTATAACGACGAAACGCTTGCCCCATACTATATGGACAAGGAAACCGTCGAGCAGGTCACCCGCTACCTGTACGACAACGAAATCACCGGTGATGTATATAACGGCATCTCCTGCTATCCATTGTGCAGCAAGTATACCGTCGATACTCCGTTCTATGCCACATCCAGCCTTTCCTTTGACACTGGCGAGGATGTCGAGTTCTCCCTTGAAAACGATATTCGTGAAGCCTCCTACAACTTCCCCACCATGATTTTCGAGCTGACCACTCGCTGCTGCGACACCAATGAGTACACCAGGTACTATTTCAGAAATGGCAGTGTGAAACGTTTTCCCGGTGCTGTCACTGTTTCCTACCCTCCCTTTGATTCCATCGAATGGACAAATTCTTAAAAAGGAAGTATTTGTACTATGATTTCTCAAAAAATTCTGGATGCTCTGGCTGAAAATGATTGGAAGCCCCATATCGATACCGACGATAGTTCTATCGAACTTGAATGGTATTCCCCCGCAGGTGAGGATTTTATGCTGTCATTCAATGTAAAGGACGACGATGATTTTCTCTCCCAGTTTTTTGATGCCTATATGAATTTTGATACGGAACAGCACGCCCTCGAAAACTACGGTATGCGCGGTGCTCCCGGCTTACGTGTACTGCTTGACGACGCCGATGTCATCGAAGATGAACTCAAACATCTGTGGGGCGAACTCAGCAAAGTAAAAGAGACGGTGTAACCTATTGCAGAAATCCGTGTCAGCATTGCGCCTGATACAGAAAACAAATTTGTTCTGAATCTCGTTTCAGTTAAGGAGGATTAACATGGCTGTGTGCATGACCTTTTCAAACAAGTTTATTTCGGCAAACAATCAAGATGAGCCTGATATTCTCCGCATTTTTGACAGTGACGGAGAATTTATCGACTACATTGATTTTGATTTTTGGCTTAGAGAGTCCCCGGAATCCTTCTATGACTTTTTGCTGCTTTTCACAGATGGTGACGGATTGCTGGATTGGGAAGTTGCAGACACACTCAATATTTTTTTCGACAGCATAGACAATGTTGTTTACGATATTGATTCTGAAAAGTTAGAAAAGCTCTATGAAGCCCACGGTAAAGAATTCATCAATCGCGTAGGCACCTGCGCCCTTATTATGAAGGAGTGATTTTATGAACAACATCAATCCTAAATTCATCCTCACCTGCCCCAACTGCGGTACAAAACAAATCTATGTCGGCACCGGCCTCACATGTCAGCCTATCTGCTATCGCTGCGCCGCAGACCTCGAACCCAACACAGACCAGACCACTGCAGAAAAAATCAATACGATTTACAGCAGTCTTGACCTGCGTGATGAGTTCGGCGGTTCCATCAATCGGACGCTTGAAGACGTCTGCACAGCCGATGAAGACCTTGCCGCTTTTGTATGTGAGGCATATAAACGCAATAACATTTCTGAAATGTTCAGTGCTATTGTCGGCCGCGACATCGATGACATCATTGACCGCATGAATTCTATCCCGGTTGAAACAGAAAGGGAGGCAATAGAATGAACCGCGTTGTCATCGGTACATACCCAATCTGCAATACCGCCAGTCTGAACATCTACGAGATCGATTGCGCCAACGACCGCGTTCTCGCTGGTATCAATAATAATCGACCGTATTGGCACAAAATCCGTGTGGTATATTCCCTGAACACCGGTGTAACAGATTTCGGTTTCAACTTTGGCGGTGATTTTATCTCGTTTTCGTCGATGCTGCGCAGATAATTTTTGGTAATATTTACCGCTTGTTTTTCCGCACAAAAGGAGTATTTTTAAATAAGGAGGTCATCCAAATCTTGCCAAATTCAAAAGACGCTGATTTGCGCAATTTGTACCGCCGCAAAAATTACCGCCAAACTTCTGGCTATCCGTACCGTTCCTGGACACAGCATGAAATCGATCTGGTTCTTGCGCACAATATGCCTGACCGGGAGTTATCCACACAAATCCAACGCAGTGTAATGTCCATCCAACTTATGCGCTGCCGCGCCAAGAAAGGATCTTCACTATGATTTTATTACAGCTTCTCTTTTGCGCCGCGTTCGTATTTATCATCGCTGCTATAGTTGGTGGTGCGTGTCTCTGTCTCGGCTGTATGATCTTGCCACCTATTGAGAAGGCTATTGATGACACAGCCGAGAAAATCGCCCCCACGCCAGACCGCTACAAAAAGCAGCAGGAGGTTTGGGATTCCTATCAATACATAAAGTTCCACCACAAAAATCTGCGCGGTACGACCACCGAAGAAATGTGCAAGCGTGAAAATTGTACCGAAAAAGAGGCCCAGATGTATATGATTTTCGAAGACTGTCAGGATATGGGCATCAAAATGAACATTGCCTACGCTGACCGCCTGACCGGTGCCAGCGATGAGCGAGAGCAGATGGCCAGACTTGAAAAGCAATTCCCCACGCAGCAGGCCACCTATCAGACCGAAACGCTTCCCGGTCGCACTCGTCTTACTCGTGAAGAAGTTGCCGCTAAGTACGCGGCTCAAAAATAAGGAGGAATTTATCATGCGTAACAACAACAACAGCGATCTCGGCATCATTCTTCAGGTAATCTTTTGGGGTTTACTTATTCTTCAGGTTTATACCGCCTTCTTCTGCAACTATTGATTGAGAAAACGAATCCATTCTTCATTTTTAGTACGCAGGTGACGCCACTATGCTATATACTATCTATCAAGACAACTCCTAGTATCTCCGCCAAACACCAACGCGCACAGCACGCCCCTATATAATAAGGTAGAAACTCGTAAAATACAAAGGAGAAATCACCATGAACAACGCCCGTCGTAAAGCCATCAACACCATCATCCACAGCATCAATGCCCTAAATGAAAAGTTCTCCGACAGCGTGAACGAGCTGCGCAATGAAATCGAAACGATGCAGGACAAAGAACAAGAAGCTCTCGACAACATGCCTGAAAGCATGGAAGGCTCCGAGCGTTACTCGGCTATGGAATCTTCAATCGAATCCCTGCAATCCGCCATGGACTTGTTGGATGATGCCATCACAGACTTGGATACATCTGTTTCGGAGGCCGTCTCCGCCCTTGAGGAAGCCAGCGCCTGACCGATGATCTGTGTGTCCGTCAGCCCCAGCAGCCAGTCGGCTGACACATTCATCGCCCGGCACAATTCCGCTAACGCCTCACATCCAGGTGACCGTCTGCCTGTCTCCCAGCACTGTAAGGTGTTACGCGGGCAGCCAATTCTATCGGCAAGCTGCTGTTGGGTTACATAATGATCATAGCGCCACTGTTTTATGCGTTTGATTAAAATATCCATGTGAAACCGCTCCTATGGTGACATTTGTAGACTTGAATACAACCCTATGGTGTCATATAATTATTTCAACAACATAAAGACGTGCGCGCTTTCTGGGTCTGTACTTCTATTGTAACATAAGATATGTCCTATAATTTGGACTTTGAACCCAAAAGGAGAAAAAATGGCAAACGATATTTCTAAAACGATTTCTTTGCAAGAGCTGTATGCAATGATGCAGCCATATAAAGAAGCCTTTATCTCTTTGTTCTCTGGGGATGAATCAACCGGTCTCTGCGCCACCATCCCCGTTAAAGCAATTAACCTTTTTAATAACGGCACAAAGGCCCCTTTTTTGCTGTGCTCCGGCGGTTCCGGCTTTGTCCTACAGGCAGCATCCGTCAAGGTTTCTGCACCAGCCTTTTCCAGGGATTCCTGCTCTTTTACCCTGTCGAGCGCCGGTTTTCAGTATAAAATCGTTCTTTGTGAATAAATTATTAACATTTCGGTTTTGCTCTTGAAATGTGTGTTTCGATGTGGTATAGTATAGTCACAGCAAAAGAATACCGCGAAACAACACGACCGCTGAATATCTAAAAAAGGAGTTGAACCAACACCATGTTTACACCCAGTAAAACCACTCCCAAATTCGGGGAGATCCGCTGGGGGTATTTTACGACCGATACCGTCTTCCCCAGCGACGTTCACAAGTATGTCGGTGTCCATCCGTATCTCATCATCAGCAATGACCGCTATAATCAAGTCAGCGGCCAATGCGAAGCAATTGCCTTCACCACAAAACGATTTGAAAAACACAATCCGGTTCACGTTGATTTTCAAATCGGCGAGGTCGAAGGTCTAAATATGCCGTCTACTCTTGCAGTCGAAAGCCGCATCACAGCTCGCAATATTCATTTTTCTGATCCCATTGGTACTTTTACCACAGAAAACTGGCAAAAGGCTGTCCCGGCTATTCTCCGTCAAAATCCCATTTTGCGCTATATGCAGCCGGTCAATATGAAATCGGAACAAGTTTTGGCGTAAGGGCTTGCAAAAGCCTGTCTACATAGTGTACAATAAAACCACTAGAAAGGCAGGCTTACTATGTCTCACTCTTATGTCGCCGAATATAAATCCACTCTGAAATCCTCATCCGCAATGTTCACCGTCCTGCAGCTAGAGCAGGAAACCGGGGTCAGCTTTCAGGATTGGAAAGTCGATACAGTCAATGATCTTGTAAAACGTCTTCAGGCCGATAATTACTATCTCAACCGCGGTAAACTTACCGAGATCAAAGGTTATCTTGATTATCTCTTAAAGAAAAATGTCATCACGCCGCAGCAGCACGCGACCCACCCCTTCTTCTTTGTTGTTTGTAACGATGATAAAGAGATCAAGCGAACCTACGCAGAAGTATCCGATGACAAAATTCTTCGCAAGTTCTTTTTCTCTGAACAGGAATTTGCCGATTATCTGGATGCGCTCTGTCCCGGTGTCTCTTACTCTATGAGCCGCGCCATTATGATTTTAGCCTGGATCGGGTTGGATAAAGGTCAGATCCTCAATGTAAAAAAGAAGGACTGCCACCAAAGTAGTGACCATTCTTCCGCTTATGTTGAGTTCCTTGCCAAGGACGGCATGAAAAAACTTCTTATCCCAAAACGATTTATATCAGATATCGAACGAGCTGCAAAGAGCGATCAAGAAACCGTGTACAATGGTGCTTGTGACGGACTTAGACAATTAAATTATAATCCAGAGGACGATGATTTCCTGATTCGTGCCACTGTTACAGGTGCTCGTGTCACTAAGAAACGGTTTGACCCTGTAACAGGTGATCGCATCTATTGTTCCTCTGTTCAGAATATATCTAGGTTTATTACCAACCAATGCAAAAAACTCACTTACGATAATCCCTTTAAGCAAAAAGACCTCGTGACCCTTCGTTCTATCGCAAACTCGAATGAATTTATCAATAATTCGCAGGGCACAGGTGCAAAAATATTGACCAATGCCTATCGTCATCCTGTCTATCAACAATGGCTCCAAGTAAAAGAGCTTGTACTGGCAGAGTGATTTGGTTTTCCGGTTCCCCGGGGGTGTAGCTGCCCCCATTTCCCAAAGGCTTTCACATCACATATTTCAAGTTTAAAATTTTAAGGAGGAACTTCCCATGAATCACGAAACAATGACCGTCCACCGCGCTATGGTGGAACTTAAAACCATCGACAAGCGCATTGCCAAGGAGATCGATGGCGCGGCCTTCTGCACCAGCGCCAAGGTCAACATGAAAAAGCTGTTCGGCCAGCCAGCCGAGGAGTTCTATCGTCAGGCGCAGAGTGATTTCGATTCCATCACGAGTCTTATCAACCGCGCAGCAGCCATCAAGGCGGCGATCCCCGTCAGCAACGCCAAGACCAAGATCAAGGTAAACGAGCAGGAGATGACCGTGGCCGAAGCCATCAGCCTCAAGCAGAATCTGATCCCGCTGCGCCAGAAGCTGCTCAACGCGCTCAACATTCAGTATTCCGAGGCCATCCATGAGGTCGAGGATAAAAACGCCACGCTTGAAAAGCGCACGGACGCCTACATCGCCAGCATCTACGGTTCTAACGCTGCGGCTAAGGCAGCAGATGCCGAGGAGGTCAATAAGGCACGCGAGGCTTACGCCAACGCACAGACCTTTGAGCTGGTTGACGGCCTCAAGACAAACAAGAAGGGCACGACTGATATTATCAAGGCTATGCAGGACGATATCGTCAAGTTCCAGAACGATCTCGATGCCGCTCTCTCTGTCAGCAACGCGACCACTACCATCGAAATCGACTACTGATATTTCCTGAGTTTTAAACTCTTTTGAATAAATCTTGCCCATACACTGAAAGCGATCAACCATCGACCGTTCTGTCTTCTTCGGCGGTATCATGACAGAACTAAAACCATAAACAGGAATCCGCCTCATTATAAAATTATGAAGATAAGCTTGATCTTTATATACGCGGACGCAAAGATGATTTGTCTGCTGTTTATAAAGATATTCGGGTAGAGACCCAAAGCCGAAAAGCTGAACGCTCAACGCTCAAATCTCAAGTCTAAAGCTTCAAAGTTTATATTGATCAAAGTTTATCGCTCAAGGTTCAAAGTGCAAATCTTCTTACAAATCCTTGGCGCAAGGTCATACGCATGGTCATGTCGGCGTTTCGCTCACCGCAAGGCTGGTGTATGGGCAGCGTGCGAAGGCGGTAGCACGTAAATACAATCCGCCCTAATATGGAGTGTTCGTATAATGGCAGTACCTCTGTCTTCCAAGCAGATAGCGCCGGATCGGTACCGGCACACTCCTCCAGCTCCACTTCTTCGGCAGTGACCTGATCAGTCGTGAGCCAAGTGTGTGGAGTAACGGAACAACAGCTGTCACGGATGAAGCACTTTTTGGGTCCACCTTCATGGTGTACTCAGCGAAGAGAAATCCGCATGAATTCATGTTCCGTTTTCTGGGCTGGCAGCAAGGGCCAGGTCCAACCAAAAGGATGGGGATAGTGCCCCGCCCAGAGTCTACATAAACTCCGTCATCAAATATGTCCGTCAGCGGCTGCGGTTATGGCCGTGAAAAATAGCTCGTCTGCCATGTGCAGAAGGAGTTTCCGGAGTCGTCTTGCAAAACGATTCCCGCCGAACAAGACTCTGGCAATGAAGTCTCAAGGTTCTGCGGCATAAAGACCACGGTTCCCCATTACGGGCAGTGCGCCCTAGTTGCCAAACCAAAGATGAAAAGAGCGTGTATGCAGATAACCGGCTGCACCAAATGTTTCGCCACTCGCATGTGGTCTGCTTAGAGTACGTAGCCAATGCAGATACACCAACACCCATGTGACAGTTAGCCTCTGTCTGAATCCTGGCCATAATCGTGGGAGCCAAGAAGTAGAACACTTTTCATCTTCTCTATCGAGCAGTAGTTCAGCTGGCAGAACGCCGCGTTTGGGATGCGGAGGCCGTGTGTTCAAGTCACATCTGCTCGACCAGCGGGATGCCCCCTCATCCCGGATATAAGAAAAATTTTCACACTATCTGCTTTCGAAACCGTCACAGGATAATTGACGGAACGATTCTTATCATCACGTAGCTCAGTGCAGAGCGCCGCAATAATATGGGTGCGGAGGTCGCTGGCTCATACCCAACCGTGGTGACCACCGGGTTTGACATACCCGCATTTCTCCTATTCAGTATTCTATCTGCTTTCGAAACCGTCAAGGATAAAGACGGAACGATTTTATAAGGGCCATTAGTTCAGTTGGTAGAACACTTGCCTCATAAGCGAGTAGGCGGGGGATCGTAGCCCTCATGGCCCATCCATATCAAGCTTTAGCCTAATGGCAGGGCAGCGGAATTTGACTCCGCGTGTGGATGTTCGATTCATTCAAGCTTGACCAGAGGTCGGGTAGCGCCCGAACGATGTTAGCGTGTATGGCATACCTAACCCAGAAATGAAAATGTCCGCTGAAAACGATGCGAATCGATAATGTAAGCGGGAAGCCTACCATGCTCCCGTGGCGCAATAGGCAGACGCGGCAGATTTAGAGTCTGTTATTTGTGGATTCGACTTCCACCGGGAACACTTAAAATGCTATTCGGTCTTCTTTTCAAAGAGGTGATTTTCAATAAAAACAAACCATATTGGCGAGCGCTGTGGTCCTTACAAAATCATAGATAAATCTGTGCAAAACAATCGGACACTTTATGTTGGTGAGTGCGTCTACTGCGGCACAAAAACAATTCGGTCCATTGGTGATTTTCATCATCTAAAAAATGATACATGCCCGCATTATGATCGTTTTGGATTTCCTACGATTCATGCTGCCAAAGCATCTGTTTCAAATTCTCCTCTTGCCAGAACTTTCTTAAAAATGAAAGACCGATGTTACGATACTTCTTCATCTGATTATAAATTCTATGGTGCAAAAGGCATCCGAATTTGTGATGAATGGCTCTATCACCCAGATGAATTTATTTTCTGGTCTTTACAAAACGGGTATAAATCCGGTCTGTCCATTGACCGTATTGATTCCTCTAAGGATTACTGCCCAGAGAATTGCCGTTGGATTCCAACGCGGCTCAACTCAAAGCATAAATCCACCACCCATTATTACAGGATTCCTGTCACTGGCCGCGAGGCTGCCAGGATCATGGGTGTCGGCATCAACTATGTAAACCGTTACGCTCGTGAGCACACTTACGAAGAAACACAACGAATGATCGATGCTTACATGGACGAGAAAGTTCTCGATAAACGCTCTTAATTTACATACCGGCTCCTCAGCGGCAAATCTGGGGTTTATATGCTGGATTAGCTCATTCGGTAGAGCGCTGATTTTGTAAGTCAGGGGTGGCGGGATCGTAGCCTGCATCCAGCACCATTTTTTGTACCCAAAATCAAATCAAACCAGAAAGGACTGACGCAACCATTGGACGACCCAAATATGAAATCCATCTCCGGCACCCTCTCACTCATGCAAACGCTGGAAACTCGCTATCAGGCAAACTTTTCCGGCGTACATGAGCAAGACCTCATCACCCAGGACCTTCTACATAAATTAGAGCTTGAGCAAAACAACGCTGTCCAGCTTGTCCAACTTGCCAAGCAGCTCAAAGAATGCCGTCAGACCCGCCGCCTGATGAAGGACGAAATCGAACTCATGCAGCCTCTCATGGACTTCATGCAGGACGGCCAAAATAAACGCTGTGTTCACCAGCTGCAAGAAGCCCTCGGTAAAATGCGCGATGTATCAAAACGCCATGAAAACCGCCGCTATTATCCAAGAGTATTGTGAGGTATCAAAATGACTTTTACTTTCCCCCACGACCCCCACGGAGATCACATCACCCTTTTCAGAAATACCAAGCTGACCCTCAACACCGGCATCACGATCCTGGTAGGCTGTAACGGCTCCGGCAAAACGACACTGCTGCGGCTCATCAAAAAGGAATGCGAACAGAACGAAATTCCTTATCTGAGCTTTGACAATAAAATTGAGGGCGGCGCTCATGCTATGTCTCAGGCAGAGTTCTACGGCAATATCGATAGTCTTCTTCGCCTTGCCTGGCATTCCGAGGGCGAACAGATCAACGAGTGTCTGGGCCAGATGGCTATTAAACTCGGCAATAAAGTCAAATCCATGCACAGCGGTGATACTTTGTTTGTCCTGCTGGATGCCTGTGACAGCGGTTATTCTATCGATAACTTGCTCGGAATGAAAGACTTTCTCCACGTTGTCCGGGATGATACCGCCAAAAAAGGTATCAACGCCTATATCATCGTCTCCACAAATTCCTATGAGCTTGTCCGGAATGAAACCGCTCTGAATGTCAGCACCTTCACCACCCGCAGGTTTAAAAGCTACGAAGCCTACTACAACTTCATTTTAAAATCTCGTAAATATAAAGATTCCCACTACGCAAAATAATTTTTTAAAAAGGAGACCGTTTATGACTATCATGCCATTCCATGACTTTTACAAAAAGTTCCTGGCTCATTTCAACTCGATGACCAAGAACGCCATCGCACTTTACCGTGTCAATTTCGACCCGGATGAACTCTGGAACCTTTACCTCGATTCCTTCCCTGCCGGTACAAACCCCGTTTATCGTGTCCGGCGCGAATTTGACTGCTCCTGCTGCCGCCATTTTATCAAAACGATGGGCGGTGTGATCGCCATTAACGGTAACGAAATCGAAACCATCTGGGACTTTGACACCACTTCGCCGGAATGTTATCAGCCTGTTGTCGATGCCCTCTCCGCTTATGTCAAGTCTAAGCCTATCAAGGATGTTTTTCTGACTCATGAGCCTACCGTCGGCACCGCCCGCAGTTATGAGCGGGATGAAAACGGCAACAAAGTTCTGACATGGAACCATTTCTTCGTCAACACGCCGCGCTGCGCTTACACCACCGGCGACATTAACACGGAGACCGCTCGTATCCGGGATGACCGTACTGTATTCCTGCGCTCCATGAGTGAATTGACACTCGACGCTACGCAGACAGTGCTGGAACTCATTGCACAGAACAGTCTCTACCGTGGTGCCGAGTGGAAGTCCCAGCTGGAACAGCTTGCGTCCTTCCAGGCAAAATACAGCGCTATGACTGCTGCCGAAAAGAAACTCCGCTCGTGGGTCGATGTCATCAATATGAACCCCGCTCTCGCACGCATCCGCAACACCAGCATCGGCACACTGCTCATCGACCTGTCGGAAGGCAAGGATGTCAACACTGCTGTAACTGCTTATGAGCGCGTGGTCGCCCCTGCCAATTATAAGCGTCCCAAGGCTATCTTCACAAAACGAATGCTTGATGACGCCAAGAAAACCGTCACGGAACTCGGCTATATGGATTCCCTGCCCCGCCGCTTTGCCCGCCTCGATGATATCAGCGTCAACAATATCCTCTTTGCCAACCGCGACGCCGTCATGCGTATGAACGGTGCAGCCACAGACCCCTTTGCCGCTATGGAACAGCAGGTTGCCATTGATCCAAAACGATTCTCCCATGTAGAGGAGATCGGTATTGATAAATTCATCTCTGAAGTCCTGCCCATCGCCAAGGAGCTGGAGTTGTTCATGGAAAACCGCTTTTCCAAGAACATGGTCTCGCTGACCGCCCCTGTAAATCCCGACGCCAAAACGATGTTCAAATGGGATAACGCTTTTGCATGGGCCTACACCGGCAATCTGGCTGATTCCGACATCCGCGAAAATGTCAAGCGTGCGGGCGGCAAAGTCAATGGTGTGCTCCGCTTCTCCATCCAGTGGAACGATGAACCCGGTAAATGGGATAAGTCTGACGAGGACGCACACTGCAAAGGTCCTTGCGGTCATATCTGGTTCGGTGAAAAGCATGGCTTTGCAGACGGCGGCAATCTGGATGTCGATATTATTTACCCCAACCATGGTGAACCTGCTGTGGAAAATATCACGTGGCCTGATCTTTCCAGAATGAAAGACGGCCAGTATAAGTTCAGCGTTCATTGCTACAGCCGCGGTTCCGGCAACAACGGCTTTATCGCTGAAATTGAGGCCAACGGTGATGTCCATCAGTATGAATACCGCCGCCCGATCCATACCGGTGACACTATTGATGTCGCCACCGTAACCCTCCGGGACGGCCTGTTCACCATCCAAGATAAAATCAAGTCTGCTGTTTCCAACCGCAATATTTGGAGCATCAGCACGAATCAGTTTGTCCCCGTCAACGTTGCTATGTACTCCCCCAACTATTGGGATGAACAGTCCGGTATCGGCAACCGTCACTATTTCTTCATGCTCAAGGGCTGCCAGAACCCGGACAAGCTCAACGGCTTCTACAATGAATTTATCAAGCAGGAGCTGCTGACACACAAGCGTGTCTTTGAAGCCCTCGGCTCTCAGATGTCAGTACAGCCTGTCGAAGACCAGCTCTCCGGCGTTGGCTTCTCCTCCACCCGTCACGATTCCTTTGTCGTCAAAGTAAAAGGCCAGACCGAGCGCGTGCTCAAGGTCGTAATTTAAACATAGAAATGAGGTAACCACTATGGAACTGTTTGAAATCGCAACCCGCAATAAGTACCGTTTCCCCTTCAAGGGCTGGATCAGCACCGAGGATCTCTGGGATCTGAGCGTTCAGAACCTTGACAGCATCTTCAAGACCCTCAATAAAGAATTCAAGACCACTGGCGAGGAATCCCTGCTTGGCACCAAGACCACCGAGCAGAATGAACTCTCCAACAAGATCGAGATCGTCAAGCATATCGTCTCTGTCAAGCTGGCGGATAAGGCTAAGGCACAGACCGCCCGTGAGAATGCCGAGCGCCGCCAGCAGTTGCTCGAAGTCCTCGCCAAGAAACAGAATCAGGCACTCTATGATATGTCGGAGGCAGAGATTCAGGCCCAGTTGGCCGCTCTGGATGCTGAATGAGCCGTCTGCACGCCAACTATTACTCCTGCGGCAAGTACCGGTTTGCAACACCAGCACCTACGGACGAATCCTTTTTGTACAGCGATGGCCGCTACAAGACTAAGATGACAGCCCATGATATGCCGCCGTGGTATATGTGCGGCCGCTACTACGGCTACGCGCAGGGGTTTCTCAACACAAAAGATGTGGCAAAACTGATCTACAGCCGGGATTTTCACTTCAATCATATGTTTAAAGATGACTTTTTATACATTTCGTATAATTTGCCGTCAAAACGCCGAAAGGTATTCAACGCAGAGGAACCTTACGACGAATATGTCTGGGGTTTCAACATCCCAAAATTCCTGTACATGGCAGAGCTATACAGCGGTTGCGATACCACCCCTATCTGGCAGCAGATCGAAGAAAAGCGCCTTTGGTTCCAACACACATACCCGGAGGATTATAAACGCGAGGTCGGTGATATAACAGACTATCGCGCTTATACAGAATCGCTTTACAACACGATTTGATTTTACACCTATATCTTTTACACTCATACACCCTGTAAATTACCGGAGCACCGTCTCCGGGAGGGTGTATTTTTTGCGCCCATTTTTCGGGTATTCCGGTTCTGCTTTCCCGTTGGCAGGCCGTTTTGAATAGATATTTTATCAAGATTGGAGTGTTTTCATAATGAAAAAGATGGGAGTGACCTGAAATGTTTCCGCCTGCTTTCCTGATCCTGATTGGCCTGGCCATGTTTCTGTTCTGGTGTGAATCCAGTCCCCACTTTGATGAGATTGGCCAGAAGATCATCAACTTTTTTACACAATTTAAGGAGAATCAAAAATGAGAAAATCTCTCGGCGGTATCGCAACCGCAGTTATTATCGCGCTCGTCGTCATTGTGCTGTTTGTATGTACGGTACGGATCCCTGCCGGTTATGTCGGCGTTGTTTACAACATGAACGGCGGCATCTCGAACAAAACGCTTACCCAGGGGTTCCATGTCATTTCCCCCACGCAGAACGTGACTACATATTCCATCGGCATTGAGCAGTCCTACCTGACAGCCAGCAAAGACGGTGACTCCAGCGGGGATGAAAGCTTTGAAGTCCCCTCCAATGACGGCAAGGGCCTGACTGTCGATATGACCTTCACTTATCGCTATGATGCAGACAGAGTAGCCGATACCTTTACCCGTTTCAAAGGTCAGTCCGGCAAAGATGTAAAGGATTCTTTTATCAAGCCCAATATCATGTCTTGGACTAAGGAAGTCACGGCCAAGTATTCTGTCATCGACCTGCTCGGCGATAAGCGTGCCACCCTCAACAGTGAGCTGACCGATTATCTCAAACAGAAGTTCGAGCCTTACGGTATCGTGATCGAATCCGTTTCTCTTATCAATATTGACCCCGATGAGGAGACCCGCTCTGCCGTTCAGAAAAAGGTCAACGCCCAGCAAGATCTGGAGCTTGCCAAGATCGAGCAGCAGACCGCCAACGTCAACGCTGAAAAGGAAAAGGAGGTTGCCATCACCAAGGCCAATCAGGAAAAAGAGACTGCGCAGATCAATGCAGAAGCCAAACTGATCGAAGCTCAGGCCCAGGCCGATGCCAACCGTTTGATTTCCCAATCCCTCACGCCGGAGCTGATCCGTCAGCAGATGTATGACAAGTGGGATGGCAAGCTGCCGACAGTCCAGGCAGGGAATGATTCCTCTGTTATCGTGGACACCAGCGATATTCTGCAGCAGGGTGACTGATATGGTCGTACTTTCCATTCCTGTTTTTCTGCTTAGTCTTGCCGCCTCCGCCTGCTTCGGCTTTTTCATCTGCGCAATCGTGTCAAGCGGCAAGGAGTGAATTGTTATATACCATCATACACTCAACATGGTTTGGAGGTAACGCATTCAGATGAAAACACTGTCTACTCCCTTGCCCGTCACGCCGGATTCCGTCATTGAGTCCGAGTATAACGAACAAACCGTGAACTACCGCCCCAAGAAGAAGCCGCACAAGAAAAAGTCAGACCATAAGCATACCTACGTTGATGCCTGGTATGAGGATTGGCAGTACAGCTACGCGCAGCAAAAACAAATCTTGCGCATCAATCCCATCGGGGTCTGTACCGTTTGCGGTAAGATTGGGCCGCTGCACGACAAAAATATTCTGCCGTTAAAGGGCAGTTTCATTTTTCATCTTGAATATCCTGAGCCGCCCGTCGACGCTAAAATCTATCGCACACCAAGACCTGCCGACACCGACAGACTCGTCTTTGTGGATAAAGTAAATTTGAATGATTTTTATTTGAAGGAGTGATTTTATTGGCAAAATTCAAACCCGGCGACAAAGTCCGCATCACAGCATTCAAGTATGGTGTAAATCGGCACGATAATGGTGGCTTCAACGTTGGCGACATAATCACCATTACAGATGCGCATGATTGGCCTTTCTGGCCATATTTTTACGATGTCGCAGAAACCGATGATTATATCTTCTTTGAGGATGAACTCGAACTCGTCAAGGATGATACCTGCAAGCACGATTGTTCAACTTGCACCTGCCACGATGACACAGTAACCATTAGTGTCGATATCCCGCTGAACAACAAAAAGGAAGCCCACCGCATTGTCCATGCCATGGTCAAAAAGGCATATCAGGATGCTGCCAAACCTGTGCCTAAGCACGAATCGTGGAGCAATGCAGATATCACGCTGGCTCGTGATCTTACCGTGGCTCAGGCCGACCAGGTCATCCGCAGCGGCGGCGATCTGTACTGGCATTATACCGCAAAGGAAAATGAAATCGAGGTCGTTGTTTATGGATCCCTTTCTGAGCCTGACAACATCCGCCTCGGCCGTGCTGCGCCCCATCATACGGACGATTATAACGAGTGGATCGGCAAATGCGTCTCTCTCTACAAGGCATTAAATATGGAGGTTCCTACCTTCATCTCCCACAAGAATATGGAGGGCTGACCTATGCGTGTTCTTCTCCTCTTTCGCGGCGCACCTGGCTGTGGTAAATCCACCTACATACATGAAAACGGGTTGGACAGCTATACCCTCAGCGCAGATACCATCCGTATGCAGTATTCCTCCCCCATTCAGACAAAGGACGGCTCTGTACAGATCAGCGCAAAGAATGATTCCGTTGTCTGGAGTCTGCTGTTTCAGATGTTGGAACTTCGTATGCAGTCAGGCTGCTTTACCGTGATCGACGCAACCAATTCCAAGACAGAGGAAATGAACCGGTATAAAGCACTGGCTAGGCAGTACCGCTATCGTATCTATCTGATTGATATGACGGACCTTCCTATCGAGGATTGTAAACGCCGTAACGCCAGCCGTGCCCCGCTCAAACAGGTACCGGAGGAAGCCATTGATAAGATGTATGCCCGTTTTAAGACACAGAAGGTGCCGGGCGGCATCAAGGTGCTCAAGCCGGAGAACGCGCTGGCGGAAATCAGCTATAAGCCCTCTGATATGAATTCGTATCGTAAGGTCTACGCTGTCGGCGATATTCACGGTTGTTACACAGCGTTACAGGACATGATCGAGGAGCTTGGCGGCCTGCAGGATGACTGTCTGTATATCTTCTGCGGCGATTATATTGACCGCGGCATGGAAAATGCGGATGTCGTCAAATTCTTGCTCTCTGTCAAGGATAAGCCTAACATTGTCTTGCTCGAAGGTAACCATGAGCGCTGGCTGTACTGCTGGAGCCATGATAAAAAGACTCCCAGCAAGGAATTTGAACTGCGAACCAGCCGCCAGCTGGATGATTCCGGTCTTGACAAAAAGGAGGTCAGACGCCTGTATCAGCGTCTGAACCAGTGCTCCTACTTCTCTTTCCGCGGTGCAATGTATTTTACCTGTCATGGCGGCATCGCCGGGATGCAGCAGGGCCAGCAGCTTGGCCTCATTACGATTCCCACCTTTCAGATGATCCACGGTGTCGGCGGCTATAATGACCTGCCTGATGTCATGGAAGCCTGGGATAAAACCGGCATGGTACAGATCGCAGGTCATCGCAATATTCAGAACTATAACATCCTCACGCCTCATTCCAACTATGTCAATCTTGAAGGCCGCGTAGAATTCGGCGGGTCCCTTCGTGCGATCGAAATCGATTCTGACGGCAATCTCATTTCTCACAGCGTAAAGAATCATAAGTTCTATAAGCCGGAGGAACAGCAAATTGTTGAGACAAAGGAAGATTCCGTTTATCAGCTCGTTAAGGACCTGCGCCGTGAGCGCAATGTCAGGGAGAAAAAATTCGGCTGTCTGTCCGCATTCAATTTCACCTCGGAGGCTTTCCGCCGCAGCAGCTGGAATGAATTGACCACCGTCGCCCGCGGTCTCTTTATCAATACAGAGGATTATACCATCGTCGCCCGCGGCTATGAGAAGTTCTTCCGCATAGATGAATTGGCCCGCATCTACCATTATCCGCACAGTAACCTTGACTATCTCAAGGACAAGCTCAAATTCCCGGTGAATGTCTACCTCAAGGAAAACGGCTATCTCGGTCTGCTCTGTTACGACCCAGAAATTGACGATTTGCGCTTTTGTACCAAGGGCAGTATCAGCGGCGACTATGCTGACCATTTCAAGCAGCTGTTCCAAAAGCATGTCTGCGAAACCGGCTCCCCGCGCTGGGATGAAATCAAGCAGTACCTTAAAGAGAACAACTGCACTATGCTGTTTGAAGTCATCGACCAGCAGTTTGACCCGCATATCATCGAATATGATACGCCGCATCTGGTCCTGCTGGACGTCGTTTACAATGAAATCGCGTTCCGAAAGATGCCGTACAGTGCCTGGATCGGGGATGACCTCATCGGCATCAGCCAGCGGTTTGGCCTGAACCTCAAAAAATATGTCAACCAGTTTATGGATTGGCAGCAGTTCTATGATTTCTATATCAAAGCCTCCGCTCCCGGCTATGAGTACGATGGCCACTTTATTGAGGGTTTTGTCTTTGAGGATTCCGCCGGTTTAATGACCAAGCTTAAAACCGACTACTACTCTTTCTGGAAGCACATGCGCAGTGTCGCAGACGGCGTCCGTCGTTTCGGGTCTATCAAGAGCACCGGTCAGCTTACCGACGCACAGTCCAACCTGTTCTATGGTTTCCTGCGCGATAAGTACGCCAACGATGAAGCGTTCCGCGACGGGCATAATGAAAACGGCTATGACATCATCACTCTGCGTAAAGCGTTTTTGTCAAGTCAGGAGGGCGCACAATGAGCGGCAGCTATGACTTTTCTATCCGCATCAACAACTTTATGCAGTGCCAGTGCTTACAGGCAGTCGCACAGGAATGTGCAGATGTCATTGTAATTGATTGCAACGGCAGTCATGCCAATGCAAAAAGCCTGCTCAGCCTTATGAGCCTTGACTATTCACGCAAGGTTCGCATTATCACATCCACAGCCGAGGAGCTTTTTGCCCTGCGCAACGCTCTTCAGTTGAAATAAATTTCGGAGGTACATAATGTTTATCTGCAACAAGTGTAAAAAAGTGTTCCCTGATCTCGATGGCTATGGTATGCGCATCCAGTACACGTTCGGTTACGGCTCCAAGCGCGACGGCGATTTGTTTGACCTGACCGTATGTAATGAATGCGCGGACGACATCGCAGATGCTGTATCTAAGATCTGTGCGGTCAACCCTATCGTCTGCGTAGACTACGATGCGCTTTACGGTGATGATTTCGAAGAGCCTGATGATAATTCTGACGGCGATGCAAATATTTTTTCTTAACTTACACAACACATATTTCAAGTATTCTGTAAAGGAGTTTTTCTATGGCCAAAAACAACACGATCCGCTTTTCTTTTATCGGTACGCCCGTAATTTCCAAGGACGGCATTCTGGACGAGATCGATTCCAAGCGCACAGGCGGCAAGATGTACCGCCTGCACTTCGGCATCAAGGTAGACACCAGCACGGAGTTTGTCGGTCTGCTGGATTATCCCCGCGATACCCTCAAGACCGTAGATGCGGATTTTAATCCTATCGAGGTTGCCTGGGCTGACCGTGAGGATCCGGATGTTCTTGCCAAGGTTGCTCGCTCCCGTCTGTATCGCACCAATGTCGGCTGTGAGGACGGCAAGATCAAGAGCTTTATCTCCGGCTATGATTTCATCAAGTATCTGGCGGATGTTCTGCCCGACAACGATAAGGACCTGACCGTCACGGGCACCTGCAAGGTTCGCTATGACAACAAGGGTATCCTGCGCCGCAACTTTGATATTCAGGCAGTCTGGCTCCGCCGCGACACTGAAAAGCCCCAGCTGGCTATGTCCGTGGCCCTCACCTACTGGAAGGACTGCGTCGATAAGTCTGACCTCAAGGAGACCGGAAAGATCAACATCAACGGCTATGTCCTTCAGTTCGCCACCAAGGAGGAGGGCGATAAGTTTCTGCCGTTCTCTGTCGTGTTCGATACGACCAAGTACAACATGGAGATCCCCAAGCACAAGGCCCTCTATGAGTACAAGATGGAGTTTGTCGATGTCAAGGACAAGACGCCGCAGACCATGCTGTGGGATATCCGCGTTGTCAATGGAGCACAGGAGGTCGAGTTTGACGAAAGCCAGCTGACCAAGCTGCAGAAGATGCAGATCGAACTCGGCGAGGCTACGCTGGATGATTTCCGCCCCCGCGGTCAGATCTTCGGCAACCGACTCTCGGAGCTTCGCCTGAACAAGCCCCTCGCACAGGGCGATTTTGCTGACGGAATGGTCGATACCGGCTACAAGCTCTCCGAGTTTGAGGACATG
>ERZ1034865.202-NODE-202-length-43076-cov-16.023663_pt1 | contig 43076 bp, 37 predicted proteins | sample MGYA00520632_ERZ1034865 | MGnify/ENA primary metagenome ERZ1034865 (study PRJEB33766, sample SAMN09781738) | gut metagenome | biome: gut microbiome | host: Homo sapiens | place: Madagascar | study: EMG produced TPA metagenomics assembly of the PRJNA485056 data...
AAAAATATAAAATTGCAATTAATATGTTTTCAAATATCTCACCTCAAAAAAATGTTGGCTATAATTTTCAATGTTGACTATAAAGCAGAGCAATGTTATTATTTTACTTACAAACTGTCATTGCCAGAACTGCTCCGTTGTGTTTCTAAAAAACTCATTTGGCAAAATATTACTTTAGATTTTCGGGTCAAGAGCAAAGATGACATTTCATTATATCGCAGGAGGAAACTATGTGTAGAGCTTCAATTTATGACGCGCGGAACAATCTTTCAAATTTCGTAAAGATTGCGGAAAGCGGTGAACCTGTTGAGCTTACAAGGTACGACAAGCCGGTTGCGGTGATTATCAGCTACGAGGAGTATGAAAAAGAATCGCCCAAAAATAAAACAAGCTGGCTTTCAGAATGGCGCGAAGAATACAAGGATGTTCTAAGCGATGAAGGAATTCCTCTCGGACCAAAAGTTTATGCTGACCCTAACAGAGTGATTTTCGAGAAATAAATAAGTACCGAAGATTTGTTTACAAGCAAATATAATAAGAATCACTTACGGAGGAAAAATGAAAAAAATATATCTTCTTGATACAAACATCGTGTCCGAATTCTCAAAGAATTGTCCAAACCAAAACGTGATTGATTTATATGAGGCAAGGAAAAATTTCTGCGCAATTTCTGCCGTAACCTGGCAGGAACTTATTTACGGAGTTGAGAAAATGCCAGAGGGAAAACGCAAAAATTCAATCGCAAACTTTACTGAAAATCTTAAAAACAACATCGAGATAATTCCCTACGACGATTTTGCAGCAGGAATATGCGGTCAGCTTTTAGGAAAATGCCCAAAAGAAGGAAAATCTCTTCCATATTATGACACACAGATTGCCGCAACCGCAATTGCAAACGGAATGGTTCTTGTAACTCACAATACAACAGATTTTGCAGAAGCCACAGAACGCTCTTTTTTACGTATGGAAGACTGGTTTTCTGTTGAATAATTCAAAACTGAAGGAATACTTCCTAAGAGCCGTAGCGATACTTCCTAAGAGGCTAAGTGAGTATTCCTTCAGTTAAGCGTTGAATTTTGGTAAAAACAGCCGTTTAAGAATTATTATCCAGTTCAATTTTTTCTGTCATTATCAGGTTTGAATTTTTTTGTCATTCCCACACTTGATGCGGGAATCTATCACAACGGATTATCAACCGAGTTTCTTTCAGAAACATCGCAGGGGGCAAGCCCAATAATGACAATTTGAGTGGGTAAGTTTATGCTCAGGATGATTTTCGTTCCAGAAATCAACGGCAGAGTCATACCCGGAGTATCCGTCAGACTGCAAGACGCAGCCTTCAAAGCCGTCTAAAAACTCCAGTACGTTTTTACCGCTTCGAGTCCATTTAAAATTGTAAAGATGGACGGGATGCATTTCTTCCCCGCCGCGTACTACCCACATACAGCACTTTTTTTGCGTTTCTGTTTTTTCTGTCTCTTTTTTGCGGTGACGGTCTTCGTCCCGGTATTCCTCTCTGACTTCCTGCTCGTTTACCTTCATAACCTCGAGCGGCGTTTCATCCATAGGAAAACAATTTCCGCACGCAGGTTGGTCCGGGCGTTTACGACATCCACAGCCCTCGCGTTCCAACCGTAGAAGAAATCGTTTCTGCCGTTAAAAAAATGGAAAATTACGTTCCAAAACAGAAGCTCTGGATAAATCCAGACTGCGGACTCAAGACCCGCGGCGAAAAAGAAACAGTTGCCAGCCTTAAAAACCTTGTTGCCGCCGCAAAAATCGTAAGGAACGAATAGTTTTTTGTAAAACTCTTACCGGGCGAGCCCCGCCCGGGCATTGCAAGAAAAAAACAAAAAGTCATCAATTTAAATTCATAGCCTTTCATTGAGTCTGTCTAAATAAACAAATATAGAACAAAGTCTATACCCAAATCCAAGTTTAAACGATAAAAGTTTTTATTTGGCTGGGATTATTATGTGGAAAATAATTTTAGAAAGAGGAATTTGATTGTGAAAAAATATTTTCTATGTTTTGCTGGATTTTTTATTGCTTCTTTTATGTTTGCGGAAAATGGAAAGTTCTCTGCAAATGATTTATTGCTTAAGCCTTTAAATGTTGAAAAATTTTCTGAAGCTGGTGATGGACTTAGAAATAGTATGAATGATTTAGTTCAGCAAGCTAATAATTTGGGAAACGGAAATGGATTTGTCGGTGCGACATTTGATCCGGCTGGTTTTGGAAATATAATGGTGCTTGTAAATATTCGATTTTCTAGAATTTATGGTCTTGAAGTTGGAGGTGGCTGGAGTAAAAAAAATGACATTTTTGCTATAGAAATTGACCCTTTAAATTTTCAGTGGACATTGCCTTTCTTAAATTCTGAATTTTTTTCAATGACAGCTGGAGTAGGTTGTCCTTTTGTGTATATACCAAATAAGGGTGATTCAAGTGAAGTTGTTGGAGTGAAGCCTTCTGCAATAATTGGTTTTCATCTTTGGGCAGATAATGAATATGGAGCATCATTTTTTATAAAGCCAGGATACATAGTAGATTTTAGACATTCCGAAAATAGAAAGTTTTCAATTCCAATGGGAATAATGTTCAAAATGCCAAGTTCAATTATTTCAGGAGTATTTAGTGCTATGGCAGGTGGAATGTAAACAATTATTTTGAAATATTTCTGAAAAAGAAATATATACACTTTATAAAAAGTGAAAAATTTTAAAGGAGGTCTTCTATGAAAAAGAAGATTATTATGGGACTGTTTGTATTGGCAACAGTTATTGGAATGGGATTTGCAGGAACTTGTCCATCTTGTAATGGAACTAAAAAATTTAGTTGTCGCACTTGTCTTGGAACTGGAAGTAAACAATGTACTGGATGTTATGGCAGAGGTTATAATTCAGAAGTTATTAATTCAAAATTTGTAAAAGTAACATGCAGTGTTTGTGATGGAGATGGAAAAGTAAATTGTGGAATTTGCTATGGCTCAAGAAAGGAAGAATGTCCTAATTGTCATGGAGTAGGATATATATATGATGAGGATTAATTATATGCTAAAGAAAGAAATTTTATTTATATCATTAGTAATATTTATATCAGGAATTGCTTTTTCTATTACTTATACAAGAAAAACTAGTTATTCTTGTGGTCATACAGTTGAAGAAAAAGTAAGAAGTTCATCAATGCCTACATCACTATCTGCAAAATCTTCTGATGTTTGTCCAACGTGTAAGGCTAAAAAAAATCAATGTAATGATTATAAAGCTAAGGCGAGAGATGAAAATAGAAGTTCGGATGAGAGAGCGACTTATTCTTATATATATGCGCAAGAGTGTGATTAAGTAAAAAAGAAATTAGAAATTTTTTATTTATTGATTATTGATAATCCATTTTCTTTTTTTTGTTTAAAAGGAAATGGATTGTTTTTTAGGAATAGTTTATGAAACAAATCTTTATATCAATTTTATTTTGTCTTCTTGGTTTTGCTTTTGCTGATACGACTTTTAGATTTAGACTAACAGATGACGGAAGCGGAATTTATATTGACAAATACACAGGAACAGATACTGTTGTTTATATTCAGCCGTACTACAATGACCTTCCTGTAAAGGGAATTGGCAGAAATGCATTCAGCGGTACAAATGTTGCAGAAGTTGTTGAAGTTCATCTTCCAGAAACAATAGAATGGATTGGGTTTGGTGCATTTTCAAATCGCCGTTCATTAAGGACAATAAATTTTCCAAGCAGCTTGCAAATAATTTGGACTGCGGCGTTTTATGATTGCAGATCACTTTCACAAATTTATTTTTCGTATCCAGTTCATAAAATTTCTTGGGCTGGAGACAGTGCAAATGCGGCAAGTTTTGGAGGTTGCCGTTCACTTCCTATGGATGTTCAGCTTACTCTTATAAAAATGGGATACCCTAGAGGATTTGATTGAAAATAATATTTATTTAAAAAAAATTCCATATCCATTAAAATAACAAAGATTGCTAAAAAATTCTTGTGGGTTTTGCTATGTTTGCTTTCTTGATGAAAAAGAATTGTTGGGTTTTATCAGTCTTGTTTTTTGTTTGCGGCGGATTTTTCTTTGCGCAGGAAAATTCAGCGCAGGTTTATTATTGGCAGAACGCGGACAACGAGCTTTCTTCTGACTTTTCAATTCCTTCTGATTGTAAAAAAAGCGGATTTCGTTTTTCGCCCGGATTTATAAAAGGCAGTCTTTGGTGCGCCGTTTACCGCAAAAGTTCTCAAGAATTTCCTGCGCAAATTCTTGATCTTGGTCCTGAAATTGTAGATTTTGCGGAGCTTTATGTTTTTGAAAATGGCAGCTGGAAAAAAAGCGGCGTTGCAGGAAGAACGGTTTTCAATTCGCAAAAACCAATAAAATCCTGGAGAGTTTTTCTTGAAATTCCCGAAGGTCATTTTTTTGACGAATGCTATATTTTAAAAATTAAAAATTCAGATTCAACTTCGTGCACGTTCCGATTTTTTTCAATAAAGCAATTTTTTGAGCAGACAGAGCGATTTTCGTTTGTGCATATAATATTTTTTGTCGTTATGCTTGTTACGGCGGCGGCTCTTTTTGTTTTGTTTGCAAGCCTAAAGGAAAAACTTTTTTTGTATATGGGCATTATGACTTTTGCATTTTTTCTTTATCAAGTTGCAATGAAAGGATTTGGCTGCACGTACATTTGGAACGCTTTTTGCCAGAAACTGTTTTTTGTAAGATTCGGTTACATTGTGTGCGCCATTGGACTTTGCTTTTCGCAGATTTTATTTTTGGAAAATCTTTCAATTGAAAAAAATATTTTGTGCAAAAAAATTCTTGGCTTGATTTTATTTGTCTGCCTGATTTCTGTTTTTCTGTACGGATTTTGCGATGATGTAAAAATTCCATACATTGCAACAATCTGCTTTTTGATTTTTGGCTGTGCTTTTTGCAGCGTGCTTCTTGTGCATTCATTTTTTAAAAGAAAAAATATTCCGGCGCTTTTGATTTTTTCCTGGGTTCCGCTTTTTGTCTATATAATTTTCAGGCAGTCATTGCATCTTTTGCGTCTAAAATTCAATGTGAGCTTGCTTTCTGTTTTTGACAATGATTATTATTTTGGGTACGACATTTGTTTTGTTTCGCACATTCTTATTTATGGCGCGAGCATTTTTATAAAAGTCAGGCAAAGGCAAAAAGAATTCAATCTACTTAGGGAATCTTCGTATTTCTTAAAATCTTCAGCGCATGAGCTTCTTGCTCCAGTTACGATTATCCAGAATTCAGTTGAAGAAATGGAAAACATTGCAAATGAATTTTACAAGCAAAATGATTTCCGTGTGTGGGGGGGGGGAGCTTTAAAGAATTTTTCTGCCTGTGTAAAAAGCGCGAATGGAAATATACAAAGAATAAAAAATATTGCGCTCATGGTAAACTCGCTTGAACGGCAGGAACAAAATATTCAGGAAGCTGCAAGAATGAAATCCGCGGTTCTTGTTATGAATTTGTTCCGGCAGTGTCTGGACAATTTTATTTCTTATGCGCAGTTAAAAGGAATTGAAATTTCTTGGACTTATTCATGCGGCGAAGAACTTTGCGTTTTGGTCTTTCCTTTGTTTTTGGAAACTGTTTTTATAAATCTGATTGACAATGCGATAAAATATTCCGCGGAAAAAACTGAAATTGGCGTGAACATTGAATGGGACAGTTCGAGCAAAACGCTGGTTTATAGAGTCTCAAATTTTTCTGAAAATATTTCCGAGCAGAACATTGAGCAGCTTTTTGCGTTTGGCTTCCGTGGAAAAAATATTCCAGAAAATATTGCGGGAATGGGAATCGGGCTTAATCTTGTGCGGCGGATTTGCAGGCTTTATAACGGAAACTGCAATGCGGTTTGTGTTCCTGCTTTTAAGGACGGAAAAAATTTGCACAAAGTTGTTTTTGAAGCCCGTCTGCCTCTTGAAATTGTTTCCGGCACTGATGAAAATTGCGTTCAAAAAACGGAGCGGCTTTTTTATAAAAATGAGCCTGAACTGAATGTTTCCGCGCTTCAAAATTATGACTTTTTGCAGATAATGCAAGGCGTAAAAATTCTTTGCGTGGAAGACAATCTTTCACTTTTGGAAAATATTCAAAATATGTTCAAGCCTTACTGCACGGTTTTTGCCGCTTGCAATGGAAAGGATGCTCTTGAAAAAATAAAGGAAGAAATTCCCGATTTGATAATTTCGGATATGGTTATGCCGGTTATGGATGGAAAGGCTTTTTTTGAAATTTGCCGCAGGGACGAAAAGCTAAAAACAATTCCATTTTTGTTTTTAACGGGCGTGCAGGATTCCAAACTTCGGCGCATTTCAATTGAGGAAGGAGCGGTGGATTATATTTTCAAGCCTTTTTCGCAAACGGAACTGCTTTTAAAAGTCTATTCGATTTTGTCATTAAAAGTAAATGTGAAAAAAGATTTTGCAAGGACAATCACGGATTTTATAAACAGGTCGGCGGAATCTTTTTATGGCAGCAAATTGAATTCAGACTTGCCGTTTGCTTCTGCCGCTGATTCAAAAGAAAACAGAATTTGTGCCTATAAAAAATTCGGCTTGTCGTCAAGGGAAATTGAAATTGCCGAGCTTTTGCTAAAGAATCAGACTAACAAGCAGATTGCAAAGGAACTTTTTATTGCCACCAGCACGGTTGCAACTCACATTCAGCACATATATGAAAAATTCGGCGTAAAAAGCAGAAGCGAATGGATTCTGGCAGTTATGAGCTTGTAGCTGAATTTATTTTAAATGAAGAATCCGCTGATTTCTTGAGCCGCGGAATTGCAGTGAAATGTCCTTAAGCTCTTCTATAAAAGGCCCGTCTACAAGAACGTCAATGCAGCTTAAAAATTGCTCTGTAAAGGCGCAGTGTTTTTTTCCGTCGGAAGGAAGAATGTCCTTGTCGTAAACGTAGCCTGTGTAGCACCAGATTGTTTTCTTGGGAAACATTTTTTTTACTTTTGATAAAAACGGCGCAAGAACTTCCTGGTTTTCAGGTTCGAAAGGCTCTCCTCCAAGAACTGTAAGTCCAGAAATAAATTCCTTTGAAAGAGCTTCGGTTATTTCGTTTTCTGTTTCTTCTGTAAAAAGTTTTCCGTACTGAAAATCCCAAGTGCATTTGTTAAAGCAGCCCGGACAATGAACTCTGCATCCTGAAACAAAGATGGAAACTCTAACACCTTCTCCGTTTGAAATGTCGAATTTTTTAATTTCTCCGTAGTACATTTACAAATGCAGCACACGCTCTTTTATTTCCTGTGTGCGTCCCTGATTCCAGTATTGTGTTCCGATGTAACCGCAGGTTCTTCTTGCAACGTTCATTGTGGCCTGATCGTGATTTTTGCAGTTTGGACATTCCCAGATTAATTTTCCGTCGCCGTCTGTTGCAATTTGAATTTCGCCTGTGTAGCCGCATTTCTGGCAGAAGTCGCTTTTTGTGTTCAGCTCGGCATACATTATGCTGTTGTAAATGTGCTTTAAGAGAGCCATTACAGCCGGAATGTTGTTTTCCATGTTCGGAACTTCAACATAGCTTACAGCTCCACCCGGCGAAAGTCTTTGGAATTCAGATTCAAACGAAAGCTTTGTAAATGCGTCGATTTTTTCTGTTACATTTACGTGGTAGCTGTTTGTGATGTAGTTTTTGTCTGTAACGCCTTCAATTATTCCGAATCTTTTTTTGAGGCACTTTGCAAATTTGTAAGTTGTGCTTTCAAGTGGAGTTCCATAGACGGAATAGTCGATATGCTCGGCTTCCTTCCATTTTTTGCAGGCTTCGTTTAAGGCTTTCATTACATTGAGCGCAAAAGGCTTTGCATCTGGATCTGTGTGTGATTTTCCAGTCATGTAGCGAACGCATTCACAAAGTCCAGCGTATCCAAGTGAAATTGTTGAATATCCGTTGTACAAAAGTTTGTCGATAACTTCGCCTTTCTTTAATCTTGCCAAAGCTCCGTTTTGCCATAGAATTGGTGCGGCATCAGATTTTGTTCCAAGAAGGCGTTCGTGGCGGATTCTAAGCGCTCTGTGGCAAAGTTCAAGGCGTTCCTGAAGAAGCTGATTGAATTTCATCATATCTCCGCCAGAAGAGCAGGCTACATCAACAAGGTTCAGCGTTACAACTCCCTGATTGAATCTTCCGTAGTATTTTGGCTTTCCAGTCAAGTCCAGGTAAGGCGTTAAAAATGAACGGCAGCCCATGCAAGGATAGCAGTTTCCGTTTCCTTTTGCGTCGATTTTTAGCTCCAGCATTTTCTTTTCGCTTATGTAGTCTGGAACCATTCTGCGCGCGGTGCATTTTGCGGCAAGTTCAGAAAGATAATAGTATGGCGAGCCTTGTTCCACGTTGTCATTTTCAAGAACATAAATAAGTTTTGGGAACGCAGGAGTAATCCAGGCGCCTTTTTCGTTTTTTACTCCCTGATAACGCTGCTTGAGAACTTCTTCTATAATAAGCGCAAGGTCGGCTTTTTCCTGCTCGTTTTTCGCTTCGTTCAAGTACATGAAAACTGTTACAAAAGGAGCCTGACCGTTTGTTGTCATAAGGGTTATAACTTGATACTGAATTGTCTGGACTCCGCGCTTGATTTCGTCCTTTACACGCTGTTCAACCATATAATCAAACTGCTCTGAAGAAACCTGAAGTCCTGTGGCTTTTATGAGTTCTGTTGTTTCCGCCATGATTTTTTTGCGGCTTACGTCTACAAACGGAGCAAGATGAGTGAGCGTAATGCTTTGTCCGCCGTACTGACAGCTGGCGACTTGCGCTATAATCTGTGTGGCTATATTGCAGGCTGTTGAAAAAGAATGCGGACGGTCGATTTTTGTTCCGCTGATTACAGTTCCGTTTTGTAACATATCCTCAAGGTTTACAAGGTCGCAGTTGTGCATGTGCTGTGCAAAATAGTCCGCATCATGAAAATGTATGATTCCTTCGTCATGGGCTTTGCAAATATCCGGATCCAAAAAAAAACGGCGTGTAATGTCCTTGCTGACTTCTCCAGCCATATAGTCGCGCTGGACAGAAACTACAGTCGGATTTTTATTTGAATTTTCCTGCTTGACTTCTTCGTTGTTTTCTTCAAGGAGGCTCATTATTTGCTGGTCGGTTGTATTTTCTTTGCGCAAAAGCTGATGGCGGTAGCGGTATGTTATGTAAAGCTTGGCAACTTCGTAAGCACCGTTTTGCATAATTCCGTTTTCAACGAGGTCTTGAATGTCTTCAACATTAAGCGCATGTCCTGAATTATGGCATTCGATTTCAATATCATCAACAATGGATTCAATCTGGCTTTCTTTAAGGCGATGTGATTCTCTTACCTGCACGTTTGCCTTTCTTATTGCCGTTGAAATTTTATTGCGGTCGTAAATAACTTCCGCACCACTTCTTTTGATGATTTTCATGCTTTTCCCTCTTTTTTTTTAGCACCCTTGTCTATATATGGTGTTACAACTGCCTTTAGTATACTAGCAGTAGTGTTTTCAGTCAATAAAAAGAGCTTTTTGTATAAATTTAAGAATTCTATAAACAGGCGGTTTATGCGTGATTCTTGGGGGCAGATTTTTTTTGATTTTTTTAACTGCGGAATTAAGGGAAAATCTTTAAAAATAAGGGTACAAAAACGAAAATAATTCCAAAAATTCCGCATAATCAGTTGAACTATCATACTTTTATAGTATTAAGGCGTTTTTAGAGTCTATTCTATAAAAAAACAGCGCACTTTATGGTTTTCTGAAAGCTGCTTTAAAGGCGGAATTTCAGAACGGCATTTTTCTTGCGCTCTTGGGCATCTGTGGGCAAACGGGCAGCCAGAAAGGTTTTCCAGCAATGTTTTCATTTCGCCTGTTTTTTCAACTTGAAATTTTCCGCCTGCTCCGGCAAAAAGTGTCTGCGTGTACGGATGCAAGGCTTCCTTGTAAAGGTCTTTTGCCTCGGCTTCTTCTACAATCATTCCGCGGTACATTACACCGATTGTGTCGCAAAAATAGCAGGAAACTTTTAAATCGTGGGCAATAAACAAAAATGAAAGTCCGCGTTTTTTCCTTAAATTCTGCAAAAGATTCAGAATTTGCGCCTGAACAGAAACATCCAGCGCGCTTACAACTTCATCGCAAATCAGAAGTTCCGGCTCAAGAATCAGCCCGCGTGCAATTGAAATGCGCTGCCTTTGTCCGCCTGAAAATTCCTGCGGCCGTCTGTCCAAATCAGCTTTGTCTAGCCCGATTTCTTCGAGCAACTCGGTGGCTTTTTCACGTGCCTGCTCTTTTCCCTGCCAATGCGATGAATATTTTAAAGGCGATGATAAAATGCTTGCAATTGTCATGCGTGGATTCAGCGAGCGTGAAGGGTCTTGAAAAATGTATTTTACTTTTTCCCTATATGCGGAAAGAGCTTTTTTGTCCAGATTTGCGACTTCAATAGGTTCTGTTTTTTCCTGCGGATTGAAATATATTTTTCCGGAATCGGCATTGTACATTCTTACTAAAAGCCGGGCTGTTGTTGTTTTTCCACAGCCGCTTTCGCCTACAAGCCCGTAGGTTTTTCCGCGCTCGATTTCAAATGAAACTCCGTTTACCGCATAGACTTGCTTGTTTTTTTTTGCAAAGAATCCTGCGTCAAGCCCAAAGTGTTTCTGCAAGTTTTCAGTATATAATATTATATTTTTTTTCATATAAAACCAGTCCTTTTTATATCATTTTGTAGCATCTGAAGTTTTCTTTTTCGCATTCATCTTTTTTAAAGCCGCATCTTGGAGCAAACGGACATCCGGGTACAGGTGAAGCCGGATCTGTAACTCTTCCTGGAATAGAAGAAAGTTCTTGTTCTGTGTAGTGGCTTCCGAATTTTGGCGTGGAAGCTAAAAGCGCCTTTGTGTATGGATGCCGCGGATTTTTTATGATTTGGGCGGAAGTTCCTTTTTCCATGATTAGTCCGCCGTACATTACGATTATATTGTCGCAAAGTGAAGCTACAAGGTCAATGTTGTGGCTTATAAAAATTATTGAAAGTCCGCGCTTGTTTCTTAAGTCTGCCAAAAGTTCCACAATTTGCGCCTGAATTGTAACATCGAGCGCAGTTGTAGGCTCGTCCGCAATAAGAAGGTCGCAGCCTTGAGCCAAAGAAAGCGCAATGCTGATTCTTTGAAGCTGTCCTCCTGAAAACTGGTGAGGAAAATTCTTTAGGCGTTTTTCTGCGTCTGGAAGTCCGACTTCATTTAAAAGCTCCACAGCGCGTTTTTTGCATTCTTCTTTTGAAAGTTCTGGCTCTGAATTTTTTAAAGTTTCCGCAAAAACATTTCCTATGCTTTGGAGCGGATCAAACGAGCGTCCGGGTTCTTGAAAGATGCAGCCGATTTTTCTTCCGCGCAATTCCCTGAACTGATCTTGCGAAAGTGAAGTAAGCTCGATGCCTTTAAAGAAAATTCTGCCTTCAACAAAAGCGTTTCCCGGCAAAAGTCCTGAAATCGCCGTTGTGGAAACTGATTTTCCTGAGCCGCTTTCTCCGACAATTCCAAGAATTTCTCCGCGCTTCATTGAAAAAGTTACGCCGCGTACAGCCTGAATCTGAATATTTTTGTTTCCTGTTGTAATATCAAAAGTTACAAAAAGATTTTGCACGGTTAAAAATGAACGCTGAAGTTCCGCCATTGAAAATTCGCATTGAGCAGGATGCGTCTTGATTTTCTTTTCAAACCGCCTTTTTTTCCAAGTTGGAAAGACTGAATGAAACGGATCATAAAAATCGCGCAAACTGTCGCCCAAAAAGTTGAATGCAAGCGTTACGGCAAGCAATATCCAAACAGGAGTTAAGAGCCACGGGAAATTTTTGAGATTGTTCAACGTGGAAATGTCGCGGTTTATAAGCGAGCCCCAGCTTACCGCAGGATCATTTATTCCAAGCCCAAGATATGAAAGTGTTGTTTCGCTCATAATAAAGCCCGGAATCGAAAGCGTTGTGCTTACAATAAGAAGGCTTGCAATCTGCGGAATTATATATTTGAAAATTATTACAAGCGATGGAGTTCCTTCAAGGACTGCGTTCTGAATAAATTCTTCGCGTTTAATTGAATGGATCATTCCGCGTAAAGTCCGCGCGCTTCCCGGCCAACCTACAAGAGAAAGAATTACAGTGATGACCATATAGGAAGTTCCAGAATCCATGTTTGTGTTTAAAAGCGAGCGTAAAAAAAGAATCAGGTAAAGGCTAGGAATGAGCATAAAAAATTCGCTGAACCGCATTATGAACCAGTCAGTTGAGCCGCCGTAAAATCCTGCGAGTCCGCCGAAAATTATTGCAAGAACTAATGAAACTGCGCTTGCAATAAATCCAATCGTAAGTGAAATTCTGCTTCCGTATACGATTCTTGAAAAAAGGTCTCGTCCTAAATTGTCTGCTCCGATTAAGAATACCGGATATTGGTTTCCATTTGAATCAGGCTCTGTTCCAAAAAGATGAAGGTCGCACGGAATAATTCCAAGGACTTTGTATTTATGTCCATGCACAAAAAATTTTAGGTTGTGCCGCAAATCCTTTACCTTTGCGTAATGCCAAGTTGTGCTTTCCAGAACTCTGAATTCACGGACTTTTAAACCTTTGGAAGTCAGCTCAATATTTGCAGGATGAAAAGTATCTTCCGAAAAAGATGCAGTTGCTGAATACGGAGCAAAAAATTCAGCAAAAATCATGACAATGTAAATCATGGCAATCACGATTAAAGAGGCAAGCGCAACTGGTCGTCCTGTAATATATTTAAAAAGCTGCTTCATTTTGTTTTATTTTCCAATGGCAAATTTGCTTAGCGGAATTTCTTTTGAGCAAGACAAAGGCAAAGTTACTGATTTTAACTGCGGAAATGAAATGCCGCTTTTAAGCGCGAATGTCGGATTTGTTCCGGACTTGTTTATAATCTGAGTAATAAATTTTCCGGCTGTAATTGTGTTGATTGTGGCTGTGAGCGGGATTGTTCCATCTGCGGAATTTATTTCGTTTTGGGCAACGTCAAGCTCTGTAAGTTCTTTTCCGCCTGAACTGATTTTGCATGAATTTAAAATGTACTTCCAGTCTGCGCCGCCTTCATTTTTTACATTCAAGTTGAAATTTATTTTTACGTCCATGTTCACGTAGTCGAGCAAATTTTCTGCAATCGGTTTTCCTGAAGCCAGTGAAGTTGCCGCGCTTGCTGCTTTTACCGCCGAAATTCCGCTTTTTGTAAAAGATGAAATAATTTCTTTTGCAGTCGGCAGAACAACTTTTGGACTTGAAAATGAAAAGCTTGGCTTGAATACAGGAACGTCAAAGTCTTTTGAAAACGGCAATGTTATTGAAGAAATCAGCGGAATGTTGTCGATTGTCGCATTTCCCGCTATCTTGAATGGAAGTGTTTTTTCAGACTTGAAACTTTTTGCAAAGTTCAAAATTGAATCGTAAGGAATTTTAAAGTTGAACGAATTTTCTTTTGTGGATTTTGCTGAAAGTGAAATTCCTTCGTCCGCGGTCAAAGTTGTAAAAGCTTCACCGTTGCAAGTTATGTCCGCCGCAAGTTTTGCAAGTGAAAGTGAAACCGGGTAAGGGTTTTTGATTGCATAGTCGCACTTTAAAGTTATTCCTTCCAAATCGAGCGAAACAAATGAAATTGAATTGAATGAAACCGACGGCTTTGGAATTTCCGTGGGAATCTTGTTCGTTGAGCAGGAAATCTGAACAAAAGCAAGCAGTGCGCTTGCTGCAATGGTAACTAAAAGTTTTTTCATAAAGCACTCCAAAAAATTATTTATATCTGATTCTAGGATCTACAATTGCAAGCGTGATGTCTGAAATAATCATTCCGGCAAGAACCAGCGCGGAAACAAACATGCTGTTTGCCAGAACAAGATTTACATCCTGCTGGGTTACAGCTTCGTACATCAGCCGGCCTATTCCCGGATACGAAAAAATTATTTCCAAGATCAAGCTTCCGCTGAAAAGGCTTGCAAGAAGATTTGCGCTGCCTGTTATATACGGATTGAGCGTGTTTTTAAAAGCATGGTTCAAGTAAATTCTGCGCTCGCAAATTCCGCGTGAACGAAGAGCCATTATGTAAGGAAGTCCCATCTGGTCTAGCATCGTTGAGCGGATCATTCTCATAGTTCCTCCAACTCCTCCAAGAAAAGAGGCAAGCAACGGAAGAAAAATATGATGAACATAGCTGAATGAAAATTTCATAGGATTTTCAGAGAATGGAAAATTCGGATAGCCTGTTACTGGAAAAAGTCCTGTTATAGATGCAAAAAGCTGCAAAAGAATCAAAAGCAAAATTCCCGGGAAAGCATGAAAAAAAAGCGCGAAAAAAGTTGCCGCCACGTCAGTTCTTGTTCCGGCTTTGCTAGAAAAATAAACTCCGAGCAAAAAAGAAAACGACGTGATAAAAACAAGCGAAATCAAATTCAAAACTATTGAATTTTTAAGCCGCGATAAAATCAAAAAACTTACCGGTGTTCTGGAAATCAGACTGATTCCAAGATCGTGATTTACAAAAACTCTTTTTAGCCAGTCCATATATTGAGAATAAAACGGTTTGTCCAGTCCCAGTTCTTTTCTAAGCTGCTGGCCTTGGTCTGTTGTAAAGCTGTTGTCCTTTGAAATCTGCGATGATGAAACCGAAGTTGAATTCATGGAAGATGCGATTTGCTGCGTCATCATCTGGTCAACTATGTCTCCGGGAGCAAGTTCCATGAGCGCGAACATTGCAAGCCCCAAAATAAAAAGAAGAGCCGCCATTGTTGCAATTCTTCCAGTTATAAAAGATGCGAGGGGACTTTGCTTTTTTAAGTAGTTCCAAGGAAAAGAAATTGTTTCCCAAAGTTTTTTTAAAAATGCTGCCATATTTTTTCCCTTACTGAATCTGCGACAAGAAAATCCGTTCCGTCATTGCTCCGTTCATGTTGTCATAAAAAAAATTTGAAATATCCCATTTGCCTTGAAGCGCAAAAAAAGTTTTCATGCTTACAAGATAAATTATCGGGCATTGCTCAAGAATAATGGACTGATATTCGTCCCAAATTTTTTTTGCCTGATTGAAATCGTTTGTAAAAGAGCCTTCGTTGTAAAGGTGGTCGATTCTAGCTTCCCATTCAGTTGCCGGAGTTTTTTGCTCTGGATACCAAAGATGCAAATTTCCGCTTGAAGGCCAGACATTGCTTCCTTGCGTTGGAAAAATATTTGCGCTAAGACCGATGAACACCGACTGCCAGTCATAAGTTGAAGTCAAAAGCTCAATCAGTTTTTGAAAATCAACCTGACGCACATTCACGGTTATTCCTACACTTGAACATTCGTCCGCTACAATTTGCGCCATGTCATTTGAGGTTGCGCTGGATGAAGGGATTGCAAGGTCAAATGAAATTTCGTTTCCAAAGGCATCGCGCATTGTGCCGTTTGAATCTTGGTTTATTCCGATTTTTGACAAAAGTCGTAAAGACATTTCCTTGTCGAATCTGTATTTCAGCGTGATTTCTTCGTTGTAGTACGGATTCACGCTTGGAAAAAAATTGTATTTTGGTTCAGCAAGTCCGCGGTAAGTCTGTGCAATTATTCTTTCACGATTTAAAAGGCAACTCATTGCCTGGCGGAATTCTTTTTTTGTAAACCAGCTGTAGAAATTTTTTCCTCTGTTTTTTGGATTCTGATTGAACGTCCACATTGCAGTTCCGATTGAACCCTCCGAGCGGAAGACTTTGTAAGAATCTTTTTGTCCGTTTATCACAGCGTCAACTTCTTCCGGAACTGGCGAATAGGATTCCATTTTTCCCTGCTTGAATAAAAGATATTCAGTCCGCGGATTTCCTACAATTTGAACTGTTTTTGTGTCTATGTAAGTTGTGGTTTTTCCTTGCGAGTCTTTTTCCCAGTAGTACGGATTTTTTTTGTACACGATTCTCTGGCCCGGAATATATTCAGCTATGTACCATCTTCCCATTGAAGGAATTTCACGGACATTGCACGAAGCCTTGAATAAGTCTTTTACACCTTCTGCGCCTTTTTCTTCTTTTGCTTTTTTATAGATAAAAGACGGACAGAAACTCATGTTTGTGGCAAGAAGCGGATCTGCTATAATCCGCGGAAAGACAAAGTCAAACTGCCTGTTGTTTATTTTTACACATTCAATGCGCGCGGAAGTTCCGTCTGGCATAGAAACAAACTGTCCGCTATAGCCTGAGCTTTGGAATACCGGGTCTCCTGCAATTTCGTTGTACCAGAAAACAACATCATCAGAAGTTACAGGAACTTTTTTGTCTGAGCCGTACCAAGTCCAGTAAAGATTTTCACGCAAAGTGTAATGGACGGTTAGCGTGTTTTTTTTCTTGTTGGTTTCTACTTCAAAGAATGCCGCTTTTGGAAACCATTTTTTTTCAGCATTGTCATAGTCCACAAGCGAATCCAAAGTCTGGTTTATAATTCCTGCGCTTTCTGCATCGCGTTCTGCAATATACTGGTTGAAAGTTTTTGGATCTGCGCTTATTGAAGAAAACCATTCGCCTCCTTCTGTTCCGTCTGTAAAACCGCCGCCTTTCCATGGTCTGTATAGCGTTTTTTCAAGAAGAAGCGAGCCTGAATTTTTTTTGTATTCCGCGATTTCTTCAAGTGTCATTTCAGGAGATTTTTGTCCGCAGCTAAAAAACAAGCCGACGCATAAAAACAAAGCGAATGTTTTTTTCATTTTATGCTCCTACGGTTATAGTTCCTTTAAAGACATCCCGGAGAATTTTTACTTCTGTTGGAATTTCCTGTTTTTTTTCTTCAACTTTTTTCGGAACAAACTGAATTTCAAAGCTTATTGTCCGTCCGTAAATTTTAGAAAGATATTCTGAAATTTTAAAAGCCTGCTGCTGAATCTGCATCTGCTCAAACTGATTTTCACTTATCGCGTTTGCTTTGTTTTCTTCAAGCTTCCATTCTTTTGTCTGCATTAAACTGCTGGCAAGCAAAGCATCGTCTATGGAAAAATCGGAAATCATTGCATCTTTTACTTTTTCTATGTCCGAAGTGTCCACGTTTTTTGCAACGGATTCTTTTTGCTGCGGAATATCTTGATTTTGCTCTAAAGGCTTGGTTTCTGCCTCTGCTGAAAATTTTTCAGGCGGTTCAGCTCCGCCATCATAAAAAGAATCTTCGTCTTCTTCCAGTGCGCTGAATGTGGGAATTGGAGCGGGAACAGATAAAAACGAATTCCTTGGCGCATTTATATTTACCGGTTCATTTTTTTTTTCAGCGGGAATTTTTCTTTGTGAGCTTGAGTTTGCCAAAATCGGTTTTACAGCGTCAATTGCTTTTTTTACTTCCGCCGCGGAAACATAATCCTTGAGCCAGCAAAGCCTTGAAACTGCAAGTTCAAATTCGTATCTTGGGCTTAGCGAGTAGCGAACATCTCTGTAAAGCTGCATGAAAATTCCAAGTGCTCTTTCTGTCTGCATGGAATTCCATGAATCCAGCACTTCCTTGGAAAAACGGTCTGCGCTTTGTCCAAGCAATGATTCTTTTTTTACGCCGCTTTTTATAAGAAGAATTGAGCGCAAATAATCCGCGCAGTTTGAAATAAGCTGCTCAATGCTTACTCCGTTCTGCAAATATTCATCAAGCTTTAAAAGCGCGTTTTCAGAATCTTTTTTTACACAGAAACCGAAAATTTCATTCAGACGGTCAACTCCAACAAGTCCAAGTTTGTCGCGGATTTTTTCGTAAGTGATTTCTCCGCCGGAAAAAGCTGCAACCTGATCAAAGAGCGTATACGAGTCTCTCATTGAGCCTGTCGATTCTCTTGCAATCCAGTAAAGTGCTTCGCCTTCTGCCTTTATTCCAAGTTCGTTGGCGGCTTCTGCAAGCTGCTGTTTTACTTTTTCAATTGGAACAAGCCTAAAGTTGAACTGCTGGCATCTTGATTTTATTGTGGCTGGAACTTTTTGGATTTCCGTAGTTGCAAAAATAAAAATGCAGTATGGCGGCGGTTCTTCAATTGTCTTTAAAAGCGCGTTGAATGCCGAGGTTGAAAGCATGTGCACTTCATCGATTATGTAGATTTTGTATCTGCATGAATTCGGCGGAAACAAAACCTCGTCTTTTATTTGGCGGACATCGTTAACGCTTGTATTTGAAGCTCCGTCTATTTCAATTACGTCGAGCGAAGATCCTGCTGTTATTTCTTTGCACGCTGCGCATTCTCCGCATGGAAAAGCTGTAGGTCCTTTCTGGCAGTTCAGGGCTTTTGCAAGAATTCTTGCTGTTGATGTTTTTCCGCATCCTCTCGGACCTGAAAATAAATATGCGTGAGCTATTTTTTTTGACTGGATTGAATTCTTGAGAGTTTCCGCAACGAATTCCTGACCAATAAGATTGTCAAAATTCTGTGGACGACGCCGTGTCGCCGTAACTTCGTAAGCCATACTTTATAGAATACATTAAAAAATCAATATTTACAACGGCAGTTTTTAAATGAAAAAGCTATAGAACTTTTGTTGATTGCTTTAAAATGAAAAAAAGGACACTTTATTGCAAAGTATCCTTTATAATTTTTTTGGGCCATCTAGGACTTGAACCTAGGACCAAGGGATTATGAGTCCCCTGCTCTAACCGACTGAGCTAATGGCCCGAATGTCAGATATTATATCTGAAATTTTACATTGGGGTCAATAGCAAAATGTTTCCTCAGCGCTAGATTTTGAATTTCGACAGGACGCTGTCCATGACCTTTATGCTGTCGTGGGTTGTCTGCGCCATTTCGGAAATGTTCTGAGCGGAGGTGTTTATTTCCTTTACGCCTTCGGACATTTCGTCCATGCTTCCTTCAACCTGCTGGGCCAACATATCGAGGTTTCCTGCGGCAGTAGCGACGTTTTCAATTGCGGCGGACATTTCCTTTGCGGTCTTGAGAACTGTCGAAGTCGTATCGTCCACGTCCTGCAGATTCGCCAGAACCTGCTTTGAGGACTCATGCTGGCGCGACATTGTGCTGTCCACATTCTGAACAAGCGATTCGGTGGAGCTGACTTTTTCAGTTATCTTTTCAAATTCCTTTACGGAAATCTCGGATGTCTCGACAACCTTTGCAATCACCTGGCCGATTGTCTCAAGCTCCTTCTTGATTGAATTTGACTGCGCGGCGGAATTCTCGGCAAGCTTTCTGATTTCATCCGCAACAACGCTGAATCCTTTTCCGGCTTCTCCCGCGTGGGCTGCTTCAATCGCGGCGTTCATGGCAAGGAGGTTTGTCTGCGAGGCAATCTGCGAGATTACGGAGTTCGCGTCGGCAAGATTCTTTGACTGCTCCGCCATGTTCTTGATTTCATCCGCCATCTCGTTCTGACGTGTTTTTCCGGAATCAGTAATACGGATAAGCTCCTTGTATTCGCCCGCAAGATTCGCGACGGATTCCGACATTTCCGCGATGTCTGCCACCATTTTTTCGATGAACGATGACGATTCGGTGATTTTTGCGGACTGGTTCTCGATGTTCTTTTCAAGCGACTCAATTCCGTGGCTTGAGCTGTCAAGAATTCCCTGAACTTCATCAAGCGTCTTATTCTGCTTTTCAATCTGATTTTTTACGCTAAGGATGTTCGACATAATCTGCGAGACCGCACTTGCCGATTCCTGCGAAGTTGAAGCCAAACTTGTTCCGATTGACTCAAGCTGGGATTCCGCCGAATTCACGTCTGCAAGAAGTCCGCGCAAAGTGCCGATAAAATGGTTCACGGAATCTATCATCTCGCCGATTTCGTTTTCATTTTTGGCGTCTATTTTTATCGTCAGGTCTGAAGTTCCGGATTCTCCGTTCAGTTTTTTGAATGCCGCGGAAGTTCTCTTCAAAGGTTTTGTCACAATCTGAAGGATTATAAAGAGAATTATTCCAAGGCTCAAAAGAATCGCCGCAACCACGACAGGAAGTGCGAGTTTTATAAGCCGCGAAGAGCTTTTTTTAAGTTCCTTTAAATTTATTCCGAGATAAAGCATCGCGTTTCCGTCATCGCTGTCAATCGGGCTGAAAACCGTAGCCGAGACATTTCCCTTGTAGCGGTCAATCAGCTCAAGGACATGACGGCTTTTGTAGACTTCGCCGATGATGAATGGACTTCCCATTTTTCCGCCGGTCTTTGGCTTGCCGTTTTCACCGATGTCCGAGCTTTCAACGCAAGTGTCTTCTATAAAAATATTCATGCTGCATCCGAGCGTGGAGCCGTATTCCGAAAGCCATCCGTGGTCTGAAATTTCCTGCTGAATCACAAGAACACTTCCGCTTATCGCCGGAAATCTTGCGGCTGCCGTTGCAAGAACCTCGTCATTTTTGAGCGAGACGCACGAATTCAGTTTTCCGCCCGCAGCATTTGAAAGCGCCTTTTTTTCGGAGGCAAGTGAAGCTGAACTGTTCTTCCCGGCTGAAAAAATTGTCTCGCCTGAATTTTTGGCAAGAATCATGCTGTAAAGCTCCGCCTCTTCCTGAACTTCCGAAAGCCGGCTGAAAATTTCATCCTGCGAGGAAATGCTGTTCCAGTCAATTTTATCCAGAATCACGGAAAGTTTTTTCTCAAGATTTTTCTGCCGCGCGGTGAACAGAACGTGCATTCTGTCCGAGCTTGCCCTGAGCTCCATTTTTTTCATTCCGGTAATTTCGCCCGAAATCATATTATAAAGAACAAGCGAAACGCAGACTGAAACCACAACCGAAAGCGCGACCGAAATAGCAACAAGCGTAAAATAAATCGACTTCTTCTTTTCCATAAAAACACCTACCGAGAATTTCGTAACCCCTTTTTATATTATTCAGGCGCAGGGGGAATGTCAATTTTTTTTATAAGAAACTGCATTCTTAACTAAACTGTATTTTATTGATACAATTTTAGCATGACCAGTGTAACTACGATTATTCCTACACCTTCAACTTTTAAACGCGTGATTCTTGTTATTGCCGGCGCGGTTATTTTTTCCATGAATCTGAATTCTTTTGCCTATGCGGCGGAACTTTTTCCAGGCGGATTTGCAGGAATTTCGCTTTTGATTCAGCGCGCATTTTTGAAGTTTTTCAATGTGAAAATTCCGTATACAGTTTTGTATTTTGCGTTGAATGCAGTGCCGGTTTTTATAAGCTTTAAATACATTGGAAAGAAGTTCACAATTTTTTCTTTGCTGATGATTGCAGTTTCTTCATTTCTTACAGATTTTATTCCTTCAATCCGTATTACAGATGATTTGCTTTTGTGTTCGATTTTCGGCGGAATCTTAAACGGACTAGCCATAACTTGCTGTCTTTATGCTGATGCAACAAGCGGCGGAACGGACTTTATCGCAATTTATTTTTCTGAAAAAAAAGGCATGGATATGTGGAATATGATTTTTGGAATGAATATTTGCGTTCTTGTTGTGGCCGGAATTCTTTTTGGCTGGGACAAGGCGCTTTACTCGATTATTTTTCAGTTCAGCTCGACTCAAATTTTAAATGAGCTTTACCGACGCTACCAAAAAATCACTCTTTTGATTATTACGGAAAAACCTGACGAAATGTACCAGGTTGTAAAGAATTCTACAAATCATGACGCTACAAAATTTATTGGAACAGGCTGCTACAAAAATTCAGAAAAAACAATGCTTTATACGGTTGTTTCTGCGGATGAGCTTGGACCTTTGAGTCGCGAACTGAAAAAATGTGATTCTGCAGCTTTTATAAATGTTTTAAAAACAAAAGAAATTTTCGGGCGTTTTTTTACAAGAAGCAAAGATTAAAACGTTTGTTAAACATTTCCGCAGCATTTGAGAAGAAAAAATATGTGCTGAATTTTTCTTGGAAGAATTTTCCGCAGAGGCTCGGTGCTTTTGTTTTCGGGGCTGACTGCCATTGCCTGCGCCATTATGTCGCTCATTGCAGGAGGAACTTCGCCCAGAATTTTTTTTGCCATATCTTTTGAATATTGTCTGTGGGAAAGTCCAAAGTCTGAAAGTTTTTCTTCCGGATAAAATTTGCATGGCCGCCAGACAAGTGAACGGTTTTTGCTGTAAAAACTGCTTGCTCCAAAAAGTCTGCAGATAAAAGGTCGCGCGCCATAAATGGAGCAGTGACAGTCATTTTCCGCATTGAAAAAAATGCAAGTTTTACTGGAATTTTCATTTTCTTCAAGAAGTTTTTCTGCGGTTTGTCTTTGGTTTTGTATAAGCCACAATACCATAAAATTTGCTTCGGCTTCTGTTAAGTCCGGCTCAAAGTTGTGGCAGCACATTCCGCAGCCAGAATGGCAGGTGAATTTTGTTTTTTTGTACCAATCCGACTGCTGTTTTTCAAGTTCGGCATAAAGTTTTTCTATTTCAGCGGCAATTTTGCCTTCGCAAGTGTCTTTAAGATTTTCAAAAACTGATTCCATAGACTTTGCCCAAGTTAAGCTTTTGCAAGAATTTTGCGCTGCGCAGAAAATGAAAATTCCGCACAGCATATTTTTTATTTAGCTTTTGTAGGCGTCATTATGCACGCCGCTAATGGCTCTTCCGCTTGGTTCGTCCATTTTGCTCCAGGCTTCATCCCATTCTAGGGCTTTTGCTGTTGAGCAGGCGACTCCGGCTTCGTGTGGAACTGCAAGCGCTGCGCTTTCGCTTGGGAAGAGGTTTGAAAAAATTTCCCTGTAATAATATTCTTCCTTTGTAACAGGAGTGTTTACCGGGAATCTTTTTGCTCTCTGGGCGAATTCTGCATCCGAAACTTTTTGTGCTGTCATTTCCTTCAATGTGTCAATCCAGCTGTAGCCTACGCCGTCGCTGAACTGCTCTTTTTGTCTCCAGCAAATGTCAGGCGGAAGAATGTCTTCAAATGCCTTGCGTACAATCCATTTCTCAATGCGCTGTTTTCCGTTCGGAAGTTTTATGTTCATTTTGTCAAGCGGATTCAGTCTCATTGCAATGTCGATAAAATCCTTGTCAAGGAAAGGAACACGGCCTTCAACTCCCCAGGCTGCAAGAGATTTGTTTGCACGCAGGCAGTCGTAAAGGTGCAGTTTGCTCATTTTACGCACAAGCTCTTCATGGAATTCGCGGGCGTTAGGCGCTTTGTGGAAATACAAATATCCGCCAAAAAGCTCATCGCTTCCTTCGCCGGAAAGAACCATTTTTATTCCCATTGATTTTATAACGCGGGCAAGCAAGTACATTGGTGTTGAAGCGCGCACTGTTGTAATGTCGTAAGTTTCAATGTGGTAAATTACATCTTCAAGGGCATCTAAAGCTTCCTGAATTGTAAAGTGAACCTCATGGTGAACTGTTCCTATAAAATCAGCGGCTTTTTTTGCTGCGATTAAGTCAGGGCTTCCTTCAAGTCCTACTGCAAAACTATGAAGCTGCGGCCACCAGGCATCTTTTAAAGAGCCGGTCTCAATTCTTTTTTTTGCGAATTTTTGTGTGATTGCCGCGATTACAGTTGAATCAAGTCCGCCTGAAAGCAAAACTCCATAAGGAACATCGCTCATAAGCTGCTGTTTCACGGCTTTTTCAAGTCCGTCGCGCACATTCTGAATTACATCTTCGTTTATGATTTCTCCGTTGTCATCCGTCGCGCGTTTTGCATTTTCTACTGCGCTGAATTCTTCCCAGTCGCGTTTGTACCAAAGAGCCGGCTTTTTGTCTTTTGAATAGAAATAATGTCCGTTTGGAAATTCTTCAATAGAAACCATGTTTTGCCCTTCAAGAGCCTTTAGTTCTGAAGCAACATAGTAACGTCCCTGCTTGTCCCATGCCTGATAAAGCGGAATAACGCCGATTTCGTCACGGGCAATTAAATAAACGTCTTTTTCTGAATCATAAAGCGCGAATGCAAAAATTCCAGAAAGCTCTTCTATCATTTTGCAAAAGCCGTTTTCTTCTGCTCTGTATTTTTTGTAAAGCGGAATTATAACTTCGCAGTCGCTCTGTGTTTTAAAGCTGTATTTTCCTGCAAACTGTCTGCGGATTTCCTGATGATTATATATTTCACCGTTTGCCGCAAGAATGATTTTTCCGTCATCGCTAACAAGCGGCTGTTTTCCAGAAAGCGGATCTACAATAGAAAGACGTTCGTGGCTTAAAATCGCATTGTTTCCTGTGTAAACTCCGCTCCAGTCCGGTCCCCTATGACGGATTTTTTTAGACATATCCAGAACTTGGGAACGAAGCTGTTCTTTTAAGCCTTCATCAATCGGCTGCGAGCCGCTGTTTAAATCAAATGCGCCAACAAATCCACACATAAATAACCCCTTTTCAATTAATTGGCAAAAAAAAAAGACGCCTGCTCTGAGGGCATAAAAATACCCAGAAAACAGACGTCATTGTCTAAAAACAATATATTGATTTTTTAAATTTATGTCAATTCTTAGATTGAAAATTGAAATTCCCTTTGCTTTCTATTATTCTGTTTTTGACAAAAAAAATAACGGACTGCCCTAAGGAGGAAAAAGACAGTCCGTTTCTGAAGCGTGTTGACTTCATTTTGTCGTTTATTTACTGCTGGCTATAATTTACATGAAAAATGTAATGCAGTCAATGGTTTTGAAGAAATTTTTAGAAGTTTTTTGTAAATAATGCGGTATTTCGCAAGGAGTAACATTTTATGTCAAAAAAGGTCGGGATAATCGGCGCAATGAGCGTTGAACTGGAGCTTTTAAAGTCAAAATTGGAAGAAAATCCGGCGGTAACCAAGGCTGGCGGAATGACATTCACTGAAGGAAAAATCAACGGAATTTCTGTAGTTCTGGTTCAGTCTGGAGTTGGAAAGGTGAATGCGGCTTTGTGTGCTCAACGGCTGATTCTTAAGTTTGGATGCACGCATATAATCAACACTGGAATTGCCGGCGCAATGGCTTCTGGACTTAAAGTGCTTGATTTTGTTGCTTCCACGGATGCAGTTTATCATGACATGGACGCGACAGGATTCGGCTACAAAAAAACTGAAATTCCGCAGATGAAATGCAGCGATTTTCCGGCGGACGGCAAAATGCTTGAAGCGGCTCGTTCTGCATTTAAGGAATTTCCGGCGGAACATAAGCTTGTGTTCGGACGGATTGCTACAGGCGACCAGTTTATAAGCGACAAAGAGAAAAAATCAGCAATTCAGGAAACTTGCTCTCCGGCTTGTGTTGAAATGGAAGGAGCTGCTGTTGCGCATGCCTGCTGGATAAATGAAATTCCATTTGTGATTATCCGTTGCATGAGCGACATGGCGGACGATGACGGAGAATCAATTTACAGCTTTAATGAAAACGAAGCGGCTTCATTGAGCGGTTCGCTTGTTTTGTCCATGCTTGGCAGGTTTTAACCGCATTTAATTCTTTTTCTTGCATTATATTGCTAAATCTTCCCATTTGTTGTAAAACTATAACTTTAGTTATTTACAATAAATGGAGATGTTTTCAATGAAAAAGTCATTTTCTGCAGTTGCGCTTTTTGCTATTTTTGCAGGTTTTCTTAACGCTGAGCCTAAAATCACGAAGTTTGAAATTCAAGGCTTAAAGCGCACAAAAGAATTTGCAGTTCAGCGCGACTTAAAAAAGTTCATTGGAAAAGAGGCTTCCGCGGAAACTTTGCACAGCATAGAAAATTCACTTCAGGCGGACAACCTTTTTACAAATATTTCCATTGGATGCGAGCCTATAACCGAAAATGAGAGCCGCGTTAAAATTTCACTTGAAGAAAAAATGTCCATTTTGCCGCTGCCGATTGTTGCCGTTAATGACGGAGTTTTTTCTGCGGGCGCGTTTCTCATTGATTCAAATGCGATGGGGCTGAAAGATTTTTTTATGCTGGGCGGAATTTTTTCGCGGGACAACATTTCTGGAATGGCATTTTTTTCACGTCCGCCAAAAGGCTCGTCGCTTGGATTTTCGATTTACACAGGAATTTCAAAATCGGACACGGAGCTTGTTACAACAAAAGATGATTCAGTTTACGATTTTGGCTCTCTTTCTTTCCGCGGAAGCCTTGGTGTTTCCAAGAAATTTTTTGACTGTTTTTCTGCGGAACTAAGCACAGGATTTGGAATTATAAAAGTTGACGGCTCGGACGAAATCAAAGGCGAAATTGAATCTGAAAAAGTCTGGGAATCTTCCGCCGCAATAGATTTTAAATCCGCTGACTGGAACGGTGTTTTTATGTCTGAAAAATTTGCAGCTGGAAAGGCTTTTGTTGATGTTACGCCTTGTCGGGATGTTTTTAACGGATTTGAGCTTAAAATAAAAATTCAGCAACCGATTCTTGACAAACTTAGAATTGTTCAGTCAGCATCTTGCTTTTATGAATTCGATGCTCCGATTGTCTTTTATACTGGCGGACGTTCGGCTTCTGTGAGCCTTTTTCCTACTGAATTTTCTTCTGATTCAATGGCAGGGCTTTCTCTTGGGCTTGAATATGCCGCTCTTAAGACAAAAATAGGTCTTTTTTCTGTTTATGCGGTTTATCAGACAGCGCGCACAAAAGACTTTGACAGGACTTGGGTTTTTAATCAGGGAGCTGGCGGCGGAATGAAAATGTACCTTTCAAAAGTCGCGTTTCCGGCTTGTTCAGTTGAAGTTATTTACAATATTACCGAAAAAGACTTCAGGACAGGCTTTTCTATAGGAATGTCGATGTAGTTTTTTTTATAAAAACTGAAAAAATATATTTTGCCATAAAGGATGAATGTCGAGTTTTAATAAAACAGCTGCTAAACAATTATTCCTATGCTAAAAAGGCTGTCATTGCCGTGCAAACATCGCAGGGGCAAGTACGATAATGACTAGAAATTTCAAGAAATCCTAAAACTCGACATTCGATCTTATAATCTTTTGATGACAGATAGTTGGAATCAGTAATAAAATTAATGTTTTTAAATGAACAGAACCCCGGTTGCCCGGGGTTCTGCCGTTCACTTTCGTGAACTAAAGGAGAGAGTTTTATCAGCTTTATAAGCTGATTAGAATATACATCATTGCAATTTTCTTTTCTGTGGAATCTTCCTTGCGTCCGATTTCAATAGAAAGAATGCCGTTTTTGAATGTCGCGTTCACTTTGTTGGAATCAATGTCCTTTGGCAAAGTAAATGAACGTTTGAACTGGCTGTGCCTTGTTGTGCGTTCGCGCAGAATGTAGTAAGCATCGTCAACCTTTTCTTTCTTTTCGCCTGAATCAGACTTTGCGTTTTCAACAGAAGAAATTGTAAGAACATCGTTTTTAAGTGTTATGTCTACATCTTTTTCAGTTTTTCCAGGCAAATCCATAGAAAGCACATAGCTGTCTTTTTTCTGCACAACATCTACTTTCGGGGCAAAAGCTGCTTCGCGGTAGCTTGGCAATGCAAATCCATCATTTCCAAAAAGTGAATCTAAAAGTGAAAGTTCGTTCATATAAATCTCCTCGCTGGTTTTACAGCATTGTTTTAATTTTTTTTCGTACTGCCTTTCAGCCGTACACTAGATATATAGCAGAATACGTGCCAAGTAAGAAAAATCAGCAATTTGCCGAATAAATGCCTTTTTCGCTTGTTTTTGGCTGAATGTCTGCGTTTACCTTTATGTCTGCATGGAAATTTGTGCTATTGCTGTTGAATTTGCCTTTTTATTTGAATTTTTTTGACGCAGAAAATAAAATCAGTTTGTTAAAACTTGGGAAATTTTGGCTCACATTAAGTATGCGAAATTGCTGTACAGATTGGAAAAACTTGGCGGATTTTTTTGGGATTTAGCACAAATGTCGAGTTTTGATAAGTCTGTTGGAGATTTTAAATATATTATCGGGTCAAGCCTGATAATGACATTAAATTATAAAACTCGAAATAAAGACTATTTGATAAATTGCCATTTCTGCGATTTGCTTTAAGAAATTTCTTTTGAAAAAACTCAAATTTTAATTTGCAATTCTTTCCGATATTAAAAACATTTGTTGACGATACAAGAAATTACCATTATAATTTTTCTCACATATATATATGGAGGACATAATGGCTAAGACCAAATATGTTTATTACTTTGGTGATGGCGACGCAGAAGGCGATGAATCAATGCGTCCAATCCTCGGTGGAAAAGGCGCAAACCTTGCTCAGATGGCAAAGAAACCTTTGAGCCTTCCTGTTCCATCTGGATTCACAATTTCAATTGATGTTTGTCAGGAATACTACAAATTAGGCAAAAAGTATCCGGCAGGACTTGATGCAGAAGTTGCTAAGTATCTTGCAAAGCTTGAAAAATCAATGGGCAAAAAGCTCGGCGATGCAAAAGATCCGCTTCTTGTTTCAGTTCGCTCAGGCGCTGCAGAATCTATGCCTGGTATGATGGACACAATCCTCAACCTCGGTCTTAACGACAATTCCGTTCTTGGTCTTGCAAACAAAACACAGAACCCACGCTTCGCATGGGATGCATACCGCCGCTTTATTCAGATGTACGGCAACGTTGCAATGGGTGTAGATCACGACAAGTTCGAAGAAATCATCGACGAAGTTAAGTCTCACCGCGGAATCACACAGGATACAGATCTTACTACAGAAGAACTTCAGGAAATTGTTTCTAAGTACAAGGCAATGTACAAGAAAGAAAAGGGCGAAGATTTCCCACAGGATCCACACAAACAGATGTGGGGAGCAATCGGAGCTGTATTCGGTTCTTGGATGAATCCTCGTGCTATCACATACCGCAAGCTCAACAACATTGATGAAAGAGTTATCAAAGGCACAGCCGTAACTGTTATGGCAATGGTATTCGGAAACATGGGAGATACATCAGGAACTGGTGTTTGCTTCAGCCGTGATCCTTCTACTGGTGTTAACGAATTCATGGGTGAATACCTTATGAACGCACAGGGAGAAGACGTTGTTGCTGGAATCCGCACACCTCAGCACCTTTCTCAGCTTGCTGAAACAAATCCAAAGATTTACGATCAGCTTTGCAAAATCCGCGCTCGCCTTGAAAAGCACTATCACGATATGCAGGATATGGAGTTCACAGTTCAGGAAGGAACTCTCTATATGCTCCAGTGCCGCAACGGAAAACGCACAGGACCGGCAGCTGTTAAGATGGCAGTTGACATGGTTGCAGAAAAACTCATCACAAAAGAGCAGGCTCTTCTCCGTGTAAAGCCGGATCAGCTTGACCAGCTTCTTCACCCGCAGTTTGAGCCAAAAGCTCTTAAAGCCGCAGCACCAATCGCAGAAGCTCTTAACGCATCTCCTGGAGCCGGTGCTGGACAGATTGTATTCACAGCAGATGAAGCTGTTGAATGGAACAAGGCTGGAAAGAAAGTAATGCTCGTTCGCAAAGAGACATCTCCTGATGACATTGCAGGTATGTACGTTGCAGAAGGAATCTTGACATCTACAGGCGGACGCACTTCACACGCTGCTGTTGTTGCACGTGGTATGGGAACTCCTTGTGTTTGCGGATGCGCGGCAGTTGTATTTGTAGACAAAGAAACAGTAAAGATTGGCGACAAGACTTTCAAGAAGGGCGACAATATTTCTATTGACGGTTCAACTGGTAAAGTTTATGCAGGTCTTATTCCTGTAGAAGAAGCAAAAGTTTCTGGCGATCTTGAAACATTCCTTGGCTGGGCTGATGAAATCCGCGAAAAGTCTGTACGCAAGACAGCTTCCGGAAAAACTGTAAAGGGATTCGATGTTCTTGCAAACGCAGAGCAGAACGAAGCTCCACAGGCATTCAAGTTTGGTGCAAACGGAATTGGTCTTTGCCGCACAGAGCACATGTTCTTTGAAGAGCCAAAACTTTCTTCGTTCCAGAAGATGATTATTTCTGAAAACACAGAAGCCCGCAAAGAAAACCTTGCAAAGATTCTTCCACTTCAGGAAAGAGATTTCTACGGAATCATTAAGGCAATGGGTGGACGCGCTGTAACAATCCGTCTTCTTGACCCGCCTCTTAACGAGTTTATTCAGGCTGCTACAGATGTTGAAGCTCAGGCACTTGCTTCTAAGCTCGGAGTTTCTGTTGCAACAATCAAGGCAAAGTTCGCTGATCTTAACGAGCACAACCCTATGCTTGGACACCGTGGATGCCGTCTTGCAATTACATATCCTGAAATCTACGAAATGCAGGTTGAAGCAATCGCTTTGGCAACTGCGCACGCAGAAAAGGACGGAATTGCACATGATGTTCGTATTATGATTCCTAACGTAACTTCTGTAAACGAACTCAAGCAGATCCGCGCACAGGCAGAAGCTGTAATTGCAAAAGTAAACGAAGCAAAGGGAACAAACCTCAAGTTCCAGATTGGTTCTATGATTGAATTCCCACGCGCAGCTTGCACAGCAGATCAGATTGCACAGTACGCTGACTTCTTCTCATTCGGTACAAACGACCTTACACAGACAACATTTGGCTTCAGCCGTGATGACTATGGCAAGTTCATTGATTCTTACCTTGACCAGAAGATTCTCGAAAAGGATCCATTCAAGACTCTTGATCCAGACGGACCAGGTGCTCTTATGGAAATTGCAGAAGCTAAGGGACGCTCAGTAAAATCTGATCTTCACCTTGGAATCTGTGGAGAACATGGTGGAGACCCAGATTCAATCGCTCTTTGCTACAAGCTTGGTCTTAACTACGTTTCTTGCTCACCATTCCGTGTACCAGCTGCACGCCTTGCCGGAGCACAGGCTGTTATTAAAGCTCTTGCCGCTGCAAAAGCTGCAAAGGCACCAGCAAAAAAGCCAGCCGCAAAGAAAACCGTAGCAGAAAAAAAGACTTCAACGACAAAGAAGCCGGCTGCAAAAGCACCAGCAAAAAAGGCTCCTGCTAAAAAACCGACTGCAAAGTCAACAGCAAAGAAGCCGGCCGCAAAAGCACCAGCAAAAAAGGCTCCTGCTAAAAAAACAACAAAGAAATAATTTTCATTGATGTTTAGCGGCTAAATGCTAACTTCCCCCTCTAGGAAACTGGAGGGGATTTTTTTATGCCCTTAACATAATTCTTCTTTTTTAATAAAATCAAGCATATATGAAATCAATTTCTAACTTTCATACGCACACAGAGCTTTGCCATCATGCAAAAGGACAGCCGGTTGACTATGTTAATCAGGCTATTTTGGAAGGCTGCACTGCTTTGGGGTTTTCTGACCATTGCCCATATCCGGAAGATTTTTTTGACTACTGGCCGGAAATAAGAATGACAACAAAGGAGGCTTCTGAATACAGCGAATGGATTGAAGAGGCAAAAGAAGCAGCGATGTTTCCTATTTACCAGGGCTATGAATGTGAATGGGAAGAATCCTTCGTTGGCTGGTATGACGAGCTTAAGGCGGATTTTGGAGCGGACTATCTTGTTCTTGGCTCGCACTGGGTTACAGACGGTTCAAGCCATATTTATATTCCCGATGTTGAAAGCCCTTCGCTTCTGAATAAATATATTGACCAGACCATAGAAGGAATGCGGAGCGGCCATTTTGCTTTTCTTGCCCACCCGGATTTGTTTATGGCAGGCTACAAGGAATGGGACGATCAGGCAAAGGCTTGCAGCCAGGCGATTTTGGATGCGGCTTCCGATTTGGATTTGCCTATTGAAATAAACGGTCTTGGAATAACCAGAACTCCAAATCATACAAAGCGCGGAATGAGATACCCTTATCCGTTTGTTGAGTTCTGGGAAATGGCTTCTCTTACAAATGTCCGTGTAATATGCAATTCCGATGCCCACAATCCGCAGGATGTTATCATGAACGCCTGGAAAGCTAGGGATTTTGCAAGCCGCTTTGGAATTGAGCCTTTGGAGCTTCCGGATTTTTGTACTGATTAAAAACAAGAATTCCGCTTTTCCTTGAATCTATCAGGCTGAAATTTTCCGGGCAATTTATAAAAATTTTTGCGTCTGGAAAATTCCTGCAAAAAACTGTTTCATAAACAATACCGTCTACAAGATTTTTGTTGAACGCTTCTGTAAAAAGTTTTTTTCCGCCGATTAAAAAAATATCGTCCGGGCAAAGAAAATCAAGCGCATTTAAAGCTTTTTTTATAGAAGAAAAAAAGAAAAATTCATTGTCTGTGCGTTCTATTTTTTGCGGGGCGGCGTTTCTTTTTATTACAATGTTCAGCCTGTTTTTAAGCGGAAAGGGCAGAGTCTTAAATGTATTGAATCCCATTATGACGGCTTTTTTTGCGGTCATATTTTTGAAGAAATCCATGTCTTCTTTGCATTCTTTTTGAAGCGAAGAGTTTTTTTTCCATGGAAGTGTTCCGTCTTCTAGCGCGAATTCTCCGTTAAGTCCTGAGGCGTAAATTGCATTCATTCTTTCACTGGTCCTTTTACCTTAGTTTATAGTTCATGAGATTTCAAGGTCAAGGCTTTTGCGCCAGGGCAAACGCATTATAAATAATTTAAGTAAAGTTTGCGCGAAGGAACGGTTCTTTGGTCAAAAACACTCTGATTGTTGCGGCCGCGTGAGCGGGCAATTCTATAGTTACTTTGCAACAATCAGCGTGTAGCGCATTATTGCGCGATTTTGAACCAGGAAACCATGTCTGGGAGCCAGTTTTATGCTGAATACATTTATAATGCGTAAGCCCTGTTTTGCGCGCAAGGTCTGTATTGCCATATTTTTGCAAATCAGAGATAATGTTAAGTATGAGAATTACAGATTTTATGAAGAGGCTTTTTCAGAAGTCTGGAAAGAAAAATGAAAACTCCGGTTTGCTGGACAGAATAAATTTATCAATGAACCTTCTTGTACAGAAATCGCAAAATTTAAATAGCCAGTTTGATGAAGAAAAAAAACAGATAGCGGAACTTGCCGAGGAAGCAAAAAAACTTGCTGGTTCTCCTGAAATTTTTTCTGCAAAGCTTGAGCAAGACATCCTTGGAAACATTACGGCCGTAAGTTCAGCCTGCGATTCAGTTCTTTCAGGAAGCAATGAGTCTGCGGTAAAAGAAACACTTGCTTCCCTTAAAACTGTTTTGGCGCAAAGAATGGCATTAAAGTAAACTATAATTTTGAAAAAACATTTCCAAGACTTTCGTGCAGAACGAGGTTCGCAATTCCGTCGCTTGGAGTCGGGTCGCGGTTTATAAGCACGATATTTTCTCCGCGGAAATAATGAATCATTCCTGCCGCAGGGTAAACAGTGAGCGAAGTTCCCCCGATAATCAAAAGGTCTGCGCCGCCTATTGCTTTTATTGCGCCGCTTACAATTTCATCCTTTAGAGATTCTTCGTACAGAACAACGTCTGGCTTTATAAGGGAACCGCATTTTTCGCACAGGGGAAGTCCGTCTTGGTCTGAATGTGAAGCGATATATTTTTCATCATAAAACTCGCCGCATTTTGTGCAGTAGTTTCTAAGAACACTTCCGTGCAGCTCAAAAACTTTTTTGCTTCCTGCCGCCTGATGAAGTCCGTCAATATTCTGAGTTACGACTGCCAAAAGCTTTCCCTGCTTTTCAAGTTCCGCAAGTTTAAAATGCGTAATGTTCGGCTTTATTCCGGATACAAGAAGCTTTTCCCGGTAGAACCTGTAGAATTCCTTTGGATTTGAATGAAAAAAAGTCGCGCTCAGTATTGTTTCCGGCGGATAAGACCACTTTTGATTGTAAAGCCCGTCAACGCTTCTAAAGTCTGGAATGCCGCTTTCTGTGCTGACTCCAGCTCCTCCGAAAAACACAATTTTCTGGGATTTTTCTACAATTTTTTTTAACTGTTCGATTTTTTCTTCCATAAAAAACGCCTCCGCAATTTTTTTAAGTTGCCGTTTACATTTCAAGTGCGGAAAGTTCTTCCCATCTTGAGTACGCTTTTTCAAGCTCCTTTTCTAGGTCTGTGTATTCTTTTCCAGCCTTTGAGGACTTTTCGTAGTCTGGACAGGCCATAAGTTTTTCAAGCTCCGGCTTTTTGTCTTCAAGCTCAAATATGCGCTGCTCAAGCTGCTCGAATTCCTTTTTTTCCTTGAACGACATTTTGTTTTTTTTCTGATGGACAGAAACCTTTTCCTGTTTTTCTTCCTGCTTGGATTGTGATTTTTGCTGTGCGCTTTGTTCCTGCTGAAGATCAAGATATTCAGAGCATTTTCCCACAAAGCCTGAAACGCTTCCATCGTTTTCCATTATAAACATTGTATCGCAGATTTTGTCCATAAAGTAGCGGTCGTGGCTTACAACTAAAAGACAGCCCTTGAACGAAAGCAAAAACTGCTCAAGGATATTCATTGTAAAAATATCAAAGTCGTTTGTAGGTTCGTCCAAAATCAAAAAGTTCGGATTGCTGATTAAAAGCCGCACAAGATAAAGCCGCTTGCGCTCTCCGCCGCTCAAAGTTCCCACTGGCGAATGCTGAATTTTTCCTTCAAAGCCGAACTGCTCAAGAAAGAGTGGCGCGCTTAAAACTGTACCGTCATTCATTTTCATAACGTCCGCCGCTTCCTTTATGTATTCAAGAACAGTAAGCTCCGTGTTTTCAAAATGCGGATTCTGCTCGTAGTATGCAATCGAAGTGTTTTCGCCTTTTACAACTTCGCCGGAATCTGGCTGGATTTTCTGCGTGATTATATTTAAAAGCGTGGTTTTTCCAGAGCCGTTACCGCCGAATATTCCGATTTTTTCGCCCTTGTTAAAATTGTAACTAAAATCCTTAAGGACTGGAAAAGAATTTTCAAGGCTGCTTTTGCCCGAAGATGCGAATCCTTTTTGAAAATTCTTTGTGATTTTATGAAGCTCTAGAATTTTTCCGCCGAGCCTTCTTCCTTCAACTTCAAAAGTAAAGCCTTTGTCTGCGGAAAATTTTTCGCGGTTTATTAAAGCCTGGTCCCGCTGGATTCTTGCCTTTGCCTTTGTTCCGCGCGCGCATGGTCCTCGCATAAGCCAGTCGCGTTCAAACCTCAAAACGGATTCAATGCGGCGTTCTGTGTTCGCTTCAATCTGCGCTTCTGTCTGCTTTTTTTCAAGGTAGGTTGAATAGTTTCCTGTGTAAAGCTTTATCTTGTTTCGCGCAAGTTCATAGATATTGTTGCAGACTGCGTCTAGAAAGTAGCGGTCGTGGGTTACCATAAGAACTGACCTTTTTGTTTCGGCAAGATAATTTTGAAGCCAAAGAATTGTGGAAATGTCCAGATGGTTTGTGGGCTCGTCCAAAAGAAGCAGCTTTGTGTCTTCAACAAGAACTTGTGCAAGCGCGACTTTTTTTATCATTCCGCCTGAAAGCTCGCCCATTTTTCGGCTAAGGTCGTTTATTCCAAGCGTGGTAAGAATTGACTTTATCTGGGATTCGTAGTTCCAAAGATTGTCTTTTTGCATTTTTTCGTTCAGGGTGTTGAACTTTTTCTGGGCTTGCTGCGAATTTGTTTTTTGAAGCTCGTCGCAGACTTCTTCATATTCGCGGATTGTCTTGAGCTTGGGACTTTGGAATTTGAAAATGTGGCTTTTTATTGTGTCATCCTTGCTGTACAAAGGATTCTGTGCAAGAAAAGAAACTCCGGCCTCTTTGTTCAGCACAACAGTTCCTTCGTCTGGAGAAAGCAGTCCCGCAATTGTGTTAAGCAAAGTTGATTTTCCAGTTCCGTTGCGTCCTATAAGAGCCGCCTTGTCTCCTTCGTTTAAGCCGAACGTTACTCCTGTAAACAAAGGTTTTTCTCGTCCGATTTTTGCAAGGTTATTCACAGATAAAAGATTCATGCCGAAGATTTTAGCAGTTAAAAAGTGAAGTTTCAATTGCAATGTAAATGGGTAGACGCTGGGCAAAACTTTTGTTATTATACACACATATTTTGCGCGACTAGCTCAGTTGGTTAGAGTACAAGCATGACACGCTTGGGGTCTTTGGTTCGATTCCAAAGCCGCGCAGTTTCCCGCTGCCAGAAAAAATAGCTGTTTTTTATCAGAACTCGATATTTGACTTATTATATTTCTTCCAAAAAGAGCATAAAATGGATTATTCATACATTCTGAAAACATCAAAAGTTTTGCCGGAAAAACTTGCGGAATTTGGCTTTGAAGAAAAAAACGGCTCTTATTTTTGCAGAAAAAATATTCTGAACGGCGATTTTTATTCAATAATCGAACTGAAAGGAAACTTTCTTACCGCTAAAGTTTTTGAATCCGGCTCAGATGAGCGTTACGTTCTGTTCGATGTGGAAAATGCAAACGGAAGTTTTGTAGGCGAAATAAGAAATCAGGTTCGTAAAATTATTGAACTTTTCCGCTTCCAGTGCTGCAAGACTTCGGACACAAAGAAAAAATATGTGGACTTCATTCAAAATAAATTTGGCTGCAAAGGCGACAATCCATGGTCAGATACGCCTGAAAACACAGTGTTCCGCTGCAAAAACAAAAAATGGTTCGCCCTTATTATCAAGATAAAATTTTCCCGGCTCGGAATTTCCGGCGATGAAGAGGTTTTTGCCGTAAACCTGAAAGCCAACCCCAAAATAATTCCAGAAATCACAGACAAAATCACGGTTTTTCCGGCGTGGCACATGAACAAAAAATACTGGATTACAGTGCTTTTGACAGAAGCGGCCGACTGGAAAAAACTCTGCGAGCTGACAGAACAAAGTTTTGAACTTGTAAACTCAAAAAACTAAACTTTTTTCCATTCTGCGCATATTCTCAAAACATTCCGGATTTTCATGTTGACTTTGTTTTATCCGCCAATCTTGATATAATAAGAAGAATAAAATTTTATCTTAATTCAAACTGATTTACGGCTTACAGCCACACCAGTTTTCGGAGGCAAAAATGAAAATTGCGGCGACTTACGATATTTCAACAGATTCTATTTTTCAGCATTTTGGGAAAACACAGAATTTCAAGGTTTACACGATAGAAGACGGAAAAATAGCCGATTCAAAAGTTATTGACAACGGAGGCTTCGGACACCACGACCTGGCGACATACCTTAAAAATCTTGGAATCGAAACTTTGATTTTGGGAAACCGCGGCCAGGGAGCAATCGACGCATTGAACAATGCCGGCCTCAAACAGATTGCAGGAATCACAGGAAATCCGGACGATGCGGTAAAAGCGTTTCTGGCAGGAACACTAAAAGACAATCCGGATGCAAAGTGCGACCATCACCACGGAGAACACAACCACGGACATTCAGAAAATACGCATGCAGAACAACCAGTTTTTACGCCGGTAAAATAAAGTCTATCTGGCATTTTTTCGCGGCAACATGATTTTTCCATACAAGACAACAAAAATGACAAGTGAACTTTTAGAAAATCTTGAAAAACTTCACACAACGGAACTCGGCGTTGTCCGCATAAAACGGAATCTTGGACTTATGACCGACGATGTTATTGGTTGGTGCAGAGACACAATTCTTTCCGCGGCAAAAAACATTGAAAATGAAAAATCTGGCGAAAACGACGGAAAATCCGCCAATAAAATCTTCCGTCAGGGAAAAAACTGGTACATAAAAACAGACGGCTGCACAATCACGGTGAACGTGCACAGCTACACGGTGATTACAGCGCATAAGGAAAAAAAACATCCTTGACTAAACGTACGAAAATATGCACGTTCTAAACATGGAGGTATTTTATGTCAATAATCACAGCAACTGCAACTCAGGAAACGCTTTATCTGTGCTCTGTTCCGGGAATGAAGAAATCCATCATCGAAGCTAGCAAAGAGCCACTTGAAGACAGCGTTGAGGACATAGGCTGGTAATGTAGACAATAAAATATTCCAAACAGGCAGTAAAAGACATCAAAAAGATTGAACAGTCAAATTTAAAGCAGAACGTGATAAATCTCATTGAAATCCTGAAAATCAACCCATTCCAGAATCCTCCACCTTACGAAAAACTCGTCGACGACCTGACCGGATTTTTTTCCCGCCGAATAAATATTCAGCACAGACTAGTCTATGAAGTTTTTCAGACTGAAAAAATCGTCCGTATCCTCAGAATATGGACGCATTATGAATAGGTAAAAAAATAGTCAATGAGTATTTATAAAAAAAATCTGAGTGTCCCGGAACTTTCCGTACCTGAAAGGATTCTTTGGGCGGAATCCGCAGTCGGCGTTACGGTTCTGTTCTGTCTTGTTCCGCAAAAAAAACTACTGGTAGTTGAATCAGGAAAATCCCGAAAGGCGGATTGCTAGAATCAGGAATTCGGGGAAGCAATTTTCAGAGCAATATCTTCAATTTCATAAAAATTAAAAATGCTTCTCATAACGCTTAACGTCCTTACATATTCAACAGTATTCCCACCTGAATAATTTTTTGCACAAAGACTACACCACTGATTCAGACGGTTTCCATTGTCAATTCTAACTTGCCAATGTTTAAAAAGCACAGTAGTTTCCGCATTCTCAATCAGAGATGAAATCAGCTCCTTGTACTTTTTCACTCTTCTGAATATGGCTGGCATCCTTAAAATGATTCCTGCTTTTGTTTTGAATTCTTCCTTTCCTCCGGCTGAAAAAATATCTCTTATGCTTGAAGTTGTTACACCGCTGTTGGTTACAAGCCACAGTGCAGGCTGCTCATATTTTGTATTATCGTTTTCCCTAAAAAGAGAAGGAAAAAGCACAAGCATTTTTGCGGTCAGAACAGATTTTTCTTCCAAATCAAGATTCCTAAAAAGTTTTGCCGAAAACTGAATTCCATCCTCTCTATCGAATGAATCCGGTGCCCACCACAAAGTTTCTCCGTCGTTCAGTTTTGACTTGTAGTATCTTGCAACCGGATCTACAGGATTCTTCATTTTTCGCAGCTCGTCATAGGAGACTTTCATCTTGTCAAAAATTGTTTCGCCTGATTTCAGGTTCATATCGATTTTGTATCTTGGATAATGGGTAACCGCAATTTCAGAAAGACATTCCTCATAAGGGCGAGACTTGAACTCAACGGGATTTCCACCAAGTTTTCCGAAAGTCATATAAATACGCTTAACACTTTTGACTCTAGTCGATTCCAAAATGCTGCTGCCTGTTGAAGTCCAGTGATTTTTTTCTGTACTTTTTACTTCAACACCGTAAAGACTTGCCGCAACAATATCAGGAAAGCTTGAGCCTGACACAAGCTGTATTGTATTTTCAAATTCCGTACCTTTAGAACATTCTTTTAATGCTTCACAAACGTCAACCTCAAGTTTCTGTGCAAGATGAGTTTTAAACTCATTGCCTTTTTTCAGGGCTTCAGAATTCAGCAGGCGGTCTGTCTTTTCCATCAGCATTTTAAAAGAGTGAATTTCAGGTTTGGGATTCTCAGCGACTATCATTTTTTATCTCCGAACCACAAATTCCATTTCTGCTGAATGTTCATTGCTATGTTGTAGGCGAGCACGCAGGGAACTGCATTTCCGATTATCTTGTATGCGTCGCTGGAAGAAACCGCCGCATTGTTTTCTGTTTTTGGAAGAATAAACTGATAGTCATCTGGAAAAGTCTGAAGTCTTGCACATTCACGGATTGAAAGACGTCGTTCTTGCAAATTTTGAGCAAGCTCATCTTTATGATTTCCGCCGTGTTCTGCGCTCAATCTTCTGTATTCAATGTTTCCATGATGTTCGCTTCTGATTGTAGGTCCTACATCATCAAGTTTGACTTCTGTCTGCCCCTGACAATGTTTTCCCATATATTTTGCCTTTGAATAAATCTGCTGGGATTTGTCATCGGATTTTTCCGGTTCAGAAAGCTCTGAAAAAGCATCTTCACAAGTTACAATCGGATATAAGGTTTTATCTGCTCGTGAATGAGTTTCCTGCGGATAAGGATTATATTCAATTGAAATATCCTCTTTCTGAAGTTCTTCAAAGGCTTTTTCTGTTAATGCACTTTTTTTGAAACCAAAGAAGATAACTCTTTCTCTTCCCTGCGGAACTCCATAATGCGAGGCGTTCAGAACTTTTGCATTTACAACAAGATAGCCGCCGCCGGCTTCTGAAAAATCGTGTTCGATTATCTGCTTTACATCCGCAAGATTTGTAAGACCTTTTACATTTTCTGCAACAAAGAGTTTCGGTTCTGTAATTGAAATAACGTCTCTCATCCACATATAAAGTTTTCCGCGGCTCTCATCTGAAGGCTCGTCAACATTCAGTTTTCCGCCGGAATGACTTGTTTTTGAATTGAAACCAAGTCTTTTCCCTGCAACTGAGAAATCCTGACAAGGAAATCCGCCTGTAACAACTGAGATGTTGTCAGGAAAACTGAAAGTGCCGTTTTTATATTCCTTTACAAGGTCAACAATGCTTTCAAGATGATACAGTTTATCTGCGTCTGCATTGAATTTTGAGAAATATGAAACCCATGCGGCTTTTGCGTCGGGACGAATATCATTTGCGAAAACAGTTTCAAAGCACGTTCTTTTTAGTTCTATCCAGTTTTCATTTTCTGAATCTATCCAGTCTTTATGGACATTATTATTCACAGATTTTTTAAGACATCTAAATCCGCCTATAAATCCTAAATCCATTCCGCCACAGCCGGAAAAGAGAGAGAGCAACCTAAGTTTCTGCTCCTTTAAACGCACGCTTAAAAGGACAGAATTTATAGGTCAAGATTTTTCCTGAACTGTCGATTCTCTATATAGAAGAAAAGGAATTATAAGATAATGTCAGAACTTGTCAAAAATAACGTGCGTTTTTTGTGACAAGTTTTTTAGTAAAATTCAGACTTTGAATAAAAAATATTAAGCCGCCTCACAGCAAAGTTCATTTCAAAGTCAGCCTTCGGAAATGTTATTTCTCCATCTTCCTCATCTCCATCCTTAAAAACACAACCGCAACCACGAACGAAACCGCATCGCTTATAAGCGCGCTCCAGAGCATTGTCACAATATTTTGGCTTACGGCCGCAAGGATTATTGAGGACGGAACAAAAATAATAACGTCGCGCAGAAGAGCCAGCAAAGTTGACTTTCCGCTTTTTCCGATTGACTGCAAAATTATCGACGTGGATTTTATAAAACAGGTCATTATAATTCCGCTTAAAAAGATTCTTACGCAGAGCCGGGCATATTCCATGTATTCAGGCGAGTTGCCCTTTCCAAAAATCGAAATAACCATATCCGGCAAAAATTCAAAAATCAGGAAAACCGCGGTTCCTATTGCAAGCACAAGACGCAGAACCACCCGGACAGTTTCCTTCACGCGAGCGGAGTTTCCTGCTCCCATATTGAATCCGATTATCGGCTGACCGCCCAGACTTATTCCAATCACAACCGAAATTACGATTCCAAAAACCTTCATCACAATCCCGACTACGGCAAGAGGAACTACAGAACCGAACGCAACTCCTGTGCTTGCGAAAGTTTCGTATCCATATCTTGAAAGCAGATTGTTGTTCACAGCAATTACAATCACGATTGAAAGCTGAACGATAAGAGAGGCCACTCCGATAAAACAAATCCGTCCCAGAAGGAAAAAATCAGGTTTCATGCTTTTTAAATTGATGTGAAAATTCTTTGAGCGGAAAATATACGCAATGCTCATTGCAAAAGTCAAAACCTGCCCTATTACAGTCGCAACCGCGGCGCCTTTTACGCCCATATCAAACACAAAAATAAAAACCGGATCCAAAACAAGATTAGAAAACGCGCCTGCCAGAGTGCAAGCCATCGCAAACTTTGGAGAACCGTCCGTGCGGATTGCGCCGTTCATTCCCTGTCCAATCATGTAAAAAGGAAGTCCCATGCAAATCACCGTAAAATACTGGTCCGCAAAATCGTAGCAAACCTTTTCATTTGGATTCGCGCCGAAAATTCCAAGAATCTGTTTCTTGAACAAAAATCCCAATGCGCACAACAAAACAGAAAGAACAACCAGAAAAGAAAATCCGCTTCCGACGCACCTGTCCGCCTTTTCATTGTTTTTTTCGCCCAAAGCAAGACTGAACATTGCCGCCTCTCCGTCGCCCACAAGAAGCGCGAGCCCCAGAGCCAGAACCGTAAAAGGATAAACAATATTTGTAGCCGCATTTCCCGCCGCACCCGCGCTGCTCCACCCTATAAAAATCTGGTCAACAATATTGTACAGCGCCGCGACCAGCATGCTGATAACACAAGGAACAGCAAAATGCCGCACAAGCCGCCCAATTTTTTCACTCCCCAAGTCATAACTTTTCATAAAATACCTCAAGAAAAACGCAATCCGCAAAAAAAAAAGCAGCCCAAAAACGTGTCCGAACTGGACTTACGCTTTTAGCTGCTCGTTAGATAGATTGCTTTATTTTTATTTATTGCCGACCATATTACCAAATTTTTTTATTTTGTGTAAGCGACAATTTTAACATTGTAAACAATTTGAAAATTTTAAAAAACTCCAGGAAAAACTATAAAATCCCGATCTGGCACATTTTCATTGCGTTCAAAGCGTTTTGGTGGCTTTCCGGAGTAACTCCGGCGCAACAGGAAGAATCTACGCAAATCGGAACTTCGGGGAGTTTTGTCTTAAGAAGAAGAGCGTTTGAAATCACACAGATATCCGTGCAAAGTCCGGCAAGCTCTATTGCTCCTGACGCAGAAGATACGTTGTAATTTTTTCCACGTTCTTCAAGATGCTTCATTTTTGTTCTGATTCGTTTCGTTGCCTTATCCGCATACGCCACAATTTCAGGGCTTGCATTCTTTTGCCTTTCAAGAATCCTCTTGGATTTCTGCCCGTAAGGATTCGTCCGTTTTATTGTCTTCGCTGACTCACAGAACAAAGCCCTCACGCGCTTGTTCCCCGCTTTCGTGAGCGGAAGCATATTTTTAGTCTTTCCGCTGGAATCTTCTCCAGGACAAAGGCCAAGATAACTTACGAACTGAGCTGCCGTTGCAAATCTTGTAAAATCATGGATTTCCACGACTGTTTCCACAGCTGAAGAATTTTTCAGTCCAGTAATTTCCGCTTTCAGGATACGATTTCCCGTTTCTCAGCAGGAAAGAAAGAAGTTCCTGTTTTGCTTTTTTAAACATTCTCTTCTTTGCATCTCTTGCTCTTGTATATTCCTTCAGAGCCTCCATTTCTTCACTCGGAAGATGAACCTGACTGTAAGATTTGTATGCAAGGATTCTCGCTATTGCCCTCGCATCTATTCTGTCTGTCTTTACCCGCTTCTTTCCATCCGGATTCGACATTGTTGTTGGTGCCATAACTACGCAGCCATAACC
>ERZ1034865.204-NODE-204-length-42929-cov-15.846294_pt1 | contig 42929 bp, 54 predicted proteins | sample MGYA00520632_ERZ1034865 | MGnify/ENA primary metagenome ERZ1034865 (study PRJEB33766, sample SAMN09781738) | gut metagenome | biome: gut microbiome | host: Homo sapiens | place: Madagascar | study: EMG produced TPA metagenomics assembly of the PRJNA485056 data...
TCTTTAGTTTGAGTTATAAAATAAACCTTGCATAATCCAGAATTATCTGAAAATTGAAAGTTTATTTAGAAAGAGGTCTGGTTTATGACTGAAAGCACAGAACAACAGTCGACTTGGCGTACTAAACTTAAAGCACTTGGCCCTGGTATTCTAATGGCATCAGCTGCCGTTGGCGGCTCACACATCGTTTCTTCTACACAAGCAGGAGCTATCTACGGATGGCAATTGGCTTTGCTGATCATTTTGATTAATATTTTTAAATATCCATTTTTCCGTTTTGGTTCTCAATACACAATGGAAAATAATAAAAGCTTGATTGAAGGCTATGCTGAAAAAGGTAAAGGTTGGTTAGCTGTTTTCTTCATTTTGAATGTTTTCTCAGCAATCGTTAATACCGCTGGAGTTGGTATTCTTTGCGCAGCAATTTTATACAACGTCTTCCCAAATGGCTTTGGATTGAGCATTTCACAATTGACTACTGTCATTATTGTTATTATTTGGGCAATGTTGCTTATCGGTGGTTATCGTTTCCTTGATTCTCTTGCAAAATGGGTGATGACAGCCTTGACTATAGCAACTGTTTTAGCGGTTGTTGTTGCATTATTCAAACACCGTGAATACGCTCCAAACTTTGAAGCACCAACACCATGGCGCATGGCAGCTTTACCATTTATCGTTTCATTAATGGGTTGGATGCCTTGCCCAATCGAAATTTCAGCTATCAACTCAATGTGGTCTGTTGAAAAACGTAAAACCGTTAACATGTCAGAAGATGATGCTGTCTTTGATTTCAACACAGGATATGTAGGAACCGCTATTTTAGCTCTTATCTTCTGTGCTCTTGGTGCTTTAATCCAGTTTGGTTCAGGTGAAGAAGTACAAGGCGCATCAGCGGCCTACATCGCTCAATTCGTTAACATGTACGCTGAGGTTCTTGGTGAATGGGCTCGCTTCTTGATTACCCTAATCGCCTTCCTGTGTATCTTCGGTACAGTTATCACAGTTATTGATGGTTATTCTCGTGCTAACAACGAATCCCTTCGTTTATTACTTGGTAAGAAGGAATCATCTCAGAAAGCTCTTTATGCTTGGATGACTGTGACAGCAGCCGTTGGTCTTGTGATTGTTTATCTATTTGCTGGTAATGTGGCAACAATGCTTCGTTTTGCCATGATTGCATCATTCATCACAACACCATTCTTTGGTTACCTTAATTATTCTTTGGTTAATAACAAAGAACATCAAATCAAGCCTTGGTTGAAAGTTCTATCAATCATTGGTCTTATTTACCTCTTTGGTTTTGCTTTGTTCTTTATCATTGCTTGGCTAACTGGTAATATTTAATGCGTTATTTCATGAAATGAACATTTCCTAAAAAAATAAAACAGCACCTTGTCTCCCTTGGGTGTTGTTTTATTTTACATAAATATATTTATGTAAAACTACCGATAATTTACCTTTTTATATTAAAGAATCTAATCTAATTAATATGCGTAAAAAAACTCCTTCTGAAATAGAAGGAGTTTTAAAATATCTAATTAAGATTATTTAACAAAAGCGTTAATTTCTTTTTCGATGTTAGCAATTTTAGCTTCAGCATCAGTTAAGTCGTTGCCAACTGTTGCGAAGTAGAATTTGATTTTTGGTTCTGTACCTGAAGGGCGAACAGCAATCCAAGAATCATCAGCAAGTGTGTATTTCAATACGTTGCTTGGTGGAGTTGTCAATTTTTCAACGCCAGCAGCGCTAGTAGCTGTTTGTGCTAAAAAGTCTTCAGTTTTAATAACATCAGTTGAGTTGAATTGAACTGGAGCGTTGTCACGGAATTTATCCATGATTTTCTTAATTTCTGCAGCACCATCAACACCGCTAAGTGTTACTGAGATAGTTTTTTCTGCGAAGTATCCGTATTCTTTGTAGATTTCTTCGATACCATCAGCAAGTGTTAAACCACGTGAACGGTAGTAAGCAGCAATTTCAGCTACGATAAGAACGGCTTGAACGGCATCTTTATCACGTACGAATGGTTTGATAAGGTAACCGAAGCTTTCTTCGAAACCGAACATGTAAGTGTGGTTGTGTTTTTCTTCAAATTCTTGAATTTTTTCTGCGATGAATTTGAAACCAGTCAAGACGTTAAACATTTTAGCGCCGTAGCTTTCAGCAATTTTAGTTACTAATTCAGTTGACACAATTGATTTTGCCAAAGCAGCGTTTTTTGGAAGAGTTCCAGCTGTTTTATGTGCTTCAAGAATGTATTTGGCAATGATAGCACCGATTTGGTTACCAGAAAGGTTGCGATATGAACCGTCAGCTTGACGAATTTCAACACCAAGACGGTCAGCATCTGGGTCAGTTGCAACAAGAACGTCGGCATCAACTTTGCGTCCAAGTTCTTCAGCAAGAGCAAATGCTTCTTGGTTTTCTGGGTTTGGAGATTTTACAGTTGAGAAGTCAGGGTCTGGAACAGCTTGAGCTTCAACAACTTGTACAGATTCGAAACCAGCTTGTGCAAGAGCGCGACGAGCAAGCATTTCACCAGTACCGTGAAGTGGAGTGTAGACGATCTTCATGTCTTTTCCGTATTCATCAATCAATTTTTGGTTGATGTTAACGTCTTTAACTTCTTTAAGGTATTCAGCATCGACATTTTCACCAATAACTTCAATAAGACCAGAAGCTTTGCTTTCTTCAAGATCAGCTAATTCGATAGCAAACGGATCATCGATAGCACGAATGAAGTCAGTCAAGGCATCAGCATCAGCAGGTGGCATTTGTCCACCATCTTCACCATAAACTTTGTATCCGTTAAATGGAGCAGGGTTGTGACTTGCAGTAACCATGATACCTGCAAAAGTACCAAGGTGACGTACAGCAAATGACAATTCTGGAGTTGGGCGAAGCGATTCGAAAACATATGCTTTAATGCCATGTTTTGCTAAAACTTGAGCTGACTCGAATGCAAACTCAGGTGAGAAGTGACGTGAGTCGTAGGCGATAGCAACACCACGTTTTTTAACATCTTCACCTTTTGTTTCGATAAGTTTTGCAAGACCTTCAGTAGCTTGGCGAACAACGTAAACGTTGATACGGTTAGTACCAGCGCCGATAACCCCACGCATACCTGCTGTACCAAACTCAAGGTTTGTGTAGAAAGCATCTTCTTTTGTCTTTTCGTCCATGGCTAACAATTCTTCACGGAGATAGTCGGGAAGCCCCGCAAAATCGAGCCATTTTTGATAGTTTTCAGTGTAAGTCATTAATGGAACTCCTTTGTATGTTCTTATAAACGCTTTCATTATACCACTTTGTAAATCATTTAGCTAGTAAAAGTTTGATATTTTCATGATACCTTACAAGAGCTTATTTCAGCGGTCATTTTTACGACATTTTAGGTAATTCTTTAAAATATAACCGTTATTTTCAGGTAGAAACGGGTATGTAGGCGGGGACAAAGACGGGGACTTTTTATCGAATTGCACGCAAGAAAGAGTCAGTGACTTCGCTAGCTACCTCGTCTTTAATGTGCGTGTATTTCTGAGTCATATATGACGTTGAATGGCCAAGAGCAGCAGCCATGTGCTCAACTGGAACACCAGCAATTTGACCTTGTGTAGCGAAGAAGTGGCGCATCATGTGAGGTGTTACGTGCATGTCGCAGGCCTCATTTACTTTTCCAAAGATCAGATAAATTCGTGAGCATGGGATTGGTCGTCCTATTGTCTTTGGTGATTTTTCTCCACCATCCAAAAACAGAAAATCATCTTTACTAAGTATTCGACCAGCTTTTCTAGCTAACTTTCGTGATGTTTTGATTACTTTATGTAGCAATTGAGTCGTCTCTTCGTCAACGACCATGTAACGCTCAGAACTTTTAGTTTTCATACCTTTTCCGTTTGGGCGAAGAAAAGTCCGGCTCTCGTCTAAATGTATTTTAAAACGTGTACCAAGCAATTGCAGCGAACCTAATTTAATTCCAAAAACTTCACTTCTTCGAGGGCCGAAGTAAGTAAGTCTAACCATTGCATATTCATAATCAGACAGTATCTTTTTAGCACAAGCGTCCCATTCTCGGAACTCGTCCAAAGAAATTATTTTATTTTTTGGTGCGATTTTGCTTTCGCCAATGTAAATTTTAAAAATAGGATTCTTATCCAAGTAATCGTTAGCAACTGCGTCGTTCAACATAGCTTTGAAAATCGAATTTATTTGCCTTACAGAAGAGCGTGCCTTTTTCTTCAGTAAGGCAGTCATATAATTTTCGTATTCAAGACGATCAACATCTCTTAATTTCATATTTCTGTATCTTTTGGCAAAATACTTGTTATAAAGGCTCTTCTTGCCGGATACCGTGTCTGGCGCCCACCGCCCTGTTTTAATACGGTTCTCGCTATATATTTGCCAATAGTCGTTGACGGTTATGTTTTTCTTTTGATCATAATCACCGCTTGCAATTTTGTTTTCTATCTCTGCAAGCGCGTGTCTAGCTTCGGCAATTGTCTTTAAATTGCTCGCAGTAGCTTCTTTCTTTTTGCCATTTAATTTAAAGTTTCGGCGAACGTAGTAGCGTTTACCTTTTTTAGTTTCATATGTATAGATATTTAAATATTTTGTTTTGCTGTATTTCATTTTTTTCTCCTTTGTTAAAAAATAGCTTCTGGACAAGGCTTTTTAACACAGAGAAATTCTTGACATCACCACCTTTTTTGATAAAATAAAATAAGCAATAAGCAAATGAAATTGGATTTTTTCATTTCTATTTCCATTTATTAAGTAATCAACCGCTTATTGTGAAAACACTTGTATACCCTTGCACTCGAAATTTTGTCGTGGAGAGTGTAAGGGATTTTTTTGTTTTATTTAACTTTCCAAGTTACTCCCCCATAAGTTAAATCGAAAGCACCTGGATTTTTTATCGCATATACTTGAGTTAGATTTACTTTTTGACCAGCAGTTAGAACATCAGGCATAAGTGATGAAACACCTTCTAGATAAGTTTTCCATTTTCCCATATCCCCTTTTGCATCTAAAATTTCAAACGAAGAAATGTCAATTACATCATTGCTAGTATTTTCAAATACCGCTTTTACCAGTACTGGAGTATATCCTGTGTAATCTTCTGATGAATATTCGTCGTTTAATTGAATTGTAGTATCAATTTTTGCCTCTGTAATTGTAATCTCCAATCCTTCATCTAGTGGATTATCCTTTTCGGTGAAGGTGAACGGTTCTCCAATTTTAGGCGTTGATACTTTGGGGCTTGATGAACTCGTTGTTTTAGTAGTAAGTTGCGTTGTCGTTTCAGCAGAAGAACTGTCGTTATAAGTAACAGCTAATGCATAAGTAGTAAACGCAAACACAATAGTTGTAATTCCTAAAACAATCGTAGACCAAAAAAGTGGTTGTTTAAGAAACTTTTTCATCAATTTTTCTCCTATCAGCTTTTACCGTGGTTCAGTTTTGCACGTAGTTTTAAATAATATCCATTAAATTATAATATTCATCAATAACCATACATTCGTCAGCTACGGTGTTCAATTGGTGTCTTTGCATGAAATTGACATAGTTGAATTCATAGTCTGATTCTCTCAACTCTTCTTCTAATAAGAGTCTAATCATGTTTCGATTAGCTTGTAACTCGAATTGTTCATGACGTCTTTGATATTGATTAGAATCATGCTCAAGATGTCCAAGCTCATGATAAACAACCTTTTTCATAGCTTCTTCTGAAAGTGATTTATTGATAAATATGATTTTTATCTCACTAATGTAAATACCCGGACGCGGCCATAGCTCGTTATTAAAATAAGCTAGTGTAACTCCATACGATTCAACAAGTTCTTCAATAGTCATAGACTATCTTCCTTTGCTAAGTAATTTTTATTTTCTACCTTTCAAGTAGATTTCAATAATATTTGTAATTGCGTCAACATCTTCGTCAGTAAGTGGTTTACCGTCAAATGTTTTGGCGTTTCTTGCCATTTTACGTAAATCTTCAGTAGTGTATTCTGATGCAGTATCATCAGAAGCAATTCTTGGATTATCAGTGCGTCCCAATAGATAATCTGTAGAGACATTAAAGTAGTCAGCGATTTTTTCTATGATTTTAGAATTTGGATTACTTTTTTTCAATCCATAAAGAGAATTTTTACCAAAACTTAGCTTATCTTCTAACTGATTTATGGATAAACCTTGTTTTTTAGCTAATTCTCTAACTCTTTCGAATGTTGGAAACATTGATACAACAACCTTTCTAAGCATTACGAAAAAATATTTTAGTTTTTTAACGAAAAATAGTTGACATATTTTCGTGTTTGAGCTAAAATATAATTTGTAAAGCGAACAAATAAGTGAAACGAAACGCGAAGATAAAACTAAAAAAATAAGTTTGGCGACTTTTAATTATCAGTATTTATCAAGCGCTTTGTTAGTGGTTTTCTTATACATTGATTTTAGTTTAATTGCTAAAAAATGTCAAGGATAAAACTAAAAAATTCGCAAAAAAATTCGCTTTACAAAAATTAAAAAGGAGGGGGAAATGATAAATAAGATTTCTGATTTACAAAAACGAAAGAAACATTTTCAGTGGGTCGCTGATAGTTTAGAGGGAAAAGAAAACGAACTCTATGTGGAAAAAGATTGGTACGATAACCCAACTCTTATTTCAAAAGAGGATACAAAAAAAGAGGTAGAACATACTCAGAAAGAGATAGACCTACTTCAAAAGAAATCTAAAAGTATTTGGAAATCCATGCTCCGATTATTCCAGCGATTATGGTGTTGACTAGCCAAAAAATTATTTTTCCGCTAGTCGTATCTTGAAATGTAGCAAGTAATCCAGCAAAGTTAGTTCCTCTGATTTTCCAATTAGGGATACGAGTCTTTAGAGTCTGATTGATGGCGTGCGTAACAAATGTAGAAAACAGATTTACCTTACTTGATGTTGACATACTGAGTTTAACATATTCGCTATTGTCAAAAGCTTCAGCTTCTTGTTTACCGTTTAGGAACTGCTTGGGGTTAAACTTATTTAATTCTAGTAATTTTTCGATATGAGGATTTTCAATATAATCTCCACCGTACAGTAACTTGAAGAGGTGACCGAGGTCTATTTTCTTGTCGTTATCTATGGCTTGTGGTATTCCACCGAGAACCCTAAAACGTTGTTCTATGGCGTTAAAGCCAAATACGCTGTCTCTCATATTCCAGTGTATCCAGATTTTATCTAAATTTTTATCAACGAATGCGAAAAAATCTGTCAATAATTCTTTTTCAATATCTCTATAAGTATCGTCAGTTATAGGAATGTTTAACATTTCAGAGTATTGGTGAATAGAGAAGTTGTTCGTTTGAGCGTTATTAAACTGTCGTACAGATATTGAGGCTATCCTTGGACTCTTACCGCCAAGATTGTAAAAGCTCTCGCAAGAATAGTGGATAATAAGATATTTTTCTGGTTTATTTTCAATTCCTTTTAGGATATTGGAAGCATATTTGTAATCAGTATATCGTGACATATCAACCTCTTATTTATTATTTTATTTCATTATATCAGAAAGGAGAAAGGAATGAGTCAGCAACATCAAAAGTGGATTGCTTTAGTCGAACAGCGATTGAAAGAGAAGAATTGGTCGAAAGCAGATTTAACACAAGTAGTTGGTCTTCGAAGTCCTGCTACAATCACTGATTTACTCAAAAAAGGGAAAGGAAGTGCTGATTTAAAACTCAGAGTCTCAAAGGCACTTGATATTCGCGAGCCTTGGGAAAACTTCGAAGAAAATTAATTTAAAACTATCTCTCAGCTAGTAGTTACAGCTCTAGCAAGTCAGTATTCTCTTTATTTTAATATTTACACGTTTAAGCAGTTATTAATTCATTCATGGTCTCCTATATAAATATCTATCAAATATGTATTTCCTCCAAAAATACATGACATTATCACAGAGACTTGCTAGGGCTATAACTGCTAGTTGAGAGCAGTAGACAATAGAAAGGAGCAAATATGAAACCAAAACGTTATCCGTATACCGGAAATAAAAAACAAGCTGAATTGAATCAGCTTGCGGATAGAATGTTAACTGCCGAAGTTCAAATAAACCAGCTCGCAAGAGTTGTTTATCGAACTTCAAGCTGGCCATCTGGTATTTCAGAAACATCATAACCAGCAAGTTTACACTCGTCGATAATTTCTTGCTTATCCATAATATATTCAGCAGGATTTACGACAGCCCATTGAAATTGGGGATTTTTGAATGTTCGTTGTAAATGTTCATCTAAATCTTCCCAAGTTTTTGTTGGAACTTTGTCAGTCGGTTTTGGTGTAAGTTTTCCCATATCATTCTCCTTTCCATAATACTTGACTTGCGATTTTCATAAGGAGATGAGAGGCCTTATTCAACCGTTTGTCATGTATGTAATTATATCAAATTATATTGAATAGTCAATATATAGTTGCTTTAAAAGTATCAACACACAATATATTGTGTTTTTAACTTAAAAAGGAGAATAACCATGTGGAAAAAAATTGAAATTTTATTAGCTGAAAAGAAGATGACCAAATATGAGTTAGCAAAAAAAGCTGGTTTAAATCAAAACAGCTTGATTGATTTAAAAAAAGGACGAAAAAAATCTTTAAAATTTGACGATATTGTCAAAATCGCTGACGTTTTAGAAGTCAGTTTAGACGAATTTAGAAAGGATAATACATGAAAAAACATCTAGTAGTTGAAATTGAAAATGCAGAAGAGTTTGAAAAACTCTATAACGACTATCTAAAAAAAGCTTCTGAACTACGAGAAGCAGTTCAAAAGCTAGAAGAGTTCCATTTTTCTGGGATTGCAAAATGCGAAAGTGAAATTTTTATACAGCGAGAATAAGAGAGGAGACATTTTGGAAGACAAAATACGATACGGAATAATAGGAGTTCACAAACAGTTCAGGGAAAAAGAACAAGCTATTGCTTACGCAAAGTTTCTAAAACTTCCTGATAATTCGGTTTATTTAATTCTTCCACCTGATATGACGCAGAAAATGATTGATAATGAGAATTAACATATCCCGTCTTGCTATTATGAAGCCACCATTTTTTCTTAGTTGTTTTAAAGATAACAAATAATTCGGAACCAACATTACTCGCAGGAACAACAATATCTAACGAAGTTAGACTATGAGATTTGAACGTACCAAAATTAGTTTTCGGGACATTTAACTCAATTATTTCACGGTTAGATTTTAAGCCTGAAATAATCGACTGTCCTTTTAGTTGAGTAAACACATTTTGTTGATTTTGACAATGATATACGAGTTGTTTGCCATTCGGACTTAAAACAATCAAATCAAAAAAACTAATATCCTTGCTTGAAGAATTAATGATTCGCAAATTTACATGAAGCAATCCATTTTCATTGACAATACTCTCTCCGCTATCTAGCAAAAGAGATAATAACCAGTCAGATTTCCCGTTTGAATCTATTTCAATTTGAGAATTATTTTGACGGTAATTCAGATAAGAAATAGCAAGAGCAGCTATAGCAATCCAGTTGGTTATAAAATATTTAGCAGTTGATTCAATGAGATTAAAAAGTTGTTTCATTATTTACATCCTTTCTGACAATATTATATCAGATTGAAAAAAACGAAAAAACGACTGATAAAATCAGCCGCACACAAAAATAACTTACTTACATTATACCAGAAAGGAGTGATTATGGATAGTGTAATGCAAAATTTTGTTGATTGGCTGAAAAGCATAATCAAGGAAACATTAAACAAGATTTTGGAAATCGAACAGGATGACGGTTTTCCAGAATTGATGTCGCCAAAAGAAATATGCAAGTTTCTTGGGGTTTCATACGACACATTTCAAACATACCGCTATATGGACGGTTTCCCAAAAGAACTGCCAGCAAAACGCTGGTCTAAGCGAGCTATTAAGAAATGGCTTGAAAATCAAATTTAAAAGCTTCTGGACAAGGCTTAGAAAGAGGAAAAACATGGACTTATTTATTATCTGCTTTAGCTTAGCAGCACTGCTATACGTGCTAACGTTGCCATTTATCGGTAAACGAGGACGCAAGGAAGAAGAACCAAAGCGTGTATATCCGGAACATTTTCCGCACGAAGAGAGTCAAATCTCATACAATCGTATGCATGGTTTGCCAGATGACGCGATTTAAGGAGAACGACAATGACTAGATTAAAAGAATTAAGAAAAGAAAAAGGCTTGTCCCAGCAAGCCTTAGCGAATGAATTAGGTGTTCATTATAGAACATTACAAAATTGGGAAAACGGAGAAACAGATATAAAGCTCTCTCAAGCTAAAATGTTAGCTGATTATTTTGGGGTTTCTGAGACGTATCTCTTAGGATACAGCGACATTAAAAACGAAGCTGACATCAAAGTGGCTGTGCTTGACGAAACTATCGAAAAACTTTGTGTAATAAAAGACAATATGATTTTAAGAGAAAGTGACGAAGGTCCCAACTTGTTAGATTTAGGCCTTGTAACTGCAATAGCTGCGATTGAAAGCTTCAAGAAAGAAATTGAGGGGTCCGCAAATGGAAAATGAATATTTTGACACAGATGAAATCATGGTGATTGATTTTGATAAAAACGGCTGGCACGGCTACTTTGGCGAAAGAGAGGAAGAGAATAAATAATGTACACATACGAATATCGCTGTTTAGATTGTGGCGAGCGCTGGGAAATTATTGATAGTTACCCGCCGTTTGAATGTCCACATTGTGAAAGTGAACAGATTTATCAATTATGGAAAGCGAGGACATACGATTGAGAATTTATGTTAATAAACGAAAAGAGTTAATTTTAGCGCCAGATTATTTTGAAAAATACGGCGGTGTCAGTAATGAAACCATTCAAATCAAAGACGGTGAATTTACAAAAGAGATTGAAAAAGAAGTCAGTGAAGCTATGCAAGAAATTATCAACCGTTGGCAACCTAAAGTAAAAGGTTTACCGTTCGAAGCATTATTTGCTGAAAAACAACGACAGCTTAAAAGTTTTAGCGATTTTGAAACAGTAGCTACCGAATTAATTGAGGAGGAATATAGTAAATGATTTTCGTAAAACAGTATTTTGACGGTATTAGCTATAATGCTACAGATTGGTTAAACCATGAAATTGAATTGAATAAGCATTGCTGGAGCCATAAAATCGTTGGTTATCAACTTGGTATGGAAGATGTTGCTACTATTCTTGTCGAGTGGGTTGGTCTGACTGGTAACGAGTTTGAGGAGTGGGAACGTGAAGATTTTAGCTATTGATCCATCTTCAAACAAAATCAAAACCAGTACAACTGGGATTGTTTTGTTAGACAATGCAAGACTTGAATGCTCGTGGGTAGCAAGTTATGGCATGCGAGGTTTTAAAGAATGGTACACAACTATTGGATTTGATTTAGAGCCAGATGTCGTTGTTGTTGAAAAATTCGAAGCTCGTGATAATGACAAATCGAAAGATAATTCAGTATTGGAGACGATTGCTTTTATCGAAATGTGCTTTCCGAATTTAATTTTGCAACGCAATGCTGGTTATAAATCTGACATTCCAGATAATCTCTTAAAAATTTTGGGTCTATGGAAATTTGAAAAAAGCCATCATCAAGATTGCCGAGCAGCCGCCAGACTTGGGCTATTTTACGCGATGCGAAACGACATTGAAGAAGTTATTCAAGACATTGGGAAGGTGGTGATTGAACATCGAAATCACGCTTAGAAAATGGCAAGAAGAAGCTGTAAAAAAGAGTGTTAAAAATCCTGTTCACGGCATCTTTTTAGAAGCTTTAGGCGGTAGAGGCAAAACCATCTGCGCTTTATCAATATGCAAAGCTAAGCACGTCGATAAAGTTATCATCGTCAACAATCGGGTGGCTATTTTAGACGGTTGGAAAGAAACTGTTAAAAAATTTGAATTCGATAAAGACTTTGAAGTTATCTATCTAACTGATAGAGCTTTGCAAAATCGTGTTAAAACGCAAAAAATAGCTTGTGACGTGCTTATTATTGACGAGTGGCAAAATGTATCGAGTGCCAAAAGCGTGCGAGCATATCGCAAAATAAGCCGTAATTACACGATAGGCTTATCAGCCACACCTATTCGAAAAAAAGGACAAAACTTCTACCCACTAGAAAAAACACTGTGGGGCTTTGCTAATCCGAATACGAGGTTTAATTGGCAGAAGACGCACGGAAAAATGGTATATGACCCGTACTCATATTCAAAAGAGAAATGGGTTGACTTTAGAAACTATGAAAGCTATGTATCTAAATTACCAAATTTCATGCGTTGGGAAGAGATTGAAGAGATTGAAAATGCCAAAAAAAACAACGGCTATGAAATCAAATTCTTTCAAAAAACAGTTCCTGTTGCTAATCCTGAAAAACTAAAGCAATTCAAAAAAATGAATTTAGTAACAGTTGATGGCAAGACCGCAATGGCCAAACAATCATTTGGTCGTAAGACGTTTGAACGCTACTTAAGTCAAACAGGTGTAATTGTTGACTTTCCGAAAATAAAAGCCGTCAACGCTGACACACCACTTTTAAAAGAATTGGACGGTTTGATTGAACGAGCGCCACACGGCATGTTGATTGTTAGCAAGTCTAAGCAGGTTGTTAACGTCATTCATGAACGCAATCCAAACACAGGAATTTGGACAGGAGATGTTAAAGAAGGCATTGATAACCAAACAGTCGTTGCTACAAGTCAAGTTTTGGGTGTTGGTGTTGATGGTCTTCAGTATCGATTTCAAACAATTGTCGTTCTTGATCCAGTTGACAAAGATAGCGGTGAATATGACGACTATCGCCAGCTTTTGTGGCGAGTAACAGGAAGTCGTCAGCAGCATGATGTCAACGTTATTGAATTTTATTATAAAGGAGAATAGATGTTTAAACTACCAGAGAACAAACCACAAGTGCCGAGAGACACACCACGGAACTATTTTATCTACGGCGAAACAATGAGCGGGAAATCTTACTTGGCTAATGAATTCCCGAATCCGATTGTTTTGAACACGGATGGAAACGCTAGTGCCAACAGCGTGCCAGCTATGCAATTAATTAATGAGAAGGATAAAAGTGGTAACATTACAAAATCAGTTATTGATCAGCTGAGTGAAATCTTACTGGCTTTGCAAACGCAAGAACACACCTACGAAACAGTAGTAGTCGATGTTATTGATGATGTTATCGACATGATCAAAATTGCTGTCTGCGGTCAGTTCGGTGTTAAGTCATTATCTGAAATTAGCTATGGTAAAGGCTATGATTATTTCAACCAAGCACTGACAGAGCTTGTGATTGACTTAAAAGCTTTACCAATGAATGTCATTTATATTAGTCGCCAAATTTCAGAATATGACGATAAAGGCAATGCAACCAAAGATAAGCCAAGTTTGAAAGATAAGTATGTCAATCTCATCAATGGTAATTCAGATTTGATGATTCACACCGAAAAAATTGGCAACAATTACAATCGTGAAGTCGACCGAAAACGCAAAACATATTACGCAGATCAAGTCGATGATAAAGCTATTTTAAAAATCTTGCAAACTATCCGTGGTGCTGTTGAACCAGCTCACCAAAAAGCGCAAACGGCACCAGTTGCTAAAGCTGAAGTGAAACCGAAAACAACTAACAACGATTTATTTTAATTAAAAGGAGAATATACACATGAGTTTATTAGATATCGCAAAATCAATTAAAAAAGACGGATTCGACCCACGAAAAGACAGTGTTAACAGTCAACCAGCTATCCCCGCAGGATCTTATCAAGTAGTGCTTAGAAAAGCGACATTCAACGTGTCAGAAAGCGGTTGGGAAAGTCTCGGTTATCAATTTGAAATCCGCGGTGGTGATTACGATGGACGTTCAGATTTTGTCACTTTCGGAACACTTGATACTTGGGAAACAAAAGATGGAAGAACAATCGATTTAGGCTGGTCTGTCGAAAAAACTATTAAATTTTTCCAAAAAGTTATTGTTTTGGCTGGTGATGAGCTAAAAAATAGTGATTTTGATGATGGTAAAGCCATGGAAGAAGCTCTTCAACGTAAAGCGGTTGGTTCTTATTTCAATCTTATTATTGATGAAGGCGTTTCTAAAAAAGGAAAAGAATACCGTAATTACGATATTGAAGAGGAAGCAAATCAACCTATTATGTCAGCTACTGAAATTGACGATGATGACCTTCCATTCTAAAAATCTGCATTAGACAGGAGATGTTAGCATGCCTTGCATGAAAGATTATGCTTTGAAATATCATAAACTTGGTTTTTCAGTCATTCCAATCAATCCAAGAAATAAAATGCCATTGATTGACTTCGCGAACAAAACGATGTCAGCTGATGAAATTGAAAGTTTTTGGAACGGCTATCCGAATGCTAACATCGCTGTTCGAACGACTAATTTCTTTGTCATCGACATTGATAAGCATGGACCAACCAACGGATTTGAAAGCTTGAAAAAATGGGATGGTTTAAAACTTATCGAGCCAACTTTACAAGCTAAGACTGCCAGTGGCGGAAAGCATCTTTTCTATTTTAAAAGAGAAGATATTCAAATCAGTCAAATGATTGGTTTCCTTCCAGGTGTTGACATCAAAGCGCATCCAAACAATTACGTCTTAGTGGCGCCATCGGCGACCGATAAAGGTCAATACGAGTGGGATTTAGAGAAATCTAAAGAAGGTTTGACGATGGTAACTCCGTCAAAACAACTAATAGAAGCTATTAAAAAACAATATGCTTTAACAAACGGGCATAGCTACGATGGTAAAGACGGTTTGCGAGCTTTAAGAGCAAGAACGTATCAGAAAACTAAAAGTCAGATAACTGAATTGTTCGAAACCATAGCGGTTGGTTTTGGTGATGAAGGTGGTCGTAATGACAAGCTTGCTAGTTTCGTTGGTGGCTTACTATATAGAGCTGTTGATGATGAATTAGTTCTTCAATTAGCACAGATAGCAAATAACAACAGTATCAGCCCACTTCCTCAACAGGAAGTGGAACGGACTGTTGAAAGTATGATAAAAAAAGATAGAAGGTGATTGTAATTGGTGATGTGATTAGCATTGACAAAAATGCAGGTATGATTACCACGAAAGATGGCAATATTAGAGCTAACAGTCCAAATAATGTCTTAATGGCTTTTAAGTCAGATGACCAATTAAGTATTTATTTAAAACACAACGAATTCTCGCAAGAACATGAATTAATCAAAGACATCAAAATCGGTAACACTCACTTCAAAAAAGGTGAGCTACCTTCTAATTTTGATTCAGTTGTTAAAGTGTATTTCGAAAGTGTGTTAAAAGTAGCTTTTTCAAACCAAGCGATGGTTGATGGTATGGAAACATTCTTCTCAGAAAGAACTTACAATCCAGTAGTTGAATATATGGAAAAAGCGGCTAAAGAATGGGACGGACGTGAACGAATTTCAAAAATGTTTCAAGTTTACTTAGGCGCAGATGACGTTGAACTTGTTTCTAAAATCGCTGAGATGTGGTTGATAGGGGCAGTCGCTAAAGTTTATAATCCGTATGCAAAGTTTGACTATGTTTTGGATTTAGTCGGCGGACAAGGTGTCGGTAAAACATCACTGCTTCAAAAATTAGGTGGCGATTGGTATACAGACGCTGTGACTGATTTTGCAAACAAAGACAATTACGACATCATGCTTAAAAGTTTAATTGTTAATGATGATGAGATGGTGGCAAGCAATCGCATGTCATTTGCTGAAACAAAGGCTTTTATCTCAAAAACAAGTCTGCGTTTTAGAAAGCCTTACATGAAACGGACGGAAGAATTTGCGAAGAATTTCGTTTTGGCACGCACGACTAACCAAAAAGAATATCTAAAAGATAAAACAGGTGAACGTCGTTTTTTGCCAATTATGGTAAATGCCGAAGAACAAAAGAAACACCCAATGGAAATCAAACCAGAAACAATTAAACAGATTTGGGGCGAAGCTGTCACGATTTACAAAAGCGGCGCAAGTTTGATGTTCGATGAAGAAACAGAGCAAGAATTAAATGTTTATCGTGAACGATTCATGTACAGAGACGAAGTCGAACAACAAGTTCTCGAATACTTAGACATGCCAATTCCTAGCAATTGGGAAAACATATCTGCTCAAAAGCAACATCAATACACACAAGCTTATTTTGACAACAGCCATGGTTTTGATGCTGGTGATGCTCAATTGACAAAAGTTTCAACACGAGAAATGATGTATAACTTGTTTATGAGAAGTTCGAACGACAGAAAGCTGTCAACGAAAATCAATATGGTCATGGATAATCATCCTGAATGGGAGAAGAAAGTTTTCAAACAGAATAAAAAAACAACAAAAGGATTTGTTAGAAAACGATAGGTAACTTTTATCATTTTATCGGTAACCATCGGTAACCTTTTAAGCTAAAAGTTACCCATAGTTACCTAAAGTTACCGATAAAAATAGGGATAGGTAACCACGAAAAACCTTGATACTATTGGGTTTATACTATATTGGTTACCTAGTTACCTATATTTTATTAAAAAGTATTATAAAAATAGTAAATATATAAAGAAACGTTGATATTAAAGGATTCTTGCAAATATAAGTGCAAGAAAATAATAGAAAAGTGTTTTTTATCGGTAACTCGGTAACCTTTACTATTTTTTGAGGAAAAATATGAGCAAATGGTCAAATAATTTAGCAGCTAAACACTGCGTAGGTTGGTACGAACATCATGAGGAAACGCCGTTGGACGTGCTAGAAGAGTTTGTTGATTGGACGAAAGTTAAACATCTGAAGAGTTACATCACGATCGCTGATATGTTACATGTGACAAGAAATGAAGCGAAGAGATTGCTGGATTTAGCCGCACTGCCTGACGATGTGACTGTTGAAAGAATGAAGGAGTTGATGAATCATGGCAAATGAGCTTTGGAAGCCTGTCAAAGGGTATGAAGGCCTTTATGAAGTATCAAACAAAGAAAGCGTGTGAATATCCCTGAGGATAAACTTAAAGAACTGCTTTCTAAAGGTAAATCAATAAATTGGGTTGCCTCTTACTTTGGATGTGATTGGTCGACAATTAAGTCAAGGATAGACGAGAACCCTGAATTGTTGGAGGGAAAATAAAATGACTTTTATGGAAGATCATCCAGAATGGTATGGAACTTATAGCGATTACCATCCTAAAATTGTAAAGCAGAAAACACCTCAAGAATTTGAGGAAGAAGTTGAACAATTAAGAGTAAAGATAGACAAATTGGAGAAACGTATTCAAAATTTGGAATACATTGTGGCTAGTTGGTAGTTGAGTGAAGTTTCAATCAGAAAGAAAGGTGAGTAAATGAAGTATGTAATCGTAATAATCTGTATAGTAAGTGTGACCTTTGGAGCATTGCTGGGATATTTTACAAACAATCGGTAACCCACTTTGGTATCTAGCAAGGTTCGAATCCTTGCGTGGGTATAGACTAGGGACTAAATAAAATAAATTAAATTAAGAAAGCAGGTTCCTATGATGGGTATTTCCCTAGTCGGTACTCTAGGACTCCTTTAATTTTTTAATCACCGTAAAGGTGGCTCATTCTTCAGGAACACACAAATAGCCATCCGTGTTCCTGTCGTAAAAAAATCATTTAAATAATCCAGAAGATTTCTCGGATGCGCTATGACGGAATGGGACTGTCGTAGTTCGCAAAAGGGCTATGCGAGGTTCGAATCCTCGTTTAGTCATTAAACCAGAAAAAATAAAAAATGGAATAGAGGTGATTAAAGCACTCCTTATTACACACTTTAATCATCACAAAGATTAGTACAAATGCTAGCTGAGTTTATCTGGTTTCTCACTGGCGAAACAAATAGCGAAATTTAAAAATAGAAAAGAGGTACTTAATACTATTTTCTTTAAACGTGCGATCATGGTTATCGCTAGCTATGAGAGCACAAAAAAAGTCCTGCTTGCGCAAGACTTCATCGATATTAAACAGTTACCTATATTATAACATATCGAAGGAGAAAAGACGTGAGCAGGATTAAAACCAAAGCAGATTATATTTTAGAAGAACTTAGATTAATTCCTAAAACGATTAAGCAATTAAAATTAGACATTGAGAACACCAGAAGCTCACTGTTCACGTCGCCGCAGTGGTCTGATATGAAATTGAGCGGAGGTGTTAGACGTACACAGACAGACAAGAATGTTTCAATCATTGACGCATCTGATTACGGGCTAGCAGAGATTGACCGCTTAGTTAAACGGCGTGAAGAAATTATTGGCGTCATTATGCAAATACCTGACAGTGCACAGCGTCATGTGCTGCTAACCACTTATCTCAATTGTCAAACGTTTGACGAAGCTATTGATAAACTCGAACTTAATCGCAACAAGTATTACACGATTAAAGCGAAAGCTGTAAGAAGCCTGAACGTTATATTAAATCAATACTAAAACATACGGAAATAGTACAAAGTAATACTCAAAAATACAATCTGCCATGCTAATATAGTAGTATGAAATAATGACGAGGGGAGCTAAAAGGTAGCTCCTTTTGTTATGCAAAAAAAGGAAAAGGAATATGAAACCACAGAAGCTTACTGTCGTTGGTGGAAAGCGAAAGCAAGTGGACTTTGATAGTCGAAGCGAAGAGTACAAGAACTATAATAAGACAAGATGGAACTATGATAAGAAGCTGACAAGATTCTATAATAGTTCTGCTTGGAGAAGTACAAGTAAGTTAGTATTGCTTCGTGATGATTATGTCTGTCAAATGTGCGGAGGAGAAGCGACGATGGTCGACCACATAATTCCAATTAAAAAAGATTGGAATCGAAGATTGGATCTTGACAATCTTCAAGCGAGTTGTAAAGCATGCAACGATGCTAAAGCTAATCGTGAGAATTATGGCAATAATAGCATAGAAAAGGCGAATTATCCCACCTATAACGGGTGTGAGGGGATATAAATGTTCGTAAATACCCCTTAAATTTTTATCGGGGTATCGTATTGTTCGGATATAACAACGCCGCCCTCTTCCGTGCACAATTTTCCCTTTTTAAAATTTTTGCAGTCTGAAAATTTCAATGTAAAGGAGGCGTAAAGCTTGGGACGGAAGTTAAAGGTAGTTGAAAATAACAAAAAACATTTGACTAAAGCTGAAAAAGCTGTACGTGTTGAAATCCAAAAATCTGCTGGTGACGGTTTGATTGAGTTAAAACTAACACCTCCTGAACACTTAGGAGAAACAGCGAAAGCTGAATACGCTCGTATCGTTGAAGATTTAAAAAGTTTGCCGGTTCGTGATTTGGATAGAGCAATTTTAGAAAATTATTGCACATGGTACGGTATATATGTCGAAGCAAGTCAAAAAGTAAATGAAATAGGTATTTCTGTTTTTAGCGAAGATAAAGGCATGTGGATTCAAAATCCGCTGATTGTTACGCTTGAAAAAGCGACAAACAATATTAAATCGTGCGCAGCGCAGTTAGGTTTGACTGTCGACAGTCGTATGAAAATGTATGTACCTAAAACAGAAGAAAAGAAAGACACAATGTTTGATAAGTTTGGGAATTAGTGAAAGGAAATAAAAAATGAAGCGAGTGAAAGAATTCTCTATTAAAATAACAGAAGGCGATAGCTGTCCAATTGTGAAAATAGACGGAGAAGAAGTTCCCCACATTGCTAAAGTAAAATTTTGCTTCGATTCCGAAAACGCAATCGATGCACCGTGGGAAAATGGATTCTTTATTGAATTTTTTGATATTAATGATGGTAGAGGATTCAAAAGAACTCTCGGACAGTCGTTCCGTATTTAAAAAAGAGAGGAGGTAATCAAAATAGCTTACGATTATTTGGAAATTAATGAGCAGTACAAAGATACTGCTTTTTATTATGCGCTCGATGTAGTCGACGGCAATATCAAAGCTTGTCAGAAAGTAATCAAAGCTTGTCAAAGGCATTTGGATGATTTAAAAAACATCAGCAATTCTAATTTTGAATTTGATTATTTCCCAGAGAAAGCCCAAAACACTATCGACTTTTTGGAGATTTTGCCAGATGTTAAAACAGGGAAAACTTATCCGTTGGCTAGATTTCAAAAATTCATCATCTCCAGTTTGTATGGTTGGCGCAAGAAAAAAGACTATTCTGTCAGACGCTTTCGCAAAGCTATGGTTTCAGTTGCTCGTAAGAATGGGAAGACCATTTTAATTGCTGGTATCTTGCTATACGAATTTCTTTTTGGTAAGAACCCCGCGTTGAGCCGTCAGTTGTTCTGTACGGCTAACGACCGCACGCAGGCAAGAATTGCTTGGACAATGGCTAAGAAACAGCTAGAAGCGCTAAGAGCGGCAAATAAAGACATCTTTAAAGCTACTAAGATTGTTCGTGACGAGTTAACCAACAAGCGTGATGAATCATATATTCGAGCATTAAGTCGAGACACTGGTGCTGTCGATGGTTTTGAACCATATGTTGGCGTACTGGATGAATACGCAGCAAGTAAAACAAATGAAATGATTGAACTTTTGGAATCTGGGCAAGGTCAGCTTGATAATCCATTGATTTTAATTATTTCGACAGCTGGTCTAGATTTAAATGTACCAATGTACACCATTGAATATAAGTACGCTACTAAGATTTTAGGTAAGAAAACAGTTGATGATTCGTATTTTGCTTTCATCGCAGAACAAGATGACGAGAAAGAAATTGCTGACGAAAGCAATTGGATTAAGTCAAATCCTATTTTGGAAGTGCCAGCATTATACGAAAAAATCATGGATTATTTGCGAAAAAGGCGTAAAACTTCGCTTGAAACGGGTGAAATTAACAAAGTTTTAGTCAAAAACTTTAATATGTGGCGACAATCAAGCGAAGCTTCGTATATGGATAAACAAACGTGGGAAGATGCGCTTATTGATAAGCCTGACACGACTGGCAGACGCGTCTGGATAGGTGTCGACGTTGGACATTCAAGCGACTTATTTTCAATCAGCACAATGACGATGATGGATGATTATTGGTATGCTGACAGTTTCTCGTTTATTGCTACTAAGTACGGTCTAATAGCGAAAGAAAAACGAGACGGCGTTTCTTATACGAATTTAGAGCGCATGGGCGAATGTGAAATTACCACACTCGAATCTGGTGTCATTGATAATGAGCGAGTTATGGAGAAGCTCGAAGAAATGGTTATCGAAAACGATTGGGAAGTCCAAGGAATTTACTTCGACCCGTATCAATATGGTGCTTTGCTAACCATGATTGAGAAACGGCACCCAGAATGGACACAAGTCCAAATTCCACAAACGACTATGGTCTTGAATATGCCGACGAAGCAGTTCAGAGATGACGTTAAAACGGGTAAAATCAAACATTCAGGCAATAAATTGTTAACAATGGCTGTTAATAATGCTTATACACGAGTTGATAACAACGGTATGCGTATTGATAAGAATAAAAACAGCAACAAGATTGACCCGCTAGATGCACTTTTAGACGCTTATGCGGCTTGTTATCTCGAAGCATTTGACGGCGCAGGTTATTGGACTGATGAGAAAATCTTTGAAAGTGGAGGTCTGTTTTGAAATTTTTTAAAAATAACATTCATACATTGCTACTGTTAGCAGGCTTTGGTTTGATTGATTATTCATTTTTTAGATTGGATTTAACAGCTGGCTTTATGTGTTTGGGTTTGATGTGTACATTTTTAGGTTTATACATTGATAAAACCATGCGCTAGAAAGGAGGTGAGAAAATGAGCTTTTTTCAGTCGTTAGGAGATTCAAAGCTTTCCTATGACGATTACGTTTCCTCGGTATTGTCTGGTAATGATAGCGCGCAGTATGTCGGAGTTTCTGCATTAAAAAATAGCGACGTACTGACAGCAACATCAATCATAGCTGGTGATATTGCCAGATTTCCGTTAATCAAGAAAAACATCAATGGCGACATCATTCAAGACGAGGATGTCAATTATTTGCTAAATGTGAAATCGACTGGCAACGCTTCGGCTCGAACGTGGAAATTTGCAATGGCAGTCAATACGATTTTAACAGGTAACTCCTATAGTCGTATTTTGAGAGACCCACGAACTGGCAAGGCGTTGCAATTTCAGTTTTATAAACCATCTGAAACTCGTGTGGAAGAATTAGATAGTCATGAACTTATCTACACTTTCGTTGATAGCTTGACGGGCAAAGAGGTCACTTGCGGAGCTGATGACGTCATCCATTGGAAATTCTTTAGCCATGACACAATTTTAGGGCGTTCCCCGCTGCTGTCTTTAGGCGACGAAATCAGTTTGCAAAACAGCGGAACAAGTACGCTTTTAAAATTCTTCAAAGACGGTTTTTCAAGCGGCATTTTAAAATTGGAAGGCGCTATGATAAGCGGCGAAGCTCGCAAGAAGGCTCGCGAAGAATTCGAGAAAATGCGAGAGGGCGCAAAAGGTGGTAGTCCACTAGTATTTGATAATACAATGTCCTACGAGCCACTCGAAATTGACACTAATGTCTTGCAGTTGATTACAAGTAACAATTTTTCAACAGCTCAAATAGCTAAAGCTTTGCGAATACCTAGCTATAAATTAGGTGTAAATAGCCCTAATCAGTCCGTAGCGCAGCTTACTGAAGACTATGTTACAAATGACTTACCGTTCTATTTTGACGCGATAACGAGCGAATTAGGGCTTAAAATTTTTAGTCCAAAAGATAGGCGGGAATGCCGACTTGAATTTGATACACGTAGCGTTACAGGTCGAAATGTTGATGAGATTGTTAAGCTTGTCAATAATACATTGTTGACACCTAACCAAGGGCTTATTGAGCTTGGTAAGCAACCGTCTGACAATCCAGACATGGATAGATATCAAACAAGTCTTAACTATGTCTTTTTAGACAAGAAAGAAGAATATCAATCATTGAAAGGAGGTGAGGAGAATGCCGAAACGAATTCAGATGAGGGGTCCGCTAATTCCGAATAACAGTCAAGAAGCTTATGATTATTTTGGAATGGAAGCAACAAGTGCTAAATCAATCGCTGAAGCACTTCCAGAAGACGGTTCAGATGTTGTAATTGAAGTCAATTCAAACGGTGGCTTGGTGACAGTAGGCAGCGACATCTATACAGCGCTGAAAAATTATTCTGGGCACGTCACAGTTGAAGTAACAGGAATGGCAGCAAGCGCTTGTAGCGTGGCAATTATGGGAGCTGACAAGGTTGTCATCAGCCCGACAGCTCAAATCATGATTCACAAAGCATTGTTGAATTGGGTGTCTGGTAACAGCGATGACTTCGAATCAGCCGCTAACGCTTTGAAAGCTAGCGATAAAGGCATTATTAATGCTTACAAAGCTAAAACTGGCTTAAGTGAAGATGAATTGCTTGATCTCATGAAAAACGAAACGTATATGAGTGCTGATGAAGCTGTTGAGAAAGGTTTCGCTGACGAAGTGATGACATTTGACGAACAGCAGGCAGTTGCAAGCATTGGCAACGGATTATTGCCGCAAGCAGTTATTGACGACTATTTTGCAAATCATGGCAACAAGCGAAAACAGGAAATTGAAGCTATGAAACGTGAAATCGAAAAAGAAGAAATTTTACAAGGACTTTAAAGTCCTTTTTATTTTGCACAAAAAAGGAGAAAAAACTATATGTTTGATGAAAAAATCAAAGAATTAAAAGCATCTATCAACTCGCTTTCAATTACTATCGCTGATAAAACAGCGCAGGTTAAAAACGCTCTTGAAGCTGATGACCTTGAAAAAGCTCGTACAATCAAAAACGAAATTGACACAGCTAAAGAAGAATTAAAAACAGCTAAAGCCGACCTTGAATTATTCGAAGCTACTAAAGTTTTTGGTGGCGCTGAAAACAAAACAGGTCGTGAAATTGAAACAGATGACATGACTTATCGTGATAAAGTTAACGCATTCTTGCATTCAAAAGGTACTGTTGTTAACGAAGGGCTTCGTTTTGACGGCAAAGATGAAGTACTTATCGCAATGAACGAAATTACACCAACAACTGACGGTGTTAAGAAAACAGACACTACTAAAGTTACTAGCGAAGAACTTGTGACAACTCCAATCCGTGAAATCAAGACGACTGTTGACTTGAAACCATTCACAACAATTTATCCAGCTAAAAAAGCTTCTGGTAAATATCCAATTTTGAAAAAAGCGACATCAAAAATGGTTAGCGTTGCTGAATTGGAGAAAAACCCAGCTCTTGCTAAACCAGAATTTGAGCAAGTAGATTGGACTGTTGAAACTTATCGTGGAGCTATTCCAGTTTCACAAGAATCTGTTGACGATGCAGATGTTGATTTGATTAGCATTGTTGCTGAAACAGTCAGCCAAATTAAAGTCAACACAACTAATGCAGCTATTGCTGACGTACTTAAATCATTTACAGCTAAAACAGTAGCAAACGTTGATGACATCAAGAAAATTCTTAATGTCGACCTTGACCCTGCTTATGACGTGGCATTCGTGGTTTCACAAAGTTTCTACCAAATTCTTGACACCCTTAAAGACAAAAACGGTCGCTACCTACTTCAAGATTCAATCACTGCAGTAACTGGCAAAGTCTTGCTTGGCAAACCAGTATTCGTTCTCTCTGATGAAATTCTTGGTGCATCTGGAGAAGCTAAAGCGTTTGTTGGTGATTTCAAACGTGGTGTCTTGTTCGCAGACCGTAAAGACCTTGGGCTTCGTTGGGCAGATAACGAAATTTACGGTCAATACTTGCAAGCTGTTCTTCGCTTTGGTGTTAAGAAAGTTGATGCGAAAGCTGGCTACTTCGTAACGTTTACACCCAGCGAAGCCTGATTCGGAAAACGTAAGCGTTCCGACTGAGGCGAACACAGTAACAGAGATTAAAGCTTACTTAGATAGTAAAGGCATTAGCTATACAAGTAGTATGACTAAAGCTGAATTATTGAACTTAGTAAATTCTTAAGGAGGTAGCTGAATGGCAGTCTCACAAGAACTACTGGAAGCAGTTAAGCTCTATTGCAAGATCGACTTTGACTTTGAAGATAGCATTTTGGAAGAAATGATTGAAGCTGCGCAAGAACAGATTTGCTTTGCGATTGAAGCTGGTTCAACACCAGAAGATTTTGCGGGCTACAAAAAATTCAATCTTGCTGTTAAGAAACAAGTCAAAGAAGATTATGAGCATAGAGGCGTAACTGCCGATAGCGACCGTTACCCACTGGCGAATGGTGTGATAAACATCATTCATCAGTTGCGTTTGAGAGGTGATGATAATGCTGACACGTAAGATGAATGTGCGTATCACTATTTTTAAAAGAGAAGGTGGGCAAAACGAAGATGGCGAAGTTTTAGACAATGTCAGAACAGACATCATGAGCTGTTGGGCTGAAGTGTCTAAGACGACTGTTAAAGATTTTCGTGAGAATACGACAGGCAAACAAGCTGATAATGCAACGTTGACTAAAACGAGCGACACGAAAGTTTTTTTAATTCGCTATATGCCTAAACCACCTTTCGATAATTCAATGTTTGTTGATTTTAACGGGCTTGAATATAAGATTGAAAAAATGGAAGTTGATTACGCTAACAAGGAAATGATTATGATAAGCGGGGTGCGTGTCGAATGACATCTGGACTCGATGAAATTTTATCTAATCTTACGAAATTGCAAGTTAAAGCACCTAAAACAGCAAAAGAAGCGGTAACTGAAGTTGCTGAAGAATTTGAAAAACAATTGAAAGCAAACACACCTAGAGAAGGCAGATCTATCGAACATTTGCAAGAGGACACAGCGATTAGTGGCTTTAAAGGCGCTAGTGAAGGAATTGTCTCGAAAGAAATAGGTTATGGTAGTGCTACTGGGTGGCGTGCGAAGTACCCAGATTCTGGGACGATTTACCAACGAGGACAAGAGTTTGAAGAGAAAACAATCAATCAAATGACCCCTGTTGCTAAGGAAATTTTTGCAGAAAAGGTGAAGGAGGGCTTAGATTTATGATTGCCGAAACGACGGCGTACAAGCTATTAAGTAACGATGTTCAATTGAATGAGCTGTTCGACAGCTATCGTGGAGGGAAGTTTGGGGGCGGTTTTAAACAAGGAATTTTCACTTATGACATTCCAGAGAAACCCACCAACATGAAGAAAAAAGAACTAGCTCCATTTCTGCGAATTAACACGATTTATGATGCGCCAAATGCATATGCTGACGATGGCTATATTGGCACGGAACAGCGTATTGTCATCAATTTTTGGTGTCAGACGGCTGCTCAATCGGAAGTGATTGTAAAACGCATCGATGCCATTCTAACCGAAGCAGGTTTTGAATGGTACACAGCTAATGAAACTCCTCGATATAAAGACAACGATATTGACTTACTGATGAACGTAAGAAAATATCGTTTTTTTGATTGGGGCAATTAAAAGAAAGAAGGAATTAATACATGGGTAAAGTAAAATTTGGACTTAGTGGTTGCGAGTATGGCATTTTGAACAATGCCGAAAAAGTTACACAAAGCAAACGTCTTCCAGGACTTACAAGCGCAAAACTTGAGCTAACAAACGAACTAAAAACACTTTCAGCTGATGACGGACCATACGTCGTTGTTTCTGGTGGTATTACAGAAGCTAAATTAACAATTGAAACATATGACTTGACATCCGACGCACGCAAAGACTTCTTTGGTATTACTGTCGAAAATGGTATTGAAAAATACACTAAAGACCTTACACCAAACGACATTGCAATTTTGTTCCGCACTAAAATGGACGATGGTAAATATGTATGGGTTGGCCTTTTGAAAGGTAAATTCAATTTGCCTGGTTTTGAAGCGTCTACTATTGATGGTGCACCAGACCCTAAAGCCGACTCAATTGAAGGCAGCTTCGTGGCGCGTGGCGGCGAAGAAGGTACAGTTCTCTTGATTGGTCGTGAAGATGCAGAAGGCTTTGACCTAGAAGCATTTAAAGGCATGGTATTCCCAGCTGTCGGAGCTTAATTCTTAAAGGTTGTATTTTGAATGCGACCTTTTATTTTTTGTTATAAAGGAGAAATCATGTACGAAATTAAATTAAAAAAAGGTGGCGTTGAGAAAGAATATTCAAAAGACTATATCAACGTTGAAGACAACCTTTTAGCCGTTGACCACAGCGCACGTCAAAACGCTTTTATTTCAAATGATAAAGCTGCTTTCGATTCGAAACAGACACGTAAACTTAGCGAAGCATATCTTCAAATGTTCGTTGATATGTATGGCAAGCAATTCACTGTTGCTGATTTGAAAACTGCAGATGTTGAGACATTGAACGTACTTGACAAGCTTTATGTTGATGCTTTGGGTCGCGGCGAAAACAACGAAGAGGAAGATGCCGAAAAAAAGGAATAACACCAGAGCAAGCCAAGTCTAACTTGTTAAAAATGATTCAATCGCTTTTGAATAGCGGCTACACCATTCTTGATATTAAAAAAATGCAACTATCAGATTTTGAGCTGATGGTGGAAGCATTAGAACAAGAAACAGTAGCAGAAGAAACTGAGACAACGTTAGATAAAGCTTTTCCTTTCCTATTTGGTTAGAAAGGAGGATAAATGGCAAACATAGGTAAATTGGTAGCCACTGCGACGCTTGACATAGCGCCGTTTCAAACCAACACAAAACAATTGAAAACTTACATGCGTGGCATCGACAGCTCTTTGAAAGCCGTTGAAAAATCTATTAGCGGTCAAGGAAGTAAAATCGAAGGTTTGCGTGCCGTCTATAACGAAACAGGACAAGCTTTAAAAGGCTACCAATCGCTATTAGTACAGCAATCCCAAAAATATAATGCTTTGAAGGCTGAAATAGGTGATTTCTCGACAGCGACAGCAGCTCAAAAAGATGCTCTGATTGGCGCACATACGGCCATGATGGACACTGCGGCAAAAGTCAGCGAACTCCAAGGACGTTTGCAAAGTTTGGCTACTGAGATGAACGTCTTTAGTCGAATGGGCTCGGCAATGACCAACTTCGGCAATACCTTGCAATCGGTCGGTGGTAAAATGACTGGCTTAGGGAATATGATGACAGTTGGTGTGACAGCGCCAATCGTAGCAGGGGTTGGAGCCGTTGTTAAATCTGCCATGTCTTGGGAAAGTGCGTTTGCTGGTGTTAAAAAGACCAACGATGAAGTGGTTGATAGTAACGGTAATGTGGTTTACTCTTATGCGGATTTGGAAAGCGGCTTGCGTGGTTTAACAGCGCAATTGCCAGCTAGTCACGAAGAAATTGCAGGAGTTGCTGAAGCGGCAGGGCAGTTAGGTATAAAGTCACAAGACGTTGTTAGTTTCACAAAAACCATGATCGACATGGGCGAGTCAACTAACTTGTCAGCCGAAGATGCAGCGTCAGCAATTGCCAAAATCGCAAATATCACTGGTTTAACATCAGATGAATATCAACGCTTTGGTAGTTCGGTAGTAGCTTTGGGTAACAATTTCGCTACCACTGAATCAGACATTGTCAGCATGGCTAACCGTTTGGCGGCTTCTGGAACATTGGCAGGTTTGACTAACCAAGAAATTCTAGGTCTTGCGACAGCGATGTCTTCTGTCGGTATTGAAGCAGAAGCTGGGGGAACTGCAATGACCCAAACACTATCAGCTATCGAATCTGCGGTAGCTGCTGGCGGGGAAAAATTACAAAAATTTGCCACAGTAGCTGGCGAATCGTCAGAAGAATTCGCTAGCAAATGGAAAAATAAACCAGTCGAAGCTATTCAAGATTTCATTCGAGGTCTTGGGAAACTTGACGAAAAAGGCGAGAGTGCCACTATGGTGTTGGACGACATGGGGCTTTCTGGTGTTCGTCAGTCTAACATGCTTAAATCATTAGCACTAGCAGCCGACACGATGACAGGCGCAGTTGACCTGTCAAACAGAGCGTGGAATGAAAACACGGCGTTAACTAATGAAGCAAGCACACGTTATGAAACAACTGAATCAAAACTTAAAATGTTGAAAAATCAGGTGGTCGATATGGCTATCGACTTCGGTGGTCCGTTCGTCGATGCGTTAAAAAATGGTCTCGAGGCATCTAAGCCACTCATTCAGACGTTGTCTGACATGGCCAAGAAATTCAACGAACTAAGTCCAGCTCAACAACAGCACATTATGAAGTGGCTAGCTATTTCAGCAGCTGCTGGTCCAGCGCTTTCGATTTTAGGAAAACTAACAACTGGTCTCGGCAGCATGTTTAAAGTCTTCGGTTCAGTCAATAGTGGGATTGGAAAACTTGTCGGCAAGCTCGCACCAATGGCTTCTGACTTAACTGGTGTTGAAAGCGCAGCAGTTGGTGCTACAGGTGCCGCATCTAACTTCGGTGGTGCCGTTGGACTGTTATCCAATCCACTGGGACTTGTCGTAGGAGGTGCAGCAGCACTTGCTGGCGGCCTAGTTGTATTAGCTAATGCTAAACAGCACGCTCGCGAGGAAGCTCAAAAATACGGAACAACGCTTTCTGGGGAAACAAAAGGTGCACTTGACCAATTCGGAACTGCAGTGACTAACGCTCGGGTTGCTATGACCAACTTCGAAACTGGCGCAACACAGTCTGCTGACGGTGTCAAGACAGCAGTAGTAGATATGATGAAACAAATTACGCAAGGTGCAGAAGATTCTAAGGCACGAATAGACGAGCTTGCTCAAAAATTTGGCTTCACTCCAGAGCAAGTCGCGGCAGCGAAAGCTAAGCAAGACCAAATTGTTTCGAATGCGCAAGCGATGACAGACCAGATTACAGCGATTTACGAGCGTCATAATGGCGATGTCAGCAAGCTAACAACCACTGAAAAGACAATTGTTGAAAACAATATGAAACAGCTCTGCGAAGCTCGTGTTAAAGAGTTGAATCTTGGGAAGAGCAAAGAGAAAGCTGTCCTTCAGACGTTCAATGGCGAAATCGGCAAGATGACGATGGCGCAGCTCAAAGACAGCTCAAAAGCTTTGCAAACAGCAATGAAAGAAGAGCAGAAAGCGTACAAAGATCAACGCAGTGGTTTGAAAGAGTCACTTGAGCAAGGTATCATCGACCAGCAAGAATATAACACTCGAATGGCTGCGCTCAAAGAACAGCACAAAGCAACGATGTCTGAGTTTGGCCAAGCGCTAGTTAAAATAGCGCAAGAGCAAGATGCACAAAGTGGCCAATTTGGTGTGTACGCTGAGAAAATTCGACGTGTTCTAGCAGACTACGATATGAGCTTCGAAGAGCTTTCTCAACACGCACTCGACTCTGCAAACAAAATTGGACAACACACAGCTATGATTGGTACATATACATCTGACATGAGTACTGATGCTCGAAATGCAACCGACCAATGGAATGCTTTAACGCTCGACCCGCTAACTGGCGAGCTTAAGACGAACGCTGTTCAGGAAGTCACAAAAGCCTTGACTGCCGAAAACGGTTGGAATAATATGGAGTTCATTCTCAAGAATGCCAACGTTAATTCCAATGCTCGTGTCGAAGTTGCAGACGCTTTGCAAAAATTGGGCGAATGGGACAAGACGACACCTGAGCAGAAAGAACTGTTGTTCCAAAACGATAAAGGTTTATTAGCCATTTATCAATCTAAAGACCAGCTCGACATTTGGAATGGCATGCCGACAAACGTCAAAGAGCTTCTTTGTGAAGACAAAAACTTCACGTCAAACGCAGAGAGAGCTAAAGAGATGCTCAACAAATGGAATAGTGCTACACCAGACCAGAAAGATTTGATAGCGCATAATAAAACTGCTGGAGACGTCAGCGCAGCTATCAGCATGATTTATAGTGTTCCTGACAGCAAAAACACTGATGTCTATTCCTGGAATCTTAGCATCTGATTTGACTGGTGGCGCCACTGGTTCTGCCCAAGGCAAAATCAATAACGTCAACCAGAAATCAGTGCCGGGGATCTTAGCGTCTGACTTAACAGGCGGACCAACATCAAGTGCCAAAAACAATCTTAATAGCGTCCGTGATAAATCTGTCACAGTCACAGCGGTCGACAATGCCTCGGGCGTGATTCGCGGCATCGCAAGCTGGTTAGGTTCACTAAAAGACAAAGTCGTCAATGTCGTCACACATCACACTAAAAACGAAAAAGGTACGAACTTCCACCCCGGTGGCTTAGCACTCGTCAATGACCAAAAGGGCGGTACTTATCGTGAATTGGTTACCTTGCCTGACGGAACTAGTTTTATCCCGAAAGACCGTAACGTTATGTTGCCGTTGCCTCGAGGTTCAAAAGTCCTACCTGCCAACAAAACAAAACAACTGTTCCCTCGCTATGCGAACGGCATCGGCTTTGAAAATACTCGTGTTGCAGATGTCGCACAAAGAATTGGTAATTTGCAAGGCAACAGCGATGTAGATGTCATCCAAAACGGTGATAGTGACACACGTCGCATGATTGGCAAAATTATTGATTTGATTATTGAAAATACACATAGCATTGAGCGTTTAGCAGATAGACAAGTGATTATTGAAAACTACATGGATACTGAACGCGTTGGGCGTTCGGTAGCAAAGTCAGTAACTGGTGAACAAGAGCGTCAGGAATCCATTAAAAATGCAATCTATGGGAAGGGGTGGTAAAAATCGAAAGAGTATATTTTAACGGAAAAGAATTGACACAATACATTACAATAACGTCTGATTTCCATTTATGGCAAGGAGCGGATTTTAGTCCGCAATTTAGCGATGATGACATATTAAGCGGTTCGGAATTTTACTATACCAGATTTGGTAAGAAGGTAATTTCCGTTCCGTTTTTTAATTGCACAGGTTCGTTTGAGGACTATAATCAATTATTACGCATTTTAAATGTCAAAGAGCCTAAAGAATTACGATTTAGCAGTCGCCCAAACATTGTTTTTTATGCGATTCCAAGCGGCAAAATGGAATATGACAAAATCACAAGGAACGCTGGCAAGGGTGCTATCGAATTTATCATCTCAGATGGTTTAGGACATTCAACAGCCACTCGCTCGTTTAACTTTACCAAAAACAATTTTGGAGTATACGAAGCCGAAATTGTTAACGACGGTACTGAAGACGCATATGTCAATTACGAAATCAAGCTTAAAAAAGAATCTGGCTACGTCGGCATTGTTAGCGAGTATGGCGCTATGCAGTATGGCAAATACGATGAGGCGGACGGTTACATCGACCGTAAGAACGTCGTGATAACTAGCAATCAAAAAGGTGATTTTGCCAATTGGACAGACAGCAACGTTTTTTACGAAAACCAAAACAAAATCATAACAACTAAAATGTCGTCAGATGCAGCTTTCGGAGGACGTTTAGGCATTATGCCATCAAATTTTCCAACAAGCGGGACTGCTGGGGCGTTTGGCTATGGAGCTTGCAAAGAGTACATATTGGAGACACCAGTCGAGCAGTGGTATATCTGGGCAAGGGCTTGGTTTGAAACTGGTCTAGTAAGTCAAAATGGTGAATGGTGCCTCGCTGTAATCGACGAAAACAATAATCTTTTGGCAGGTATGGCTCTTGAAAAGAACGACAGAACACGTAACGAAGCTTACGTGCGTTTTTTAGTTGGTGACGGCAATGGCGGGAGCATAGTTAAAAAAGACATCAAGTTCACGCCATCCTATTGGATACCGCCCAACCCGTACGGTGCCCAAGCCATTGACCGCAACTCAAACATGTTTGACCTCGTCAAAGAGAAAGACCGCGTTCAGTTTTTCTGGTACGGAAGTTATTTTCCGTTCCCAGCTAGCCAGCTTAACGGCAAGAAAGCGAAACGCATCCAGTTTTATGTCGGAAACTACGCAGGCTCAAACAGCTCGACACAGCAATTTATCACGCATCATTATCTAAACGACTTTAGCTTTTATGAATTACACGTTCCTTATTGGAAAGATATTCCAAACCGCTATCCAGCGGGTTCGGTAATTGAAATCGATGGCGAGAAAGGCGAATTTAAAGTCAACAATCAAGTCAAGAAAGATGATGAAATTTTAGGCACGATGTACTTTAAAGTCCCGCCAGGCACTACGAAAGTACAGCTTAATTTTTCTAGTTTTGCTGAAATCGAGAGTGCTAAGGCGATAATTAAGGAGGTATACATTTAGATGGAAAACGTACGTATTGCAATTCGTGATTCAACCGACAGTCATAATGTAGCTTTTTTTGATAATATTTCTGGTATTCGCTACCAGAGCGCTAACCTACAGCGTTTCTTGGCTGGTTCAGCTAGCATTTTGACCATTGAGTACAATTCAAAAGATATTGATACGATTAGAACAGGTTGTAAACTTGCATTTATCTACAAAGACCGCCCTTATTGGTTGAACATCATGAATTTGAGCAAGAAAGGCTACAAGATTGAAATCATGGCTTATTCGCTCGGCCTAGAGCTTAACCAGGAAGAGCGAGGTGCGCACAAGCCAGATAACGCGATGAGCTTTGCTGAATACTTAGCTTACTACGACCCAGAACACGCCTTAGAACTCGGTGTTAATGAAGTAGCAGACAAACGTATCAAACTTGAATGGACGGGTACAGACACGATTCTGGCGCGCCTTTTTTCTATCGCTAATAGTTTCGATGCGGAGCTTGAATTTACTGTCGAGCTTAATCAAGACTATTCGCTAAAACGTCAAGTTTTAAACGTTTACAAAAAAGGCAATCTTGGTTCTAACCGTGCGGCAAGCCCGATTAGAGTTGGTCGTGGCTTGAAAGTTATTAATTATAGCGATAATTTAAAAGAGTTACGCACAGCGGTACGTGCTACTGGTAAGGACGGATTAACTCTTGATGGGCTGAACAAAAAAGTCTATGACGATGACGGTAATCTGCTTTACTATTCTAATGCGAATACAGTCTATGCGCCCCAAAGCCGTGATAAATACCCGTCGGTCGGCAAGAAATCAAATGATAACTGGATTATTAAAGAGTTAGGAGAAACCGAATATAGCACCAAAGAGGCGCTGTGGGGTTATATGCTCGGAGAACTCAAAAAAATTTGTGTGCCAGAGATTACATATGATATTGAAGGCGCTGTTGACGGCGACGTCGGTGACACACGCACATTGATTGACGACATGCATTACGACCCACCGCTTTACGTACAAGCTCGCATTTCGGAACTTACCGAAGATTTAATCACTGGCAAAGTTACGAAATCAACGCTTACAAACTTCGAGCGTAAGTACTCACAAGTCGCTAGCGAACTACTTAAGCAAGTTGAACAGTTGGCTAATGACGCAGCTCCGTACACAATCAGGCTCAACAGCGACAACGGTCTAACATTTAAAAATTACGACGGTCAGACCACAATCGATGCAAGACTTGAGAAAGCTGGTAAAGACGTGAACTGTTCGTGGCAGTGGAAGATCGAGGACGAAGTTATTAGCAATCAGCAATCGTTGTCTATTAATGCTAACGCTTTTAATGAGAAAGCGGTTGTTGTTGTGAGTGCATTTGTCAATGACAAGGAAGTCGCAAAAACAGAAGCAACATTAATTAATTTAGTTGAGCCAATCGAACTGCAGGTACGTGCATCAAACGGAAACGTTTTTAAAAACGGCGTCGTGTCAACGAGTTTAACGGCGACGCTTTGGCGGGGAGACAAAGAAATCGATAAGGATGGAATTGAGTTCAGCTACGTTTGGAAAAAAATCAATAGCGATGGGACACCAGACGAGAATTGGAATCAAATCCATTCGTATTCACAAAAATCAATCAGAATAACAGAGGCCGACGTATTTAGGCGCGCAACATTCACATGCGAAATCCAGTACGTCGGTAAACGAGTTTAAAAAAGGAGAAAAAATATTATGGGAATTATTGCAGCAGGACAAATTACCGTTGTAGACGTATCAGATGCACCCGTCTTGAATGCGTTCATTACAGCCAGCAGACCTACAACTCAACTTTATAGTCAAACATCGGGAAACTATAATCCGTCATATGCATCGACACCGCAGGTGTTAACAGTTAACCTAACAAAGGCTGGTTCAACGGCAAGTATTGTTGGAGGTATCAGTGGGTTACATTGGTATGTAGTTGATGGTTCTAGCAAAACAGAAATTACGTCAACAGTTAACACTGCGAATGAATATATTTCTGGTGGCCAAAACGAGAGTTTAACAACTAAATTAAATATTGATACTAACAAAGGTTATAAGCGTTATGAAGCAACTGGTGTATGGCGTGACCCTCTAACGGGATTGGATGTACAGTTTAGTGCTGATATTGACTTGCTCTTGACACAAATCAGTAAAGAAGCTCAAGTCCTAAACGTATACGCAGGTAACGGTAATACTTTCCGAAACAATACACCTGCAAGCCTTACAGTCAATGCCGATCTTTATCGTGGTAACGTACTGACAAATGATAGTAAGCAATTCAAATTCTTCTATCAAGATACCAGTGTTACTGGTACCTCATCTGCTGGATATGATGCTGATGGTGGAATTGGTTGGCACCTATGCTCTAGTACAACAACAGGTCAAACACCAAATGTTGCACCTACAGCTACTACAACTTCACAAGGTATCCTTACAGTAACTCCTGAAGCTGTTGTTAACTCTCAAAGCTTTAAAGTTGTATGTATTAACAAGTCTGGCACATTTAATGGAAGTACATCTTCTGGACTATGCACTTTGGTCGATATGTCTGACCCATACAGTTTGATGCTAGATTCTAGCGCAGGTAATATTTTTAAAAACAGTCAAGGGTCTACCGTGTTGAAAGCACTCCTTTACCGTAATGGAGAAGAACTTGACACTGCAGGTACTGGTAAGACATACAAATGGACAAAATATGATAAGAATGGTGTCATGGATGCAAACTTTGGTGGTACAGGTAATGCCTACAAGACTGGTAAATCTATTACGGTCAATGCTACTGAGATTGCAGCTAAAGCTAACTTCAAGTGTGAAGTTTGGGAATAGGAGGTTTTCAACATGATTAAAGCAGATATAAAAATTGCCGAACAGCGACAAATTGTTGAGGTTCCTGTTGATAATAAATCAGATGCAATTCGTGTGCTTTGGAATACATATGGCCTGGGTATTGATATCAAACGTTGGGTCGAAGATGATCGGGAAGAGGTAAAAGATGAGCAAGTTGATAGCAACGAGTCAATTGACAATGACAAATCTGCTGGAGCGAGCAGAGACGAGAAGGGAGACATTTTACAAGCTAACGAATAGTGCTGATGTACCAACAGCTCCGAGCGGTGGCGGCCGAAACCTGCTAACAGGCACAAGAGATTGGTCTAGCAATATTAAAAGATGGGCGAATAATAATGGTGTTTGGAACGATGAACCTGATGAGTATAACAATTTAAAAGTTAAGTCAACAACGGGTGGTTGGAATGGCTGGCATCAAAACGTATTCGTAAAAGCAGGGGAATATTATACGCTTAGTTATTACGCAAAATCTGATACAAATATAAATGTTAGAAATTCTTTAACGTGGGTAGGATCGCCAGTTTTCGAAGCCCCAGTTGCAACTTTTGATGGGAATAATGATATTAGTGATAACATTACAACTGATTGGAAACGTTACAGCAGAACCGTCAAAATAACTGGTGATGGTTCGTTACAGTGGCGAATCGAATACAATGGAAAGACAATTCCAAGCGGCAAATTATACATTGCAGGTATGAAACTTGAAAAAATGAGTAGTGCTAGTAATTACAGCGTAGCTCCCGAAGATTTAGGCTGGTCAATAGACACACTTGTTCCAACACAGACAAATCGCTATCTTTGGAAATTCGATTATGTCTATTATTCAGACAGTTCTGTTGAAGTATCAAAACCAGTTAATTTATCTATCGCTGGTCAAAACGGTGCCCAAGGATTGCAAGGTCCTCAAGGTATCCAAGGCCCTCAAGGTCCAGATGGAAGAACGCAGTACACGCATATCGCTTATGCCGATAATGCAACGGGTGGTGGATTTAGTCAGACGGACCAAACTAAGGCTTATATCGGTATGTACGTTGATTTCACAGCAACAGATAGCAACGACCCTACGAAATACCGTTGGACGAAATGGAAAGGCTCTGACGGTGCGCAAGGTATTCCTGGACCAAAAGGAGCAGATGGAAAAATTCCATATATTCACTTCGCTTATGCTGATGACAATAAAGGCACTAATTTCAGTTTAACCGACAAAAACCAGCAGTATCAAGGCTATTATAGCGACTACACAGAAGCTGACAGTACAGACTACACAAAATACAAGTGGGTTGACCGTTTAGCTAACATTAAAGGTGGTTCTCGTAACTATTTTAAAAATTCTTTATCTAGAACTTTCAATACAACAAATGATGGTACGTTTGACTTTAGAACATTTATAGTTAATGATTTTTGGAAAAACAAAGACAGGCTTAAAAAGAATTTTGTAAAAATATCATTCGATATCACTTTTCCTGCCGCGCTTACAAACGACTATATTGCTAATATTCATTTTTCGGCAACTCCTTGGTACTCAAATAAAGTTACGTTCAAAGCTGGTACGACAAGCAGACAACATTTTGAATTTGCAATTGATTTATCAAGTGCGAGCGAGAATTACTACACAGATAATGTGTTTATACGTTTTGGGACGAATTATGGTTTTCCTAGCAACTTCAAAATCATTCTTGAAAATATGATGTTGTCAATTGGTTCTTACTATCCAGATTACATCCAAGCTATCGAAGACACCCAAGAACAAATCGACAACAAAGCAGACCAAACGCTAACACAAGACCAGCTTAATGCTTTGGCTGAAAAGAACAACCTTATCAAAGCCGAAATGGAAGCAAAAGCAAGTATTGACACAGTTAATCAATGGATTACAGCCTATCAAAACTACGTTAACGCTAATAATGCAGATAAAGCCAAATCGGAACAAGATTTGAAAGAAGCATCAGAGCGAATCGTTCAAATGAAATACGAAGTCGGTAATTTAAAACTTGTTTGGGATGCGATTGATACATACATGAGCTTTCAAAACGAAGGCTTAATTATCGGAAAAAAAGACGGTTCTGCTTATGCTAAGTTTAGCGATGACAGGATAAGCTTGTTTTCTGGAAGTAGCGAAGTAATGTATATCTCACAAGGTACATTAAATATTGCTAACGGTATTTTTACGAAGACGATTCAAATCGGACGTTTTCGCTTTGAGACACACCCAGCTGATGCAGATATGCTGGTAGTAAGATTCGTAGGAGGTTAATATGTCAACAGCTCAATTTAGTGGGCAATACGGGCGTAATATGACGCTTGAAGTGTGGTCTGGTTGGAATAGTCAGGATACAGCTAACAATAGGTCTACAGTTAACGTACAAGCGCGCCTTATTACAAATGGTTATGCTTCTATGTGGGGTGTAACCGCAGACGTGACTATCACTGTTAATGGTGGTGGCGCAATCGAACACCCAACTATAAATATTGGCACAAGTTCATCTCAGCTGCTCTTTGCTCACGATTATGTTATCGGTCATGATGATGACGGTAAGAAGACAGTAGGCATTCAAGTTTCTGTAGGTTTAAATGCAGCCGGTTATGGGTCAGCTATGGTCGCTTTCGACCTTCCTCTTCCAACTATTCCCAGAGCTAGTTCAGGAAGCGTCACATCAGGTGACTTAGGTACACCGGTCAAGATTTCAATTGACCGCAAAGTTAGTACGTTTAAACACACTTTAAGATACGACTGGAACGGTGCCACAGGAACAATAGCAAGCAATGTTGATACATCATACAATTGGACTTTACCGCTTGATTTTGCCAGTGCAATCCCAAATGCAACTTCATCTTGGGGACGTGTGTTCATCGATACTTACAACGGTTCTACAAAAATCGGCACAACTGAAGCTACATTTACAGGTAACGTACCAGCTAGCATAAAACCAACACTTTCCAGCGTAACGCTTGCAGATACCAATACAGCAGTTAAGAACCTATTAAACACAGCTAACACATTCGTACAAGTTTTGTCAAACGTACAAGTGACATTCAACGGAGCTAGCGGTGCTTATGGTTCAACAATTTCAAGTTATCGGGCTGAAATCTTGGGGAAAAATCAAAACACAAATTCAAATAACGGCCTGCTTGGAATGATGAATTTTAATGGCGCAGTTACAATTCGAGCGACGGTTACTGATAGTCGTGGACGGACATCGGACCCATTTGACATTAACGCAACGGTTCTTGAATATTTCACACCGCAATTGTCATTCTCAGCTCAACGAAGTGGCTCTGGAAACACAACCATTACAGTAATGAGAAACGCAAAAATTGCACCTTTAGTTGTTGGTGGCAATCAAAAGAACACAATGAAGCTGACTTTCAAATACAAAGAACATTCGGCTACAAGCTTCACAACAGACACAGGAAGCGCAGGCGGAACGTGGACGACTGTAAGCAATTTGACTAATTCGAGTGCTAATCTAGGAGCTACTTTTAGTGTTTTAAAAAGTTATGACATCATTGGCACGATTGAAGATTCTTTCACAAGTTACGAATTCTTGATTACAATCGGAACTGAGAGTTTTCCACTTGCTATAAAAGTGGACAGGATGGGTCTCGGAAAATTGCCTGAACAAGCTGGCATCGTCGATAGCGCTTGGGAATACTATTACAACAGCAAACCAATCCAAAGCCATCAATTGTCAGCAAAGGATGGTAAAGCTCTATTTTTAACAGCAGGAACTGATTTAAACACTATTGTAAATACAGGTTTTTACAATGTATCCGCGCCGTTAAATGCCCCAACAGGTTCTGGTGTCAACGATTGGAAATATATTCGAGTTAGCCAGCACACGAATAGTGCAAACTATATTTTGCAGGAAGCCATTGACTTTAATGGAGTTATATCGGCTTATCGTGTAAGAAGCGGCGGAAATTGGAGCGACTGGAGATATTACGCTATTCAAAACACAGTAGCAAACTTCACCGCAGTCAATCAGACTAAAGTGTATACAGCTACTATCAATGGCCCATACGGATTTAACATTGCCGTAACACGTTCTGGAAACGTCGTGACAGCAACAATGGATTATATTCACCGCTCAAATACGAACTGGTATGGTAACGCTAGCGAAACCATACCTGTTGGCTGGAGACCTGTAAGCCAAGCGATTATATATGCTATCGGTGAAGGTGGTGGGGGGACTGGTGCGACACTATTTAATGGTAGTTATGTTCACTTGTCTTACAAACCAGACGGGTCCATCAGTGGGCGTATCAAGTTGGATGCTAATCCGCTTTGGTTTGGTGCTACAATCTCATGGATTACAACAGACCCATTCCCAAGTGCTTAGAAAGGAAAATATATGAAACTAAAATTCGGTTCAAAATCACAAGAATTTAATCAAGATGGTTCAGTTAAAGGTACAAAAGTTATTTTGACAAATGACGAAGGCGCCGTCTATCCCGTTTTGTTAGAAGCTGATAAAATCAGCTTATCTAATACAGAGCTGGAAGAGCTGGCACTGGAAATCATCTATCAAGAAAACTTTCCGCAACGTGCTGAAAATGAGAAATTCAATGAAATTGGCGAGAAAATCGCTAAGTATGATGAAATGATCGAGAAAATGCAAGCAGCCATTGACAAATCTGAAAAGATGACTCAGTTAGCGACTGCTACACTTAACGAAATGATTAACAAAATGTATCCTGAGGAGGGTACTACTAACGGTGCTACTGAAGGTACTACAGATGAAACTAACACACAAAATTAAAAATATATTTTTAGGAGGAAGAACAATGATGATTAATTACTTTGCAATGCAAATCGAGCTAGGTTGGATTACTATCGAGACCGTGCCTAAACGTTTCCGCAAACAAGTACAAGAGCTACTTGACTTGTCACATGCAGGTTTGCAAGAAGATGGCGCCGAATAAGGCTTAGGAAAGTGAGAGGAGATTATGCATGTTGAAATTTTAACAGGAATATTCTCGTTGATTGCAAGTTTGGTTGGCACATTTGGCGGTATTTTAACGAGTACTAAGCTGACAAATTATCAAATCAACGAGCTTAAAAAACAGGTCGATAAACATAACAGCGTCATCGAACGTACCTTTAAGCTGGAAGAACACAGCAAGTATGTTGATGAACGCATCACACGCTTGGAAAGCGAGATCGAAAAATGAAAAATTATTTTAAAAAATTAGGAATCAAAGTTTTAAAAACTATGGCGCAATCAGCAGTTGGTGTCATCGGTGCTAGCACGTTAATTACACAGGTCGATTGGAGAGTGGTTGTTTCAACCACTCTTTTGTCTGGGCTCGTTTGTGTTTTGACAAATTTGTCTGATTTAAAGGAGGAAGATGTCGATGAAGATTAAACGACTTTTAGTAGGAGCGCTTTTGAGCGCTAGTATTCTTTTGCAATCAACGGCTTATGCGGCTGTTGGCGACCAAGGTGTGGACTGGTCACGATACCAAGGTGCTAACGGCATCTTCGGTTACGGTCATGACAAGTTTGCGATTTGTCAAATTGGTGGTGTTAATGGCGGTGGTATATATGGACAATCAACGTATGAGACGCAAGTTGCATCAGCAATTGCACAAGGCAAGCGTGCACATACTTATATCTGGTATCAAGTTGGCGGAAATGCAAGTTTAGGTGAGCAAGTATTAAATACATTCTTGCCACAGGTTCAAACGCCTAAAGGCTCAATTGTAGCCTTGGACTACGAAAGTGGTGCTAGCCCTGACAAGCAAGCGAATACCAACGCTATTCTGCACGGGATGCGCATGATTAAAGCGGCTGGCTATACACCTATGTATTATAGTGGCAAGCCTTACACAGTAGCTAACGTGTATGTTGACCAAATCATCCGTGAGTTCCCTAATTCGCTTTGGATGGCTGCTTATCCGAATTATGCAGTAACACCAACACCGAACTACAATGTCTTTCCAAGTATGGACGGAGTTGCAATTTACCAGTTCACATCGACTTATATCGCAGGTGGACTTGATGGTAATATTGACTTGACTGGTATTACTGATAATGGATATACTAAGAACAATAACCCTAAAACTGAAACACCAGCTATTAGTCAAGGTCAACAAGCGGACAACACGCCTAAATCTGACATTGATGTAGGAAACCAAGTAAAAGTCAAATTCAGTGCTAGCGCATGGGCAACTGGTCAAGGTATTCCAAGTTGGGTTAAAGGTCACACATACAGCGTAGCACAAACTTCTGGCGGTCGTGTGTTACTTTCTGGCATTAATTCATGGATTAATAAATCAGACGTTGAAATTATTTCAATAGCTAACACACAATCAACGCAAGTGACTGCAACTAGCACTTACACAGTTCAATCTGGCGACACATTGTCTGGTATTGCTTCAAAACTTGGAACAAGCTATCAAACACTAGCAAGCCTTAACGGTATTTCAAATCCAAATTTGATTTATGTTGGACAAGTCTTACAAGTGACTGGTTCAGCAAGTACTAGTTCAGTGTACTATACAGTGCGCGCAGGTGATAACCTATCAAACATTGCAGGTCGTTACGGTACTAGCTACCAATCAATCGCTAGTCTCAATGGTCTAACTAATCCAAACTTGATTTATGCAGGCCAAACGCTTAAAATTAAATAGCAAATACTTTAACACCCCTAGTCTTTGATTACTAGGGGCTTTTTGGTATAATAAAGAAGAGGAAACAAGACTTGACTCTTGGCTCATGATGAGTTTATGGCTAGCTTTTGCTAGCCCTTTTTTTGTGCAAAAAAATAGACCACACGCTCGTGGTTTTTTATTGGTTATGACCAGCTAAATTAGTTAACCAGATAAGTATTTGACCAGCTGTACGTGGTCAAAACCAGCTAATTACCAGCTTACGTGGTAGCCCAAAAACGTTGATTTATAAGCTTTTATAAGCAATATATAATATATAACCACTAAATATAATATATAAT
>ERZ1034865.205-NODE-205-length-42915-cov-14.908003_pt1 | contig 42915 bp, 46 predicted proteins | sample MGYA00520632_ERZ1034865 | MGnify/ENA primary metagenome ERZ1034865 (study PRJEB33766, sample SAMN09781738) | gut metagenome | biome: gut microbiome | host: Homo sapiens | place: Madagascar | study: EMG produced TPA metagenomics assembly of the PRJNA485056 data...
AATAAATATGTTATGAAAAACAAAATTACTTTTATAGCAATTATTTTGGCAGCGAACATTTGCCATGCGCAAATCGAATTTTATTCCGGGAACAATTTTAAATTTCCTGTAAAAGACGGAAAAGAAAATTTTTCGCTGAAATACGATTCCGGCTCAAAGTTAAAAATCCACGGACTAACTGCAATTTGGGTTGCAGGAATCGGAACAGAAACTTTTCACGACATTGCAAGCTCTTCATTTTCTGAATTCGAGACAATGCAAAAATACCGTTACGGAATAAAATATTCAGCGGCAACAAAATTTGCGGCCACAGAATTTCTTGCGGGAACTTTGCATTTTTCACAAGGAATTTCAAGGCTAAAGCATCCAAGTTTTTATGTTCCCGGAGCACTAAAAAAGCCTTCGCTTTTGACACCGGGAATTTCGCCAGACCTGCCCTCCTGGACTTCTGCAAAAACTCCGTTGTCGGCGGCAATTTCAATTTCTTCTGGAAACAAAAATTCAGTTTTACCAACGTTCCAGTTTTCTATTCTTGAAACAAAAGAATTTTACGCATCTGCCTTCAAAAGATTTTCAGCTCCGTTAATTCCAAACGCAAGCATTTCATTCTCAGGAGGACTTTTTGAATACGGAAGAGAAAACACTTCGGCTTGGTTTCAAAAGCAAAAATATTTTTCCGAAAAGAAACGAGGCGCAGTGGAGACTGAAGTGAATTTTGTTTTTCCGCATTTTAGAATTTCAGGAGCAGCAGGAATGCACGAAAGTCCGTTCGGTGGAAATTTCTGTTGGGCAAGGCTTCAAAACTTCATTCTTTTAGGCGATTTTTTGCTGCATTCCTTCCATTATATTGCAGATAAATCTTTAATAACCGTTGACAAATCTGAAAACAGAATAAGAACACAAACTGGAATAAATCCGCAGTACACATTTTGGATCGGAAAAAATTCGGCAAGCATAGGAATTCTTTTTTATTCCGCGGAAAGACAGACAACCGAAAAGATTCCCACTTGTTTCAACGAATACTGCGCAAAAACAGCATTGAATGTTTCAAGCGGAAAATTCAAAATTTCATCAAACGCATCTTTTCTTTATTCCACGGAAAAAAATGAAAAAGAATATTCAACGCAGATAAAGGCTTCAAGAAATTTCAAAAGCTCTTCCGCAAACGCAACTTTTTCCTATAAGAAAGAAGACTCAGGGAAAAACACATTTTCATTAGCAAGCACAGTTTATCCTAAAAAAATAATCATACATCAAGCCGGAATCGGATTTTCACTTGCAGAAAACGAAGGAGAGTTCAAATGCAGTCCTTCAGCGACTACAGTTTTTAAAGGCGGAAACAGAAAAATCAAATGGAACATAAAAACGGCATTTCTATTAAATTTTTAAACTTTCTTCAAAACAGTCCAAGACCTATTGAATTTACCGCTATTTTTTAATAAAATTGCTTGAATTAATTGCATTATGCGGAAATCTTTGCATTTCGTATTCTGCCGACTCACGAATTTTTTTTTGAGAGGTATACACTATGGGTTTTGATATTACAAAAGTACGTAATATCGGTATCAGTGCGCACATTGACTCTGGTAAAACAACAACATCAGAACGTATCTTGTTCTACTGCAACAAGATTCACCAGATCCATGAAGTTCATGGCAAAGACGGTGTAGGCGCTGTAATGGATTCTATGGATTTGGAGCGCGAGCGTGGAATCACAATCCAGTCAGCAGCGACTCAGGTAAACTGGAAAGGCACAACAATCAACCTTATCGACACTCCAGGCCACGTAGACTTCACAGTTGAAGTTGAACGCTCACTCCGTGTTCTTGACGGAGCAATCCTTGTTCTTTGCGCTGTTGCAGGTGTTCAGTCTCAGTCTATCACAGTTGACCGCCAGCTCAAACGCTACCATGTTCCACGAATAGCTTTCGTAAATAAATGCGACCGTCAGGGTGCAAATCCGCTTCGTGTATGCGCACAGCTCCGCGACAAGCTCGGACTCAATGCATATATGGTGGAACTGCCAATCGGTCTTGAAGACAAGCTTCAGGGTGTTGTAGACCTTATCGCAATGAAGGCTTACTATTTTGAAGGACATGACGGTGAAGAAATCCGCGTTGCAGAGATTCCGGCTGAACTTGTAGAACAGGCAAAAGAAAAGAGAGCAGAACTTCTTGAAGCGGCCGCAATGTTTGATGACTCGCTCATGGAAGACCTCATGGAAGAAAAAGAAGACATTCCAGAAGAAAAGATTATCGCCGCAATCCGCAAAGGAACTCTTGAAGAAAACTTCGTAGCAGTATTCTGTGGTTCTGCGCACATGAACAAAGGTATCCAGCCAGTCCTTGACGGTGTTGTACGCTATCTTCCTAACCCGACTGAAGTTCACAACTACGGTCTTGACCTTGACAAGAATGAAGAGCAGGTTGAACTTTTCAATGTTGAAAACAAGCCTTGTGTCGCTCTCGCATTCAAGCTTGATGACGGTCAGTACGGTCAGCTTACTTATGTCCGCATCTATCAGGGAAAAATCACAAAAGGCGATGAGCTTTACAATACACGCGCAAAGAAAAAGTTCAAGGTTGGACGCATTGTCCGCATGAACTCAGCGGCAATGGAAGACATTAACGAAGGTCAGCCAGGCGACATTATCGCGTTGTTCGGAGTTGACTGCGCATCAGGAGACACATTCTGCGGCGGCGGGCTCAACATTGCAATGACTTCTATGTTCGTTCCAGAACCTGTTATTTCAGAAGCAATCACTCCTGTAAACAAGCAGGATGCCGCAAATATGTCAAAGGCACTCAACCGCTTTACAAAAGAAGACCCTACATTCCAGACTTACGTTGACCCTGAATCAAATCAGACAATCATCAAGGGAATGGGCGAGCTTCACCTTGCAGTTTATGTTGAGCGCATGAAACGTGAATACAAATGCGAAGTTACAGTTTCTCAGCCGGAAGTTGCATACCGCGAGTCTATCACACAGCGCGCTGACTTCAACTACACTCACAAAAAGCAGACTGGTGGATCAGGACAGTACGGACGCGTTGCAGGATTTATGGAGCCAATTTCAGAAAAAGACTACGAGTTTGTTGACGCAATCAAAGGTGGAGCAATTCCAAACGAATACATTCCTTCTTGCGACAAAGGTTTCAAGAAAGCAATGGAAAAAGGCTCTCTCATCGGAGCACCAGTTGTTGGCGTAAGATGCACAATCAACGATGGTCAGTACCACCCGGTTGACTCTTCAGACATAGCATTCCAGACTGCCGCTATCGGCGCATTCCGTGAAGGCTACGCAAAGGCAAAACCGGCAATTCTTGAGCCAATCATGAAAGTTCAGATTGCAGGACCTACAGAATTCCAGGGAAATATGTTCGGACTTATCAACCAGAGACGCGGTGTTATCATCGATTCTTCTGATGAAAACGGAAACTCAACTGTAAACGCAGAAGTTCCTCTTTCTGAAATGTTCGGATTCTCAACAATTCTCCGCTCTTCTACACAGGGAAAAGCAGAATTCACAATGGAATTTGAAAAATACAGCAAAGTTCCAAATGCAGTTGCCGATGAGCTTATCAAGGCTTATGCAGAAAAGAAAAAGGCTGGACAGGCAAAATAAAATTATAAAAGCCTAGTTTAACCGCAGAATCTTCAGTGAAAGAATTTTCTTTTGCTGGAGATTTTTTTATTGTAAAATAAAATTTATGTGCTATACTTATTCAAACGGACACAGAACTTTTTGCAAGAAAAAACATTTTGAAGCGCAAAACCTTCTGCAAAAGTTAAAAAAATCAAGCTAAAAATTCAGGAGGCAGCATTATGGCAAAGCAGGAATTATATGAAAGAAGCCCGATCCGCATTTTTGACGAAGCGGCAAACGGAGGGCTCAAGGCTGGAGAACTAGGACTTGTTACAGCAAAAAAGGGACTTGGAAAAACCTCCGTGCTTGTTCAGTTCGGAATGGACACACTTCTTAACGGAAAGCAGCTTGTTCATGTTTCATTCAACCAGCACAGCGAAAACGTAATTTCTTGGTATGATGGAATCTACAACGAAATTTCAAAGAAAAAGGCAATCGCAAACGCCGCTGACGTAAAGGAGCAGATTCTTCGCAACAGAACAATTTTGAACTTCAATCAGGACAACATCAGTCTGGAAAAAGTTGTTAACACATTGAATGCGCTCAAGGCTGGCGGAACAGCAGTTGCAGGAGTTGTTATTGACGATGTTGATTTTTCAAAAGTAAAAGAAGCCGACTTGCAGACAGTCGCAAGCTACGCAAAGGCAACAAAGACAAAAATCTGGTTCAGCTCAACTTCAGCAGGCGACAAGCTTGAAGATTCAGCTCCAAAGGCACTTCTTCCATACTTCTCTGCTGTTATTCACCTTTCTTCAAAGAATTCTGTAACTCAGCTGAGCATTCTGAAAATGGGCAAGAACACGGATATTGAAACAACACTTAAGCTGGATTCAAAGACCCTGCTCATCACAAACAACAAGTAATTTCAGAATGTCTCTGAAAGACGAACTTTTAGAGACGGCAAAAAAAAACGAGGCTAAAACAAAACGACTGCCCTTTAGAAATAGAGGGCAGTTTTTTTGTTTTTGAAATATTATTGAAAGAAATTTGGGCTAAATAAAAAATTTCCTTTAGCAAATCCGTTATTTTCCATAGGACTGTAATTATAAATAAAACGGAACTCTGTAAAGATTTGTTTTTCTTTTTCCATTGTATACAGCTTGATGCATTCTTCTTTTCTTTCCTCGTCCAACTCATTGCGGACAAAAAGGTCGTGCGCTATTGCAGGAAAGGAAGCTTGACTTGTTTTAAAATAGGTCAAATTTCGAGTTTCAAAGGAAAAACATGAAGCGCATGCTTACGCATGAACAGTTCCGGCTTCTGATGAACCGCAACAGAATTGAGAACGCCTGGTCGGTAATGAGGCTGAACTACAACCTGGTTTACCACCGCGCAAGGAGCGTGGCTGGAATGTTCCGCCGGGCTTGTTCATTGGCAATCATTTGAGTTCAATTTATAGCAATATGATTGTAGTGGCAGTCGCAGTATTTTCCGCCGCCGGCAAGCGTGAATTCTCTGGAAAACTCCGTGTTGTTCAGGGCGGCCATGTCGTAGTCCAAACTGCACATTGCCGGAATGTATTCCTTTAATCCTAGCTTTGTCATAAGGAAGCAGACTCCGCAGGTGTGGAAAGTCGCCGTATATTGATTCAAGGTTTCGCCGTCTTCAACGGAAAATTTCCAGGAATAGGGATTCGTGTTTTTCTCGCTTTCTTTTGCCTGCGATTTCAGCAGTTCCCGCCCTTTTGCCGTGTATGCCCTGCTTTTTTTGACGGCTGCTTTCATCAGAAAGTTTCCGCACATCGCCCTGCGGTAATAGACGCGGACTTCTTCCAGGGAATATTTTTTTTCTGTTGACAAAAGCACGGCGGAAAGCATTGCGCAGCTCAGAATATTCATCAGAAAACGGTCGCCTTTTTCAAATTCGTCAACTCCGGACAGAATTTTTCTGTATTTTTTGCTGGCGTTTTTCATCACCTCCGCAGGATTCCGCTCGTCAAACGATTTTGAAAGCTGCTTTCTGAACGTTCCCTTGAAACCTGTCCACATAAGTCTCTGAATAAAGCCGTATCTCATTTTCCGCCTCAAGATATTGTAAGTTGCCGCCGGATAAATTTATTGTGCTGAACGCTGATTCCCCTGTCGGGCCGGGGGAAATGACAGTATAGCCAGCTGCGATAATGACAGAGCCGCAATCCAACCAAAGCCGTGAATTTTCTCCTACAGCCCTTTCACGTTCAGGGCGCGGACGGCATTCAGGACTGCCAGAACCATTACGCCCACGTCGGCGAAGATTGCGAGCCACATATTTGCGATTCCCAGCGCACCGAGCGCAAGGCAGGCGAATTTTATTGCGAGCGCGAACGAGATGTTCTGATAGACGATTCCGATACACTTGTGCGAGATTCTGATTGCCTTTGCTATTTTTAGCGGGTCATCGTCCATAAGCACAACATCGGCGGCTTCGATTGCGGCGTCCGAGCCCATCACTCCCATTGCGATTCCTATGTCGGCACGCGATAGAACCGGCGCGTCGTTTATCCCGTCGCCCACGAACGCAAGCACGTCGTTCTTTTTCTTTTCCGCAATCAGCTTCTCAACCTGATTCACCTTGTCCGCCGGAAGAAGCTCCGCATGAACCTCGTCGATTCCAAGATCCGCCGCCACTTTCTCAGCGACTTTCTTCGCGTCTCCGGTGAGCATTACGGTCTTTGCGACTCCGGCTTTTTTCAGAGCGGAAAGAGCTTCCCTGGATGTAGGTTTTTCAACGTCGGAAATCACGATGTGTCCCGAATATTCTCCGTCAATCGCCAGATGGATTATCGTTCCGAGCGAATGGCATTCCGCAGCCTCGATTCCGAGCTTTTTCATCAGCCTGAGGTTTCCCGCAGCGACCTTGTGTCCGTCAACTTTTGCGGTGATTCCGTGTCCGCTTATTTCCTCGATATCCGCGGTCCTGTTTCTGTCGATTTCCTTTCCGTAGGCCGCCTGAAGGCTTCTGCTGATCGGGTGGGATGATGAGCATTCTGCGAGCGCGGCGTATTCAAGAAGCTTTGCCTCTCCGATTTTGCTGTGGTGAACCGCCGTAACCTCAAAGACTCCGCGGGTCAGAGTTCCGGTCTTGTCGAACACGACGATTTTTGACTTGGATAGCGTCTCAAGGTAGTTCGAGCCTTTTATGAGAATGCCTTCCCTGCTTGCGCCTCCAAGTCCCGCAAAGAAGCTTAGCGGAATACTGATTACGAGAGCGCACGGACAGCTGATTACGAGGAAGGTGAGCGCGCGGTAAATCCAGTCGCTCCAGTTCGGAGAAGATTTTGCGATGATGCAGACGAGTGGCGGAAGAACGGCAAGCGCAAGCGCGCTGCAGCAGACGGCAGGAGTGTAGACCCGTGCGAACTTGGAGATGAATTCCTCGGACTTGGATTTTCTTGAGCTGGCGTTCTCCACAAGCTCCAGGATTTTTGAGACGGTCGACTCTCCGAAATTCTTTGTCGTCCTGATTTTTAGGACTCCGCTCATGTTTATGCTTCCGCTTATGACTTCCGTTCCTGTGCTGACTTCACGTGGCAGGCTTTCACCTGTGAGCGCGCTTGTGTTCAGCGTTGAGTTTCCTTCTATTACAATGCCGTCAATCGGAACTTTCTCTCCGGGCTGAACCACAATAACGGTTCCCGGCGCAACTTCGGAAGGGTCAACCTGAACAAGCCTTCCGTCCTTTTCGATGTTCGCGTAGTCCGGGCGGATGTCCATAAGCTCGGTGATGTTCCTGCGGCTTTTTCCGACCGCATAGCTCTGGAAGAATTCGCCGATCTGGTAGAAAAGCATTACGACGACCGCCTCGTTGCAGTCGTCAATCAGAAGAAGATTTCCGTGCGCATTGTAGATTTCAAGCGCGAACGCTCCAGCTGTTGCGACCGCCATCAGGAAATTCTCGTCGAAGACCTGGCGGTTCCATATTCCCTTTCCGGCTTTCTTGAGAATGTCGTATCCGATTATCAGATAGTCAACCACGTAGAGAATCATCTTGAGCGGAACTTTGCCCGGAATCGCGGTGAAAACGTTCAGCCTTTCAAGCACATTCAGCACCAGAAGCAGCGTGAACGCCGTGATGATTCTTGCAAGCATTTTATTCTGTTTTTTTGTCATAATTCTTCCTTAATTAATTGTCATTGCCGGGCTTGACCCGATAATCTTTCACAGAGAGATTCCCTGATCAAGCCGGGGAATGACATCGGGCGTTTAAAACTCAATCTCGCAGTCGTCCTCGACTTTCCTGCACGCCTTGAGCACCGCCTTCATCACTTTCTTGTCGTCCTGTCCGTCGCCGAATTCCACGGTCATTTTCTGAAGCATGAAATTCACGCAGGCATCCTTTACGCCCTCAACAGTTTTTGTTGCGTCCTCCATTTTTAGGGCGCAGTTCGCGCAGTCAACTTCAATCTTGTAAGTCTTTTTCATGTTTTCCTCCGGAAAGTCAGTCCTGTTTATTCCTTCGATTAAGCGATTGTTTAATCTTTATATTCAAGATATAATCCAGGGCGGATATTTGCAAGGGCGGCGCAAGATTTATTTCCTTTTCGGAAAAACAAATTTCCGTTTGGGACGCTTGACGGGAGGCAAAAAATGAAGCTTGTTCACGGACACAACGAATATTTCAATCTGGATCTGCTCAGGGAGATTCTTTCAGACGGAAACACCGTGCGGGAAACTGCGGAATGTTTTGCGGTTTTTGCCGATGAGGTGCGCGTGCGGATTTTCATGCTTCTGTGCCACACAAAGCAGTGCGTCGTGAACATTGCGGACTTCATGGAGATGACCGCGCCTGCCGTGTCCCATCATCTTAAAATCTTAAAGGATGCTGATCTTATTGAAAGCTGGCGCGACGGAAAGGAGGTTTTTTATTCAGCGTCGGATTCGGAGAAGAGCCGCACGATGCACGGAATAATTGAGAGGCTGATGAAGACAAGCTGCCCGGACTTTGAGAGCAAGCACGAGAAAATCAACGAGCGATCGGAATTTCAGGACAGGCAGATTGAGACTGTGAAGAAAGTCCACGACTTTATGTGCGAGCATATTTCGGAGCGGTTTACGATTGACGGTCTTGCGCGCAGGTTCGGCATGAACACGACGACTCTAAAGACAGTTTTCAAGGACGTGTACGGAACTTCGCTTGCTGCGCACATCAAGGAGCACCGCATGAAAAAAGCCGCAGAGCTTCTTTCCAGAACCGACCTTTCGATAAGCGAAGTCGCAGCCCAGGTCGGATATGAGAGTCAGGGCAAATTCAGCGCGACATTCAAGGAATTCTACGGCACGATTCCGAGCGGATACAAGAGGGACAAGCGGTGAGGAAAATGAAATTCTTTCAGTCCAGCTGTGTCTGCCAGTTTTTATTTTCATAAGCCGCAAAGCACATTTTTATCTGCTCAAGATTGTTTTTTTCTTCCGCAAGATTGAGCTTAGAAATTTCTTCAAGTGAAAAATATTTACTTTCTGTTGTTTCGATGTTTGCCATGAATTTTCCGTCTTTTTTTATTGAACAGAGAATGAAGATTTTGCAGATTTTCCAAGCATAAACCGGCTTGTTGTGTTTTTCCCTGTCTTGAACCGCAATCACTTTTTCAAGCGGAAGTTCAGTTTTGTGCGCAACAATTTCTGCGGAGATTTTTCTGATTTCTTCGTAACGTTCAATGTCGAACTTGTCTTTTCCGTAAGTGAGTTCGGCCTGCGCTATGCTCTGAAGTTTTACCGCCCGGGCAAGCCAAATATTTTCCCCGCTCATTTTTCTTCCCTGTTCCTTACCATTTCCGCGTCGCTGATTACTTTGTTGCGGTATGTGATGTCGCTTCGTTTTGTAAAGCCGTGATTTTCCCAGAATGTGTTTCCGCTTTCGTTGTCTGAAAAGACGAGCATTGCAACTTTTGCGATTCCCTGTTTTTTAAGCGCGCCCATTGCGGCTTGGAGCAGTGCGGTTGCAAGTCCGCGTCTTCTGAACTGGGGAAGAACCGCCGTGTGGTAAATGTAGCCACGCCTGCCGTCGTGCCCCGCGATGATTGTTCCGGCAAAAATTCCGTCTGTTTCTGCAACAAAGCATGTCTTGGGATTTCTGCGCAGAAAACGAACAATGCCTTCCTTTGTGTCGTCAATGCTGTTCAAGCCCATTTCCGGAATGTTCTGCCAAAGCTCAAGGTACTTTTTCCAGTCGCGTTTTTTCATAACCCTGATTTTCATTTACTCCGCCTTGCACATCAACTTGAGCCGCTGCGATTCGTCGTAGTCAAAGCCGAATTTTTCGTAGAACGGAATTTTGTCCGGCCCGGCACAGAGTTCCACGAAAATATTTGTTCCGCTCACTCCGTTTTTTCTGACAAAGTTCAAAAGCTCATCAATCAGAAGCCTTCCGATTCCCATTTTCTGATATTCGGGGCGGACAACAACATCCTTGATGAAGTAGTCCAGACCTAAGTCGCCGAGCATCCGCGCCATGCCAACGATTTTTCCGCCGTCAAAAACCGAAACCCGGAACAGAGTGTTTCTCATCGCAAGCTCCGCCTGTTCGGGTGAAGGTCCCGCGCCCCAGACCGTTTCCCAAAGCTCGATGAACTGCACTGCCGTAAGCTCGTCGTATTTTATCGTAAGATTTTCTGTTGGTTTTGATTCCATTCCTGTCTTCCATAAGAACTTTGACGCTATCTCAGGCAAAGTTTCTATTCCTGCTTCCTTGAAAATTCTTTACAGTATATTTCATTGCGGCAGATTTTTACAAGCTGACATTGTTATTTTTTTTGTTCCCGAATTCAACAAAAACTTTAGATGTCATGGGGATGCCTAACAAGTATCTTTTCTGTCATTGTCGGTCTTGACCCGAAAATCCAAATGCGTATATTGCAATCATTTTTAGATTGTCTTATCAAGTCCGACAATGACAAATTGCCAGATTGACAACGAGACTAAAAAAGGCTGCCCGTTTGGACAGCCTGTCTTTTAGCAACTATAAAATGCTATTTTTTTAACCTTACAGTTTTTTATATTCATCGCAGTCAGGGTCAAAAATGAATTTGTACTCTGTGTCTGTTGTCATACTGTAAGGAGCTGATGTCAGTGTGGCAGGAAGCTTTGAGAACTTAATTGTGATGTATCCATTTGCTTCATTAGATTTGTCATAACCATTTAAGTCCATCAAAGTTTTTGTTGCCTTTGCTTTTACAGTGTATGAACCTTCAATTTCCTTACCAGAGAAAGTTTTTGCTTTTGCATCTAGTTCTTTTATTTTCCAGGAAGCTTTTGTGGCAACATTTAGTTCTATTTTTTCACCATCAAAATTTACTCTAAGTGCAGGTTCTTCCGCATAAGAGAATTTAGACACTTCAACATCTTCGTCATCGTCAAAGTAGTCGCCCAAAAGAATATTGCCATCATCCTTTACGAAATAGCACACAGAAATATTTTCTGCAAACATATCCGCATCGCCTAACTGTTCTTTTGCTTCTTCAACAGTGCAGTCAAAATCTTTTGCAAAATATTTGTACACATCATCCATTGAAGTCATTTTTTCGCCATCGACAGTCCAAGAAACAACCTTCAAATAAAGAAGCCCGGTATTTGCATTGTAAGTGTATTTGTATTCTGTTATTTCTGTTTCTGGTGATCCTTCTGTTGGCTGCTCAACTTCTGTTTCTGTAACAGTGTCGTCTTTAAAGACATAAGTAATTGTCTTAGTCTTTTTGTCATCTTTCTGTGAATACTGATAAGAGTTTCCGGCAAGAACATTTTTTCCTACAGAAGATGGCAAACCATTTGTGCTGCTATCATCATCATCTGAATCACTGCCATTAGAGCATGATGCGAATACGAACGCAAATGCAAGAAGCATAAGCGCTGTGCAAATTTTTTTTAAAGCTTTCATAAAAAGCCTCCTTGTAAAAAATAAAATATGTGGCATTTTACATCGGGGGGGGAGTGTCAAGTGGTTATGTAAAAAATGTAGCCTTTGTCCACCCTGCAAGCGTCTACAACATCATGAAAGAGTACGATTTAGTCCACAAATGGGCTAAGAATGAAGGAGAGGCAAAGAAAAAAGGCTTTGACCAGCCCGAGGCTCCGCATGAGCACTGGCATACAGATATTTCATACATCAAGGTTCTTGGTGTGTTTTATTATTTTATCAGCATAATGGACGGCTACAGCCGAAAAATTCTGGACTGGGCATTATGCGAAAACATGGAGGGAATAAACATTGAGCTTCTGGTTGCAAGAGTAAAGGAAAAGTATCCGGAAGCAAAAGCACGAATCATCCACGACAACGGAAAGCAGTTCATTTCAAAAGACTTCAAATCTTTGGTTTCTCTGCTGGAACTTTACGATCATAGAAATAAAAAATTGACATTAACATCAAAAGCACAAATAGAATCTCCATATATGAAGTTATATTTATAAGTTCTTTTCAATTAAAGTTTATGTATGTATAATCTCCATTATGCTTTCATTAATTTTTCTCATTTTAGCCGTTTTGTCCGGCGTTTATTTTGTTTTGATTAACATTGCTTCTCCGGGAACTTTTTTGGGGACGATTTTTAGTTTTTCTGCGGTTTGGCTTTGGATTGCTGTTTTCTTTGTGCTTCTTTTTGTGCTTGAAAGACGTAAGGTTCTGAAAATAATTTGCAGCAGGATTTCAAAGCGTATAAAAATAATTTTGATTTTTTTATTTTTCGCGGGAGTTTTTATTTCCGGATTGAATCTATTTTTTATCTGCAATCCAAGGCTTTCTGATGGAAAAGAAAATGTGCGCTACGTGATTGTTCTTGGTGGCGGAATCACAAAAGATGCCAAGCTTACTGATTCAGTGCAGAACCGTGTGCGTGTTGCTTCCGAATATTTTAAAGCTCATTCGGCAGCTCTTGTGGTTGTTACAGGCGGAAAAGGAAAATTTTCTCCTTGCCCGGAATCTGATGTTTTAAAACCTGCGCTTGCTTCTTATGGAATTGATGAAAATCGGATTCTTGCGGAAAACAAAGCAAAAGACACAATTCAAAATTTTATGTTCAGCGCAAAACTTTTTGCAGAGTATGATGGAATCAGCATGGAAGAAGTTCTTGCTTCTCCTGTTGCGGTTATAACAAGCGACTTTCACATTGCGCGTGCTGAACGTCTTGCTTCGCGAATGGGATTTTCAGATGTGTATGGAGTCGCGTCAAAAACTCCGCCGCTTTTTGTCCTGAACAGCTACTGCCGTGAAATCTGCAGCTACATAAAACTGAACTTAAGAATTTTGCTCACAGGCAAGCCAACGCATCTGTAGTAAAGTTACGCATTGTGATAGCATTGAATAAGATTTATTTTTGAGTCTTTGCTGGAGAAATTTATTATGAATAACTTTTGGGAAAAGATAAAACTGTTTTTCATTGATGCAAAAAATAAAATCGTTTCTTTTTTTGAAAAATTGAAGAATTCTTTCTGCGGATTTTTAAAATCACTACGAAGCAAAATTTTAAACTTTTTTGAAAGACATAAAAATTCAAAGGAAGAAAAAGATTCAAATTTAAAAGATGAATATGAAGAGACAACAATAAAAAAATCACTTGGTAAAAAAATCGGTTTTGCATTTTTGAATTTCTTTGATATTGTTTTTGATTTAGTTTTTGCGGCAGTAATTATTCTGATACTAAAACCTGAACTTATAAATGGCAATTCACTTTGCAATAAAATTTCAATCATTGATTTTGTGAAAAATAATTTGCCAGAAAATTTTTTGTTTTTTCTTTGTGCATTGTTGGCGGCATATTTTATTTTCAAATTGATTTTTTCATTTATTTATGTGCGCAGTTTGCAGAGAATTTCTTGCGCAATGATTGTGGTGTTGAGCATTGTTTCAATTCTTCTTTTGCCAACAAATATTCTGTTCTTTCTTTTGTTTTATTTTCTTCTATATATTACGTTTCAGATTTCGTGCGGAATAAAACCTAGTTGCGCTATTTACAAACTTATTGCAGTGATAGTTTTGGACATCACGCTTTATTTTGAACTTCATCTGATTTGCATAGATGAAATATGGAAATTTATAAGAGATATTCAGAATTCAATTTTTGAAATTATTGGTTATCTTAAAATTTAGAATAATAATAAAAGGGAATTTATATGAAAATTAATTTTAGCATTAAACAGTTTTTTCCTCAAAAGTGGCAGGTAAAACTTCCGGTTATGCTTTTTGCGGTTGTGATGATGGGAATTACGCTTTCAGTTCTTATTGAAATTGGCTGGGGAACTGATCCTGCGACTTTTATGAATTATCATGTGGCGGCATTGCTTGGAACTGATAATATCGGCTTGATTCAGATTATGGATTACGCGGTTTTTCTTGTTTTTGTAATTTTGTTTGGGGCGCAGCATATCGGTTTTGGCTCGATTGCGAATATGTTTTTTATCGGATTTGTTTCTGATTTTTCACGCTGGATTTGGAAGCTGATTGGATTTCATCAGTTTTTGCAGAATGCGGAACTTTTGCCAAAGGCTGGAATTTTTGCTTTTATTTTGCTTCTTTTTGTAACTGCTTGCGCGATTTATATGAATTCAGAATTGGGAATTGCTCCTTACGATGCGGTTCCTAAAATTATCAGCGATAGATTTGTTAAGCTTCCTTTTTTTGTTGTCCGCATTATTTTTGATTATTCTGCAATTACAATTGGACTTGTGGCGGCTTGCTTTGCAAAAAACAACATTCCGAATCCAGTTGCGACTTTTGCCGGAGTCGGACTTAGAACAAATATTTTCGGTTCAGTCTGTATGGGACTTCTTTTAGGACCAGCCATTTCTCTTGTTGGAAAATTTATGAAAAAAATTATTCCAGTGTTTCGTGAAAATTAACCTGAATGTCGAATTTTGAAAAGGACAGGCATTTATGTATCATTCCCGTGCTGCGACACTGCGATGTTTAGGCAGTAAACTCGGTTAGGAATCTGTTGTAAAATTACAATAGATTATAAATCGAGTTTCTTTTAGAAACATCGCAGGGGCAAACCCTATAATGACATTAAACTATAAAACTCAAATTTAGGGCTAATTAAGAAAATAGTTTTTTATTTTAAAATCGCTTTCATTGCGCAGAGGGCGGCTAGAAAAATAATGTTCATCAGCGTAAAGACTGCGAGGAATTTTCCGGTGCCGCCTTTTTCCTGCGTGTATAGTTTTAGGCTTATAAGGCTTGCAAGAGATGCCACCGGTGTTCCAAGCCCGCCGATGTCTACGCCAAGCAGAAGCTCCTTTGTGTTCTGCGCGAACGGATGAAGCAAAAGTGTTGCGGGAACGTTGCTTATCAACTGGCTGAACGCAAGGCCTGCGGTAAATTCGTTTCCTCCGGTTATCCGTTTTAGAAAACTGTCCACGCTTTCCAGCCTCGCGATGTTTCCTGTGAAAATGAAAAACGCCGTGAATGTCAGAAGCAGCATAAAATCGATGTTGCAGAAAATTTTCCGGTCGGAAACAAGAACGCAAATAGCGACAAGGACTGCCGCCGTCCATTTTGGAACTACGTCCGCAACTGAAAGCAGGCACAATATAAAAAGGGCTGTGTACAGAATATTTTTTCCTGCGCAGCTTGTGCTGTCTTTTTCGGATTCCTGCTGTTCAATCTGCGTTTTTTCATTTTTTATTATCAGAGTTGAAAAAATCAGAAGTACAAAAGAAAGCGATGTGTACGGAAAAAGAATTTTCATAAACTGGACTGTGCCGAGCGGCATTTTTGAAAACAAAAATATATTCTGCGGATTCCCAATCGGCGTAATCATGCTTCCAAGGTTTGCCGCAAGTGTCTGAAGAACGACGGTATATAATAGAAGAAAACCGCTCGTTCCTGAAAGAAGCACAATCGCGAACGGAACAAATGTAAGGAGCGCCACGTCGTTTGTAATAATCATGCTTGTGAAAAAACAAAGCATAACAAGCGTAAGGCAAAGTCCGCACTGACTGTGAACTTTGCGGCAGACGGTTTTTCCAAGAGCGTCGAAAAGTCCTGTCCGCCGCCAGCCTGAAACTACAGCCATCAGCGAAAAAAGAGTCAGAAGCGTCCCAAAGTCGATGTACGAAATATATTTTGCATCCGGCTTTACAAAAAACATTGAAACGAGCGCGAATAAAAATGTGATGCAAAATATAATTTCCTTTTTGCACCAGATGAATGTTTTATTAAAGATTTTTCCTGCCGACATTTTTTTACCTTTACGACTTTAGTATATTTTTCTTTGAAAAAAATGTCAGCAGTTTTACATTGCAAAAAAAATTATTTTATTGCAATGTAAATAAAAATTGTTCCTGTTTTTCCGTCGCAGTCTTCCTGGTATTCTTCAAAGTCGCCAGTGAATGTGCGTTCAAGCGGAGTGTTCCAAATTTCAGCCCAAGTTTTGCCAACATCTTTTGCAACGTCGCCTTTCACCGTGAACTTTGCATATTTTCCGCTTGGAATTTGTTTTACTGCAAAGCTTTTTTCTTTTGCATCTTCAGCTGATTCATTTGAAATTTGAACGCCAACAAGAACCGTGTAATCCTGTTCTGTCGGCATTCCGTAGTCGCAGTAAAGACCCACTGCTTTTTGGTTTGTTCTGCCCGTGAACTTTGACTGCATGTTTCCAAGTTTCTGCCAAAGTCCGCCAATTTTTTGCGTCATATTCGGCGAGCTGTTTGATGTTACTTCTGTAAGTCCTGCGAATGTCATTTGCGGCAATTCTACGATTTCGTATTTCATGTTTTCTCCATTGAAAAAAATTTATGCCTGAATTATAAAACGGTTAATATGACAACAGTATGTCATGTTTTGTTTTAAATTGCATTTATTTTTTTTGGCTTAAATGCTATGATGAAAATGTCTGTGAAAAAAATATTTTTCTTGTCTTTATTTATTTCATTTTTCTCTTGCTTCAAGTTCAGTGCTGAAACTTTTTCATTTGCGGCTTCCGTTGGTTTTCAGTCTGGAAAAGTTCAGGAATATGTTTATGATTCTGGTGATGTTCTTAGCCGGCTTGACTGGAAAACTTATTTTATTCCTGTTGCGGATATTTCTTCTAGGCTGAATATTTTTCACATTGTTACTGATGTTGATTTTCTTTGCGCATTGCCGATAAAGTACGGAACGATTGAAGACTGGGACTGGCTTGGAGAGGATAAAACAAGAGCAACAAATTTTTCAAAACATGATCTTTCAGTTGAAAGAAAATTTGAAGTTGAAGCAAAAAGCGGATATGAATTTGTTTTTGAAAAAATAAAACTTGTTCCACAGTTTGGCTTGCGTTATCGTAATCAAAAGTTTAAGGCGCACGACGGATATTATAAGTATGCGGATTATGAGAATGGAGAGTATTTGAGCAGTTCAATTGAAAGAAAAAAAATTAATGGAACTGGACTTTCTTACGAGCAGCAGTTTGTACTTCCGTTTATTTCTCTTGAAGCCGAATATAAAATTTTTTCTAACTGGAATTTGATTTTAAATTGGCGTTGCTATCCTTATATTTATTGCTTTACAGTTGACAGACATTATTTTAGAAATACAGATTTCCGCGATGCGATGTATGGCTCTGGATTTTTGTTTGGTGCGGAATTGCGTTACAAGTCTTTTTCAATTCTGGCAAATTATGAATTTCTTGAATGCAAAAACGGAATATCAGAATATAAAGAAGACGGAAAATCCGCAGTGAAGCTTTATACTGTGCCTGGAATAAAATCTTCTATTGCTTCTGTCATGGTGCGTTATAGATTTTAAAATAAAAATATGTCGCAGAAAAATCTTTTTGAGCTTGTTTACATTCTCTTGGATAAAAAATCGGTAACTGCAAAAAATCTCGCGGAACATTTTGGTGTTTCTGAAAGAACAATTTTGCGTTGGGCAGAATCTTTGGCAGAAGCGGGAGTTCCTGTTTATTCTACACAAGGAAGGTACGGCGGATTTGCGATTGCAGAAAATTATGTGCTGGATAAAACTATTTTTACTGATGAAGAAAAATGCTCTGTTGTTTCAAGTTTGAAGGCTGTTGCAAAACTTACAGGCAGTGAGCATTCTTGCAAAAATTCTGCGGAAAAAACTGCGGTGCAAAAACTCAGCAAGTTTGCTAAAAAAAATACTGACTGGCTTGAACTTGATTTTTCTCCATGGAATCCGCAGGGAAAAAATATCAACAGAATATTTAACAAACTTAAAAATGCCATAATAGAAAAACAGCAAGTTGAGTTTGATTATTTTTCACTTAACAAAAAAACTGAGCATAGAACTGTTCAGCCTTGGAAAATTGTATTCCGCGGTGTTGGCTGGTATTTTTACGGTTGGTGCAATGTGCGTTGTGCTCCAAGATATTTCAAGCTTAATAGAATCTGCAATCTAAAAGTACTGAATAAAAAAGTTTTTATGGAAGAAAAATTTGGAGCTGAGCAGAAGAATTCTTATAGTGCGGAAAAAGAAATTTCGATGATTGAAATAACTGCTCAAGTTTCAGACAACGAGCTTTATAGAATCCTTGATGAATTTGCAGTTTGCAAAGTTGAGAAGTTTTCTTCAGAAACTTCAATTGTAAAATTTAACGCGCCGGAAGTCAGCTGGCTTGTTCCATTTCTTTTGTCATTTGGCTCAGCTATAAAAATAATTTTTCCTGAAAAAATAAAAGAGCAGTTTTCTCTTGAAGTAAAAAAAATGTCAGCGCGCTTAAATGAAAAATAAAAATTCAATTGAAGAAGATAAAAATATTTGTATAATAAATTTTAGTTTTTTGCGAGGAAATATTTTTATGAAAAATTTTTTGTGGATTTTGTTTTCATCTTTTGTTTTAGTTTTGTTTTTGGGATGCATGGCAACAACGACTTCAGCAGGAAATGTGGGAGCGGACAGAAATCAGCTTATGATTGTTTCAGAAGAACAGATGGAGCAGAGCGCGAATGAGTCTTATGCTCAGGTTATTGCCGAGGCAAAAAAGTCCGGCACATTGAATGTTGATGCTACGACTGTTGCCCGCGTAAGAAATGTTACAAAAAATTTGATTGCGCAGGTTGGGGCTTTTAGAGAAGACGCGCTTTCTTGGAACTGGCAGGTGAATGTAATCAGCGACAACACTGTAAATGCTTGGTGTATGCCTGGCGGAAAAATTGTTGTCTACACTGGAATTATCCAAAGCCTCAATTTGACAGATTCGCAGCTTGCCGCTGTAATGGGACACGAAATTGCGCACGCGCTTAGGGAACACAGTCGTGAGCAGGCTAGCAGCGAAACTTTAAAAAACGCCGGAATCGCAGTTGTTTCTTCCGTTGCAGGACTTAATGAAACTGGAAACTCTTTACTTGGTCTTGCAGCTCAATATACTTTGACTCTTCCGTTTTCACGTTCGCACGAAACAGAAGCGGATCACATTGGAACAGAACTTATGGCACGCGCTGGGTACGACCCTAATGAAGCTGTTGCAGTTTGGGAAAAAATGTCTGCGCTCGGTGGAAATCAGATTCCAGAAATCATGAGCACCCATCCTTCCAACACAAGCCGCATAAAAGACTTAACCGAAATCTCTAAAAAAGTTTATCCACTTTATGAGGCTGCAAAAAAATAGCGTCTAAATACATTTGGACAAGGCACGCTTACAGTCAATGTCTTAGCCGTTTTTATGGTTTGAATATACTCTAAATGAAAATTGACAGAACAAGTCCGGTAATGGTTGTTTGTTCTAGTGATAAAAGTGTCCTCAAGTTTTGCAATCTCACCATCTATGCGGTATAGATTTAAACTATACTAAAAAGCTAAAATGAAACAAATGACACTACAGCAGCTAAAATATGCAGTTACAGTCGCCGAGTGCAGAACAATCTCTAAAGCGGCTGAAAAAGTCTTTATCTCGCAGCCGAGCCTCACAGCCGCAATCAGGCAGCTTGAAGACGAAATGAACGTGAAAATCTTCTCGCGCACAAACAAAGGAATTGAAATCACAAAAGACGGCGAAATTTTTTTATCTTACGCGAGGCAGGTTCTTGAACAGGCGGACTTGCTCGAGGAAAAATTCACAGGAAAGCGAAGTGCAAATCCGTTTTTCAGCGTTTCTTGCCAGCACTACTCGTTTGCGGTGAATGCTTTTGTTGACGTAATCAAAGAATTCGGCGGAAACAAATACAATTTCACGCTCAGGGAAACTCAGACTTTTGAAATCATCGAGGACGTTTCGTTCCTGAAAAGCGAAGTCGGAATTCTCTACACAGACTCAAAAAACGAGGAGATAATCGGAAAACTCCTGAAAAAAAACGAGCTTGAATTCTCCGAGCTTTTTACAGCAAAGCCTCACGTTTTTATAAGCGACAAAAATCCGCTGTGTAAAAAAAGCCGAATCACCGTGAAAGACCTTGCGCCGTTTCCGTATCTCGTCTTTGAGCAGGGTGAGCACAGTTCATTTTATTTTTCCGAAGAGCCTTACCCTGCAATTGAGCACGAAAAAACAATCATGGTGCGAGACCGGGCGACTCTCTTTAATCTTCTTATTGGACTTGACGGATTTACAGTGAGCTCTGGTGTAATCGATGATGAGCTGAACGGAGATCATATCGTGGCGCGACTGCTCGAACTTGACGAGAAAATGCGGATTGGAATCATCACGAAGAAGAACGTGATTCTTTCAAGATACGCGGTAAGTTACATTGAAGCGGTGAGAAAGTATATTTAAGATGAATGCGTGATAAGGGTCAAGAAAAATGGGAAATTAACGTTTTATGAAAGTGCAAAGTTTTGCGAACGTTACTGTAACGCTTCAAGAAATTACGTGCGGACGGCAAACGTTACGGTAACGCAAGGAGAAATCAAGCAAATTCGGCGAACGTTATTTTAACGCAGGCAGAAAACAGATGTTGCCGGAGAAAATCAAAATAACGTTTGTCAAAAGCGCACCAGTTCTCGGAATGTTACCGTAACACAACAAGAAATCAATTGAAGATGAAACATTTCCGTTTGACACCATATCAGTCGGTCGGATATATTGTCAGTGATATTTTTATTCAGGAAACTCTATATGGCGGAAAAAGGTAACACAAAGCAGGAGATTCTGGAGGCGACGCTGGATTTGTTTTCGGCGCAGGGATTCGAGGCGACTTCCATGCAGCAGATTGATGACTTGAAGCACGGCATGAATTTCCGGGTGATTGACGCGAAGACCGAAATATTCAGCCGGCAGGGACGCGTTTACAAAACTCCAGCCGCGATTCTGAGCAGGGAAGAATTCATTCTAGAATATCCCGGAAGTACGGATTTTTTCTCATGGATTCCTAATGTATCACTCAGAAGCAACTGAAAACACATTCACAGACATTGACAGAATGATTGCTTCTGCAGGCTGATGAAACAAACACGGCTTAGGGATAGTAGCACCTGCGGAGCAGTTCCGGAACGAAGTGAAGGAATGAGCCGCGAAGACGGCGAAGTGCGGATAGCCCGGCCTGCCGCAAGGCAGGAAAGCTCCTGAAAAAAAATTTACCTGTGCTTTTTTTCTGTAAATAGTTTCATCGCAAAATGCGAAAGCATAATCATTCCGGCGGTCATTCCCAAATATTCTGACACGCATACAAAAATGTTCGGAGCGGAAAGTTTCCATGCGTTCTGCCAGAAAAGATAGACATAAAGCTGGCTATGAACTATACAGAAGATTCCGAGCGCGAAAATTAAAATCCACAGAATTTGAAGGATTGCAAAACACGCGGAATTTCTGCCGTCCGCTTTTTTCCCATTCGCCGCCGTTTCAAGTTTTTTCAACTTTGAATGAAGATGAAGCCCCAAATGAAAACCCATCACCAGAAATCCCCAGGAGCATGAAAAAGTGTGCAGCGGTCGGCTCCAGGAAGTCATACTAATAGAAGAAAACGTAAAAACCGCTCCGCTCATCATAACCGAGCTGAACGCCATCAAAATCATCAGAGCGAACAAAAGCCACGCAGTCGCGCTCAGCAAAATCCGCACGGAATTATATTTTCCGCGGTTCAAGGAACGGTAAAAGCCGCCGTTCAAAATGTGGTGCAAAATAAACAGCGCAAAAAGAGCCGCACCGAAAATTCCATGCGCCGAAAGATTGCGCACAACCTCGTGGCTCATCAGAAAAATAAAGTCCGCGAACATAAGAATGTCGGTGATGATTTTAAGAAGTTTTCGCATTTTCATATTCAAAATAGCTCACAGTCCGCTTGATTTAAGCCATCCGTCGATTCTTGCATTCAGGTCGCGGCCGCCGGAATAGAAGAACTCAAACGGAAGCCCCAGGTAGCTTTTTGGCAAGTGCTTTGAAAGGTCGCTCACGCTGTCGCCGTACATTGTTCCGCCGTGGCTTGAAAATGAAACCACGGTTTTGCCTGAAAAATCGTAGCTTTCAATGAAACTGTAAACCGGCATTGGAAGAGTCGCCCACCAAGTCGGGTAGCCGAGCAAGACAACGTCGTATTCCGCCATTTTTGTGGCAGAGATTTTTGTCTTTATAGGAGGCCGCGTTCCGCTCATCAAGTCGCGCTGGCTTACATCGTAGATTCCGCCACGGTACGGATTCTGCATTTCAAGTTCCACAAGGTCAACTTTTTCATCGCCGAATTTTTGTTTCAGGCTTTTTGAAATATATTCAGCCGCGCTTTCGGTGTTTCCAGAATAAGAAAAATACGCGACCAGCACGCGAGGATTTTTTGGAATAGAGATTGAAGCGACTTTCTCATCATATTTTGTCTCAAAAACGCCGTTTTGAATGACAGGATTTTTTCCGTTTCCGTCCGCCGAAATCGCATTTCGTTTTCCGGCGTTCCGCGCGATTCTGAATCCAAGATTTCTGTCTTTAGTGAGCGGATTTGAAGCCGAACGGTATGCGCTCCGCAAATGCTTTCCAAAATCATTGAAGCCACCGCCACGGTTCACACGGTAAACGCCAACTGACGCACCAAGCGGATTCAAGACAGATTTTCCGCCAGAACGTCCAGCAACGCCCGAAGCAGAAACAGAATCGCCATACTCGCCGTAATAGTCAAAAACCCACTCGCTCACATTTCCGTGCATATTGTAAAGCCCGAATGCGTTCGGTGCGAGCGAGTCCACAGAAATCGTTTTTCCGCGGTTCAAGCCCGGCTGAACATTCGGATTTGTGCGCCGAACATAATTTTCTTCTATTAGATAAGGATAGCTTCCCTCATAGTTCGCGTCTTTCGGATTGTTCCAGTTTCCCGTGCTGAAAATCGTTTTTGTTCCGGCACGGCAGGCGTATTCCCATTCAGCCTCGCTCAAAAGCCGGTAACCGTCTGCCATCAAGTCAACAGAAACATCGAGAAACTTCGCGTTTTTTCCGCCGATTCTGTAAACCGCAGCCAGACCCTCCGCCAAAGATTTCTTGTTGCAGTATTCAAGTGCGTCGTAAAAAGAAACATTCTCAACAGGCAGATTCGCGCCCTTGTTATAGCTTGGATTTTCTCCCATCAGTTTTTCGTAATCCGACTGCCGGACTTCAAACGCGTCGCAATAAAAATCGTCCACCGCAACCGAATGTTGAGCCTCGTCCGCATCGCGCATCCGTTCAGACGCAGGACTTCCCATCAAAAAAGTCCCGCCTTTGATTAAAATCATTTTAGATTCCGAAAAAACTGAGCCGCACAAAAGGCAAGCGGCAGCCAATGTAAAAAGAATTTTTTTCATTGCAATCTTCTCCAATTCCTACTTCACTTCCACGAGCCGGTAGTTTCTTGTGCCGCCGCCGAGTTTTTCAAGCTGCTCGACCATTCCAACGCGGTGGGCGGCTTTCCATTCGGCTTTTGCGGCGCTGTCAACATCGGCTTTTTCAATCACAAAGTCCAAAGTGCATTGCTCAAGGGCCACGATGTCGTTCGAGGCGATGATTCCGATTTTTCCGAGATTTTTCGCGCCCCGGCAGCTGTCGTTCGGCTCGATGTCGTCAAGAACGTTGATGAACGCCCAATTTTTCTTGTAGTCAAGCGCGGCTTTTGCGGCATCTGCAAAGCTTTTTTCAAGAATGTCGGCAGGAGTACTGTGATAATGGCTTTCATCCGTGCCACCTGAATGAATAATGCACTTTCCGCTTCGGTTGGCAAGGCAGAGCGAAATATTTTTGATGTTTCCGTCAAAAGCCGGGAGCATGTGAAGCCGGACGCGAAAAACTGAAATCAGCGTGTCAAAGCCGGCGACTTCTTTTCCTGTTCGCGCGTATTTTAGAAGATTTCCGCCTTTCAAAGGCAGATTAATATAGTCGCTGTCGCTCAGCATAACGCATTTTCCGATTTCCATGAAACCGTGCCGCCTCGCATACGAAAGATTCATCTCCGAAGTGCGCCTGTTGCCCGACAAGCCGTTTCCGTCAAACATTGTGCCACCAGTCGTCCTCACAAGGTCGCGCAAAAGCTCCGGCTGCAGAACTTCCTCGTCAGGTCCGCCAAAGCTCACCTTGATTCCAACGCTCCCCTCGATTTTCTGGTTCAGAGCGCGGTAAACTTTCATAAGCCCCGCGGAAGAAACATCATGCGTAAAATAGACAATGCACTGATTCTGCGAGCCGTTTTTTTGACCGTCATTTTGATTCTGGGCAAAAATTCCGGTAGCAAAAAGCAAAGCCAAAAGTGTTGAAAGAAGTTTTTTCATATTTGTCTCCAAAGTAATTTTTCTTTTTTAGTTTACTTCGTTCACAACCCGGATTGCATTCAAACTACGCGGATAACCGATATACGGAAGAATCTGGCTCACTACTGCAATCAAGTATTCCTTTGAATTTTCAACATTGATATTTGCACGAACGTGGCTTGAAAGCTGCGGCTCACATCCGCCCTGACTTGCAAGAAAACAGAAAGTAATGAGCTCCCGCTGACGGTCAGTAAGACCTTTACGTGTGTAATAGTCGCCAAAACAGTTATCGGCAAGCCAAAAATTTATAATTCTGCTGCTTTCCGCTCCGTTCAGCCAAGATTCGCGCGTCCGTTCACCAAAAAAGTCAATCTGCTTTTTATTTCCGGCACGAAGCCTTGAGTTTTCGCCGTCCGAAAAATTGCGGAAAGTCTGCATAAATTCCGCATCTGTCTTAAAAAGCGATAAGTCCAGTTTTGATTTTTCGATTTTCATATTGTCATTTTCTCCTGTTTTGCCAACATTTTCCGCAGTGCAAAAAGTTAGAATTCCGAACAACGCAACAAATGTGCTGGTTATTTTTTTCATAATTTCCTCCAAAAAAAGTCAATGAGAAAATATCAATTTTCGATTTGACTTTTTTAAGTTGTCTCGCAATGCAGTGAACTTGCAACGCAAGTTTCCAGCGGAAACAACAGTTGATCTAAAAGTTTGCAACGCAAACTGTGAACAAAAATTTTGACGCTATTTTAGACAAAGTTTTTGTTACTTCCTCACCTTGTATCTCAAAAGCACGGTATCTTTTTCAAGCCGCGCAACGTAAGAATCTCAATCGAAACTGGACTTCTGTTCTGTACCCTGCCGTCAAAACTTGCGTACATAAAACAGATGATTTTCATTTCAGTTTTTCCTTATTCCCCAAGTTTTCCGTATTCCTCGTCGCTCACAGGTTCAAGCCAGTCGGTTCCGCTCCTTCCGCTTCCGTCGTCTTTGGGAACAGAGATGCTTAAATGGCTGAACCAGCTGTCTTTTGCAGCTCCATGCCAGTGTTTAACGCCTGGTTCAATGCAGACTACTTCGCCGGCATTGAGGGGTTTTGCTTCTTCTCCTTCAATCTGAACCCAGCCACGTCCTCCAACGCCTATAAGAATCTGGGCTTCGGTATGGTGAATGTGCCAGTTGTTGCGGCAGCCAGGCTCGAATGTTACATTCGCCACGAATGCGGATGAATTATTGAGAACTTCAAGATAGCTGTCTCCGCTAAAATATTTAGAAAAAGCCTCGTTTGGTTTTCCGACAGCGAACATAGATTTTTTTGCATAATCGTTTATGTCTATCGCCTGTACTGAAGTTTTGTTTTCCAATTTAATTTCTCCTTTCTGACTTTCATTTTTTGCGCAGGAGATAAGGCTCAAAGACGCGCACAATGCGAATAATATTTTTTTCATGCCTTTCATTACTTTGCTCCTGTTACCTGTTTTACGATGTTTTCTGCATTCCTGCCTTCTTTTTTTCCGATCAGTTTGCCGACAATCAAAGCCATCTCTTCAAGTTCTTCTTTTCTGTTTCCGTTTTTGAAGGCTCCCTGAGTGTGTGCGGTAAACATCGGGTTTACATTGCCAAGAGATGCGAGCATTGTCGCTGTGGAAAGTTCCCTTTCCTTGTCCGAAAGAACGCCCCTGTAAAAAATGTCAGTAAAGAGATGTTCTTTCAGGAAAATATCGGTGGAAGAATTGTAGTCTGTGGAAACCGGACGGCTCTGTTTTGCGTTTCTGCCAAAGAGAGAATTGATTTTTTCTCTGCCGTATTCGTATTTTTCAAGGTCAGACGGAACTTCTTTTGCTTTCTCACCCCATTCAAGTTCCTTTCCTTTTTCGTCCGCTTCTTTTACAATCGAAGTCAAAACACCTTCTGCAAGAAGGCTGCGTGGAAAACCTACGTAAGCATAAGACTGTACGCAGAGTTCTCCAATTTCGTTTACAGAAAGCCCTGCTTCAAGCCCTTCTTCCATTGCCTTTTTTAATCCGTCAAGATTGCTTACTGCAATGTAGGCTGAAATTTCTACAATGCTTTTGCTCCTGCTATCCAATGCCATAGTATCTCCCCTGAATTTTGCGCTTACGCTAAAACAAAATGCCATGCTGATTAGAATTGATAAAATTTTCTTCATATTAAAGCCCCCTTTCCTTAAGCCATTTTTCGATGTGGTCTGCAATTTCCTTGTTGTTTGTTTCCTGGAACATAAAGTGGCTGTTGCCCGTAATGCCGGCTTTTGGAAGATCTACCACTGTAGCGTCTCCTCCGTCTGCATTATAGTGTTCTGCAAAATCTACAGCCTGGTCGCGTACCTGTTTCCAGAAGCCCGTGCTCATGATGTTTTCAGGTCCATTGTCGATGTAGTCGCCAAAATAGATGACCATAGGAATTTTTGCCGCAAGGAATTTATTGTATTCTTCGCTTCCAACAACAGAAGTTCCGCCCGGTTCGATTGCAACGATTTTCTTCAAGCGCAATCGATGTGTTTCCGTCTTTGCGCGGACTTCCGTTAATCATCAGTACTTTCATTTTAACTCCAATAAGCTGCGGTATTTATTTCAAAATGCCGTCAATATATTTTTTCACTTCCGCACCGGATGCGCTTCCTCTGAATTCCCGACCGCCTTTCAAGACTGCGCCTTTTGCGTGCTTTGCCAAATCCGAGCCGCTTCGTCCAAGTCCGCTTCCGCCGCTTGTGCAGAGCGTCACAAGATTCTTGCCGTTCAAGTCGTTCTGTTCAACGAATGTGTAGACGATTTTTGGCGCGAGTCCCCACCAGATTGGATATGCGATAATCACGTTGTCGTAGCCACTCAGGTCAATTGAGTTTGCGATTGCAGGACGGCTTTTATTGTCGTTGTTTTCTTTTACGCAGCGAGAATTATTGTCTCGCCAGTTCAAGTCCGCACTAGAATATTTTTGCGCCGGAACAATTTCGTGCAAGTCCGCGCCCAAAGCCGAAGCCGCTGTTTTTGCGAGCCGCTGCGTAGTCCCTGTCGCGCTGAAATAGCAGACAACCGTCTTTTTTGCGTTTTGTGTTCCCTGTGAACTCTGCGCATTTGCTCCAAACATAAGAATTCCTCCTGCCAAAAGTGAAATTAAAAGTTTTTTCATGTTTCCTCCAAATTTTTCGGGCGTTCCCCCCCCTCAATGTGTTAGATTCCGCTCCTGTTGGCTGTATCTCTTTCCCAGCTGTTTGCCGGATGATTTTCCGCATTTATTTTTCCGATTCCACGCTAACAATGCCTGAAAGATTTTTTATATTCTCCGCGCCGCTGACCGCTTTTCCAAGAATAAAAAGTCCAGGATACCCGCTGAATTTTCCGTAAAAAAGAACGATATTTCCCCACGGCGAAAAATATGCCAGCGTTCCCGAATCGCCTGAGCCTTCAATTCCGTTTTTCAGCGGAATTTTTTCTTTCGGATAAAAGATTTTTTCGTTTGTGCTGTAGTTTTCAATCTGAACTTTTATCGGAAGCTGACTGTAAAGCGATTTGCTCTGCCCGCTTGCGTTCAGTTCATAAACGATTTTATTTTTTCCGTCCGAAACACTGATTTTCATATTTTCTCCATTTACGGCATTTTCCGCAAAAGCACAGGAACTCGCCGCCAAAGCCGCAATGATAAAAAATGAAAGCAAAAGTTTTTTCACAAGCCGCGCCTCCAAATTTCTGTTTCCCAGTTTTTTATTTCCCAAGAATTCCTTTCACGTCCGCAAGAATCTGTTCTATAGACATTCCAAGCTCCTTTAAAAGCCCGGCCAGATTGTAGCGGTCATAGAATTTCTTTTCCAGGCCGTAATTCTTCACTTTCATATTTGAAGTTCCGTAGAACGAGGCGATTTTTTCGCCGAATCCGCCGCTTGTGATTCCGTCCTCAAGCGTAATCACAAGCCCATGGTCTTTTTTAAGGTCTTCCAGAAGTTTTTTGTCAACGCCGCTTGCAAAACGCGGATTTATCAAAGTCGGCTCAAAGCCAAGCCCGCTTTTTATAGCCGCCGCAAGAGCCTCGCCTTTCTGGTAGAAATCACCGAGCGCAACAATTGCAACTTTCTCGCCCTTCTTTTCAACTTTGTAAGTGTCAAGCGCGTCAAAAGTTTTTTCGTCAGCGCAAGATTCACGATGGAAAACTTCATTTCCCGGAATCAGAATCAGAACCGGATGGGATTTCTGTCCGACTGACCAGTTCAGCATATTCAGATATTCTTCCGCGCAGGTCGGAGCAAGAACCACAAGATTCGGAATATTCGTGAATACCGCAAGCCCGAAAATTCCCAAATGCGTAACGTCGGTAAGTCCGTCAAACGAAGTGTAGTTCATCAGCATTGTAACCGGCAGATTGTTTATGCAGACATCCTGCGAAATCTGGTCGTAAGCGCGCTGCAGGAAAGTCATATTTGTAACCAGAAGCGGATTTCCGCCGTTTTTCGCGATTCCTGCACAGACCGCAACTGCCGCCTCCTCCGCGATTCCAACGTCAAGATACTGCGGGCCGAGCTTTACACGAAGCTCAGGCACAAGTCCGACCGAGGCCGGCATTGCAGGAGTCACGACAACAAATTTCCTGTCCTTTGCGGCACGCTCCATAATCCAGTTCGGAGTAATCGCGCCGTAGCTTTCGCCGTTTCCAAAATTCACAGCCGGCTTTCCGGTCGCGCGGTCAAACGGAAGAGTCCAGTGCCAGGCCTCCTTGTTTTTCTCAGCAGGGGCATAGCCTTTTCCCTTCAAAGTGTGGATATGAAGCACAACCGGGTGGTCAATGTCCTTCACCTTTTCAAAAAGCGAAATCATCGAGCCGATGTCGTTTCCGTTTTCCTCATAAATATAGTCAAGCCCGAACGCGCGGAACATATTGTCAGAAGATTTTCCGTTTGTCTCACGCAATTCTTTCAGATTCTTGTAGATTCCGCCGTGATTTTCCGCAATCGCAATCTCGTTGTCGTTCACAACAATGATGAAATTCGAATTCAGCTCGGAACCGGCAACGCTCAAAGCCTCAAGAGCCTCGCCGCCGGAAAGCGAGCCGTCGCCAATCACCGCGATGATATTTTCCTTTCCGCCAAGAATATCTCGGCCTTTCGCAAGACCTGCCGCCAGCGCAACCGAAGTGGAAGTGTGTCCGACATTGAAAAAATCGTGCCCGCTTTCGTCAGGATTCGTGTAGCCCGAATCTTCCGCAAAATGCGCGTCGTCCAGATATCCGGCTTTTCGCCCGGTCAAAAGCTTGTGCGCGTAACTCTGGTGCGAAACGTCAAAAACAAACTTGTCAACAGGAGAATTAAAAACGTAGTGAAGCGCGATTGTCGCCTCAACCATTCCAAAGTTCGGTCCAAAATGTCCGCCGATTTTCGTAAGCCGGTTGAACAAAGCCTCGCGCATTTCTCCAGCAAGAGCCGTCATCTCCGGCAAAGAAAGTTTTTTCAAGTCAGCCGGTGAATTGATTTTTTCCAAGTACATAATTTCTCCATTTTTTGGGCGCTACCGCTGCGTTCGTTTCGCAAGCTCAACTGCCGCAACGGTCGGGCTATCCGCACTTCACAAACTGCTCATCCGTCCGCTTCGCTACCGGACTGCTTCGCAGGTGCTACTATCCCTAGCGCACATACATAATAGTACATTTTATTTATTTTTAAGAAACATTCCGTTACTTAAACAGAATTTACAAACATTTTAGTTACTTGTCAATACTAAAAATTAAAATAAACAACGTTTTATCACTTATTCTTGAAAGAAAAATTGTTTTATTCTATTATATTTGCATGGCAGATTATATCCGCGCGCGAAGCTACGACCAGAAAGAAGAGCGTCTGAACCAGATAAAAAAAGCAACCGAAGAACTCTTTGAAAATTTTCCTTATACAGAAATCACTCTTTCTACGATTGCAGAAAAACTAGGCTGGTCCCGCGCAAATTTATATAAGTATGTAACAACAAAAGAAGAAATCATCCTTGAAATTGCCGCTGACAAAATGACCGCATACTTCAATTCGCTTCTTTCTGCTTTTCCGCAAAAAAATAATTTCAGCCTTGAAGTAATTGCAGAAGTCTGGGCAGGGCTTGTAAACGCGCACCAGGATTATATGCGATACGTTTCGTATTTAAATCCGATTATTGAAACAAATGTAACAGTCGAACGACTCGCCTCATTCAAAAAAAAATATTATAACTTTGCATATTTATTCCGCGACAGGCTCTCGCAAATGCTTAATATTTCCGCTGAAAAATCCTATAAAATTCAGTTGGATGTGCTTTTTTTTGCATCTTCAAATGCGGTCAGCTGCTATAAGAATCCGCTAGTCAAAGCCGCCCTTGATCAAATCGGCATTATTCCGCCAAAAATGGACTTTTACGAAGACATAAAAACTTTTATCTTGATGCGGCTAAGCTGGGAAAAATAATTTTTCTTTCTGGACAGAGCTTTATGGAATATATAAGAATTACAAAAGAAAACATTGACTTGGAGCACATCTGCTGCGCCATGTCTGGAAAACAGAGCCTTGCTAAAAAGGAATGGATGAAAAACCGCTTTGAAGACGGGCTTGTTTTTTACAGGAGCAAGGAGCGCGGCAAGTGTTTTATTGAATATATTCCGGCTGAAAATGCTTGGATTCCGATTGAGGCTGGCGGTTACATTTTCATCAACTGCCTGTGGATTGCCGGCTCTATGAAAGGACACGGTTATTCTGACGATTTGATTTCGGAATGCATTCGGGACGCAAAGGAAACAGAAAAAAAAGGAATCTGCATACTTTCGTCGGAAGGAAGAAAAAAAGAGTTTCTGTCGGATTCAAAATATCTTGAACACAAGGGATTTGCTGTTGCAGACACTTCCGAGCCGGGAATTACACTTATGTACCTGCCGTTCGACAAGAATGCCGAACCTCCGAGATTCAAAGAATGTGCAAGACACCCAAAAACTGACGAAAACGGCTTTGTTCTTTACTACACAGACCAGTGTCCGTTCACATATTACTGGGTTCCAAAAGTTCAGGAAGCGGCGAAAGAAAACAACATTCCCCTGAAAGTAATCCACATAACAGATAAGTCATCCGCCCGGAACGCCCCTTCCCCGGTTACAACCTACGCCCTTTTCCACAACGGAAAATTCATAACGCACGCAATCCAGTCCGACAAAAAGTTTTTGAAACTTGCGGGGGAAACAGGAAAAATAAAATCTTTTCCGGTGGTTTAGAAAGCCGCCCTGGAATATAAAGCAAAATTATCCATCAGTCCGTAGGATAATGGGAAAGAGCGCGCACACCATATAATCCAGCGTCATAGAAAGCATTGCAGTCAATTTTGATTTGTTACCTGCAAGCCTTTTTCTATTTTTCTACATTCGATACTGCTAATTTGATTGCTTTATTGGGACAGACTGTCTTGCAGTCGCCGCAGCGTATACAGTCCATGCTGTTGGGATTCCGCCATACGGGAATGTCTAATTTACAGATTTTCTGGCAGGAGGCACACTCTGTGCATTTTTCAGTGTCGATTTTAAAGCGATAAAATGAAATCTTGTTGAAAATTCCGTAAACTGCGCCGAGCGGACAAACATAGCGGCAGAATGGACGGCATATTATAATAGAAGAAAACAGCGTAATTAATAGGATTAAAACTTTCCAGCGGAAGATAAAGCCCGCGGCCTCCCGCATTCCTTTATCTAACAGCACAAGCGGAACGCCTCCCTCAAGTGTTCCCACCGGGCAAATCCACTTACAAAACCAGGGCTCGCCCAAACCTGTAATATCAATAACGAACATAGGAAGCAGGATTACAAAAATTCCCAGAAATACAAAACGCAGCCAGCGCAGACATTTTTCGCCCGGAAGACGACGGATTTTTTTGACGAATGGAATCTTAAAAAGCAAATCCTGAACAAGACCAAAAGGGCATAAAAAACCGCAGACAAATCGTCCAAGAATAATTCCGAATATTACAAGTAAGCCTACAACATACATTGAGATGCGGTATTCGCGGGCATTGAGCGTTGCCTGCAGAGAGCCAATCGGACAGGCTCCCAGCGCACCCGGACAGGAATAGCAGTTCATCCCCGGAAGGCAGACAGCTTTCGAGCCGCCCTCAAAAATTTTTCCATGGGCGAAACCCTTGATGTAGCCGTTTGAAATGGCTGCAAAACATGCCTGAAATATTAGACGAATGCGGGAATGTTTTTTCAGTTTTGAACTGCCTGCCATAAAAAAATTCCTCTTCTATCCTATTCCGATACATTCCAGGCAGATTCTGCTGGCTTTATTGAAAACAGTTTCTGCCTCTCCCCGGAAAACACCTGCTATCACAAGGGCAATTCCAAGACAGAGAGAGATGATTGCTATGATTTTACGGACTTTTTCATCCAATTTCATTTTTCCAGAATTCCATCGATAATCTTCTGCCAGTCTTTCTGGCTGCGTGAACCAAGATACACATTTCCAACCTGATTTCCGTTTGAATCTACAAAAATCGTTGTCGGAACAGCCTGCACACCTCGCAGAAGACCGGAGAACATCTCGATATTCGGAATAACATGGGTATAGTTTGCGCCGGTATTTTTGATGATTTTCTCGCCTGTTGTCTTTACCCGTTCACTGACCTGGCCCTTGTTATCAAGAATATCTATTACAATTCCAATAACTTCAATTCCCTTTGCCTTATTCTCTTCGTTTATGCGGGCAAGATCAGGCATTTCCCGGATGCAGGGACCGCAAAAAGTACCCCAGATGTTTACCATCGTAAGCTTATTCTTTGCAAAAATTTCGCTTGTTACGGGATTTCCCTTAAAGTCTGTGGCAGTAAATGAAATTTTGTCACCCGCTTTTTGTGCAAATAAAAGTGTTGAAAGAGTCAAAAGCGCGATTACAGTAAAGAGTTTTTTCATATAAATTCTCCTGTGAAGGCGAGCCTCTCAAATCTCGCAAGGCTGGGATTATAATACAAAGAAGAGAAAATACAGTCAATAAAGAAAATAGTATATGGCATTGGAGGCGGAACTGGCTGTTTTCAATTCCCCAGTGTAGTCGAATTGATTTTTTCACAAGTTCAATGTTATCAAGTGAAGTTAGAAAAAACCTGACGTCTGTGGAAGTTTTTCCATTTACAGTCCGTTCTTCCCGTGCCATGGCAACAGCCTTAAGTCCTGGCCACTCCCTTGATGGACTCTTCCGCTTACTCCGCCCATTCAGCTATGTGTTCAATGTCCTTGATGCCGCTTAGCAGTCCGAACAAAACCAGCAGGAAAATATCAGCCAGTTCAAACTTCCTGCACCTTTTTACTCTAAAATCGTCTATTTCTTCCAGACTTTCTCTAAAAAGCATAATTCAACCCAAGGGGAATTTTACCATTTTGTGCATTTTTAAATAGTAGTTTAGAGATTTAAAACAAAAAATTTTTACATGCGTTTGCCCTGCAACATAAGACTTAATTACTTTTAGTCTCTTTATCCTTTTTATCTTCCGTCTTTTTCTTTATGTCACTTTTTTTAAGAAGTTTTATAAAGAAATTAGTCTTTTTATCTGATTCTACATGTCCCGATAAGGCAGAATATCGGGTAATATCTTCGTTTTTGCCGGCAACCAACAACTTATAGTTTTGTTCCAATTTAAAATTGGGAGAGGAAACAAACTGAAAGTCATCGGTATCGTCTTCCCGATAGGCCACCACGTTTAGGTTCCAATCTTGACGAATATGGGTTTGACCTAAAGTTTGCCCCACAAGAGCATCGCTTATAGTTATCTCCGTCAGAGCAAAATCCGGAGAAAGCTGAATCACTTCCATGTTATTGGAGAATAACATAGGCGTGATACGTTTTGCTGCTTCCAGTTCAGGATACACAATCTTGGTAGCCCCTACGGTTTCCAAAACTTCTCCCTGCCGATTATTTCGTGCTTCCACAATAATTTTTTTTATACCCAACTTATGAAGGTAATTTGTAGTCATGATGGCAGCTTCCAAATTATTGCTCATATCGATAATGGCAACATCCAAATCTTTGGAAATAACTTCCTGAAGAGCATTTTCGTTGGTGGCATCCAAAATATAAGGAGCAGTAGCAAATTTTTTATATTGCTCCACAATTTCTTCATCTTTATCGATGATGATCAATTCTGCGTCAGATTCTGCCAATTCTTCCAACATGCGAATTCCTAAGGTTCCCAACCCTATGATGGCTATCTGTAACATATAATCCTCCGTATTGTGGGCACTCTCCACTTAAGTGTATATTTTATCCCAAAAGTACAGACTCTTTCGGATATCCAACTTGATTATCTTCTGTACTGTAACGGGAAATATGCAGCGACATGGCAAAAATTCCTGTTCTTCCGATAAACATAGTTAAAATCAAAATAATTTTTCCTGTAGTGCTTAATGAACCTGTAATTCCGTGAGACAAACCGACAGTGGCAAAGGCCGATGTAGCCTCAAAAACCAGTTCAGAAATTCTCATAGTTCCGGCATCCAAGGAAGCACTTTCGGAAAAAGATAATAAAATCGTTACCACAAAAAGCAATAAAATACTGCGAGAAACAATGGTAATTGCTTTATTGACCAATTCCGGCGGTAACTGATAATTGCCGATTTTGACAGTATTTCGCTGCTGATTACCGTCAATAGCGTAGAGAACGGCAACAAACACAGTAGTCGTCTTTACACCACCGGCAATAGAACCGGGAGCCCCACCGATAAACATCAGCAGGGTGTCAAAAATAGTAACAGAGGCGTCAAAACTGCCTTGAGGTGTTACTTCAAATCCTGCCGTTCGGGTAGTCACAGACTGAAACAGGGAAAGGAAAATTTTTTTAATAAAAGAATAGTCTGCAAAACACTTTTTCTCTTCCACCGCAAAAATAAACAGCGATCCTCCTACTATAAGAATGACAGCCATAATCAATACGATTTTTGAGTGAAGAGAAAGTTTTCTAGCCTTGCCTTGTAGAATTTGAGAACAGTTTTTTATCACGACAAAGCCGATTCCCCCAAAAACAATAAGTCCCATAATAACAGTAAGCACATAAAAGTTATTTTCAAAGGGTTGCAAAGATGTATTATAAGGAGAAAAACCTGCATTACAAAAAGCGGAAATCGATAAAAATAAAGAGTCAAAAACCCAATCCTTTGAACCGGACAGATAGAGAGCCGGAAGCAAAAGCACGAACCCCATAAATTGAATTATAATGGTGTACTCAAATATGCTTTTTAAAATTTTACGGGGATTGTAATCCACATCTGCAATAAAATACTCTTTGACAAATTTACCGTTCAGTAAGGAAATTTTCTTTTTAGGCAAAGAAAAAATCAAAGAAACAAAGGTCAAAATTCCCAAACCGCCAAATTCGATTAAAAGCAAAATGACAAAAAAACCTTGGTTGGTATATATATCCATGGGAACTGTAGACAGACCTGTTACGCACACAGCAGAAACAGAAGTAAATAAAGCATCCACATAGGCAACAGGCTCACCTTCCACATAACACCAAGGCAACTGCAACAATAAAGACCCGGTTAAAATCAATAAAATGAAATAAGAAAAAAACTTAATATTACCGGAGACAACTTTCATAACAGGTACTATATCACAAATAAGAAGTCCACGGAATAAGATTTTATTAATTTTGTGTCATAAAACTTCCAATAAATTCTCAAGTCACCGGTTATGTAAAAGTACCATTACGATAAAAGACATTTTAGTACCCCCCCAGACCGTCTAAAAACTTAAACATACAAACAAAACTTCTTTCTTAAAGAAACTCTTTTTGTTTTTTTTGAGAGATTTCTCTATAAGTCTTAATCTTTTTTATTCCTTATTTTCAGGTCAATGCCGCCACCATCTGGCTGACACCAACCATATTTATCATACGCCGCATGTTATAAGCCATATATAGCAGCGCTGTCTCGGACTCTGCCTTCAATTTTCCCCTTCTATGTATCCCATATGAGAATTTTACTATGTTATTCTCAGTCTGTTTTGATGCAAAGAAATATTCAAAAGGAAAAAGAGCTTTTAAGCTCAATCGGCAAAAATATAAATGGTTTACAATTGAATTATGTGTTCTATCATTTTTTTGCAAGAATCAAAGTGTAATAACAACCGTCGCTGACATTATTTGCTCCAGACTTATTTACACTGCTGACAGCATAATAATTCACATCTGGATTTTCAAGATTTTTTCTGGTTCGGGAATTTGAAGCCCAAAGATTTACAATTTCATCGGCTGCAGCATCATCCATAGTCATAATCTTGCTAAAAGCAACATTTTGAGCAACGAATTCATAGCCATCAGATATTTTTTTCACATTTATATTAAAAATCTGCTTTTTATTTGCCATTTTTTTTGAATGAGTTATGCAGATTTTATGCAAGTCCGAATCATAGTACATGATGGAATCCGGGCGTCTTTGTTTTATGTATTTATTGATTGCAACCAGAATTTTCATATCATAAAAACCGCAATTATAGAAACCGTTTGTCGGAGCACAGGCTTCATCCGCAAGCTTTTGTTCCTCCACGGACTGAAATTCTTCTGATGTTATTGAATTTATATATTCAGAGTTTTCCTCTGCCCATGAAACTGAATCGCATGAAACTAAAAATCCAAAGGAAAACAAAGAAATCAACAAGGATGCCAGCAAAAATCTTCTATTTAACATAGATTTATTTTAATGCAAATTGATATTTTGTCAATCTTCATAATAACGTCTTGCATAATAACGCAACTCTCTGATAGAAATTCTTATGAAACTTTACGACCATCTTAGCACAGAATAATTTTTGTTAAATGCAAAGAATTTTTGGCAGTTGGCGCAACTCGCTGATTTCATAATCAACTTGCACGCCTTTATTATTCTTTTTTTTATGCGAATTGAACCAGCACGTTTTTATTCCTGCATTGTTTCCGCCTTTTATGTCGCTTGTAAGGGAATCGCCGACAATCATAACCTGATTTTTTGGAATATCACCGATTTTTTGAAAAACTGCATTAAAAAATTCGATATTTGGTTTTTCAAAACCAACTTCATCGCTGATGAACGCATATTCAAAAATCGGCTTTAGCTCCTGCCCTTCCAATTTGCGTTTTTGGTTTGCTACAAGTCCGTTTGTTACGACGAACTGTCTAATTTTCTTGCTTTCTTTTATTTTTTGAAGGACTTCCAACGCGCCATCGATAAAGACAAGTTTATCACCCAAATCGAGCTGGTAATTTCTGTTAAAAACAACGGCATTTTGTTCTGGCAATCCATATTCGGCAAAAAAATCTTTAAAACGGTCGACAAGGATTTGATCCTTTTTCATTTCGCATTTTTCGAGTTTTTCCCAATAGGAAACATTTATCTGAGAATAGCGGCTTACCATTTCGTCTGTGCATTTACCAAGATTCATGCGGTCAAAACCTTTTTTTATTGCATAATTTTCCATTGCAAGAAAATCGTTTATGGTTCCGTCTAAATCCCACAGAAGAATTTTTATTTGATTCATAATTATATTATAGTTGAATTTTAAGTTTTAGTGAAATTCTGTGTGAAAGAAACACGACAGCTTAGGGATTGGAATAGTTCGGGCATTTTGGAAAAATGTCCGAAAACAAAAGCCTGCGTTTGTTCGGAGGCGAAAGCCGTAGCCCGCAACAACGTAAAACCGCTTTTGAAACGAGTTTTCAAAGAAAACCTGTAAAAAGCCTGGCAGCAACTTGTTGCCGGATGCCCCAGAATTCTATCTTCTGAAAACCGCCTTGAATATTTTTTGAAGGTTGAATTTTAACTTTACGCCGAATCCGTTTCCGTTGCTTTTGATGTCTGTGACTGAATCTGGCAAGTCGCTGGAAAAAACAGAAAAACGGTAGCTGTAATAAATATCGACAAGGACGTAGTCGTAAATGCTTTGTTTCCAGCCGATTTTTGGGGCAAGTCGAATTAAAGAGTCCTTTTTGTGGTCGGACGGAACGTCGTCGCCTGAGTACATAAGAAAATCTGTTCTGCAGCCGAACCCGATGTAAAGAAAATTAAGACCTTTATTGAGTGGATAATAAAATGCGTTCAGAGAAATTCCGACTGTTGTTATGGTTAGATCGTAACTTGTGGGGAAAATTGTCACGTGGGAAAAATCGCTTTTTATGGAAAGGAACGGAAGCACAAGCTGCTCGTAGCCAAGCCCAAAGCCCCAGCCGTTATTTTTTAAGCCGGAAAGAAGATACGCCGTGTCCAGGGAAAAAATCCGTTTTTCTTTGAAGTTGAAATTCTGGGAATTGAAAAATGAGATTTTTTGTTTTTGCTGAAGAGACGGAATTTCTTGGCTAGGACTTTGAATTTCCTGTGATTGCCCCGGCTTTTGCGGTTCTGCAAGAGATTGTCCTTCCGCATGGGCAGAAACTGAAGGAATAAAGAGCAGAAGAAATATTAGATTTTTTATTAGTTTTGAGGCTTTAAACATTTGTCATGTTTCTGTTCAATTTTTTACATCTGTTCCAGTTTTGACTTCAAAATATAAAGCCTTTCTTTAAGTTTTTGCACTTCGTCAAGGCTGTTCATGATTTTTGAAGTCATATATGCGTCCACGAAAACGCCGTCAAAGAAGAAATCGGCGAATGTCAGAAAGCCGCCGAGCTGCATTCTGTAATCGTTAGGAATTTCAAGGCTTCCAAGTTCACGGCTCAATTTTTGCATAAGATAATTTATTTCGTTCATGGAATCGCTGGCTTTGTTCAACTTGTGGTATTTAACCAAATCAGTCAGAAAGCCGCCGCCTAAAACATCAAGAAAACTCCAGTTGCGCGCGCTTTTAAAATGACGCTCTGCATCTTCCACAAGCGGAACAAGGCGATTTACAGTTTGCAAGGCATTTTGGATTTGCGGACTAGACATTCCCCCCCCGATATAGTTTTTTAATATACTTAAAATATACTAAAAAAACAGTCATTCTGAAAGGAAAATTTTTAATTGGGAAAGGCCTTTTCAAACATCTGCTCCAGAAGATATTTTCCACTTGCGGTCTTGAACACATTTTCTTTCATCGCCAGAACTGACTCGCGCTTGCAGTAGCCTTCCATAACGTTCACGATAAAGTCAGCCTCAATAAGAATCTGAAAATCCAGGCCGTCGATTGCCTTGTACGTGTGGTGGTGTCCGATTATAAAGCAGATTCGCTCAACATCGGCACAAGGAAGCGAGAGCGGCTCAAGGAGTTTGCGCGCGATTGCAGGTCCTTCCGCCTCCTGATGCTGAGGCTGGCTGTTTCCGTATTTTTCCTTGCTCACCTTAACGCCGATGTCGTGAAGATACGCCGCAACTTCCGTTATAAAAAGCGTATGCCCGTCCACCTTCTCCATCTGCGCGATAAGCCGGCTGTAGCCATGAACCGCCATCAAATGATGAATATTCGGTCCGTCCGGGTCGTAGTCGAAGATTGATTTTAAAAGCGGGGTTAGGTTTATGTTTTGCATAATTTACTCCAGCGCGTTTTTCAGTTCCGCCAGCAGCTCGCCGCTTTTCCTGAATGAATCATCAAGCATTTGCAGAAGTTCCGCAGTTGTGTGGGAAACTTCCTCTTCCTTTACAAACGGATTTTTTATGTCTAGGTTGAAGCCGTTTTCCTTCAAGGTTTGTATGCCGACTTTCCATGCCTGACTTGTTTCCGTGCGGCTGTTCCACCATTTTTTCAGCGGATCAAATTCAGACTTTTGAATCGGCTTGGTCTTTGAATATGATTTTTGACCTTCAGGCAGCTTGTGCTCCCAGTACCAGATTTCGTGGGTCGGCTCGCCTTTTGTAAAGAACAGAAGATTTGTGGCAACGCTCGCATAAGGCTGAAACACGGAATTCGGCAGGCGCACGATTGTATGGACATTGCACTGCGTCAGAAACTCCTCGCGGATTCTCTGCTTTACGCCGTCGCCGGTCAACGAGCCGTCCGGAAGAACGATTGCGGCACGTCCGCCGTTTTTAAGGCAGCGGATCATCAAAAGCAAAAACAAGTCGGCGCTTTCTGTAGTGCGGAACTGCGCAGGATAATTTGTCTCAACACCGTCGCTTACACTTGCGCCGAACGGAGGATTAGCCAAAATCACGTCAACCCGGTCGCGTTCACCAATGCTTGTGTATTCACGGTTCAGGCTGTCGCCGTTCACAACATTCGGAACTTCAATGTCGTTCAGAATCAGATTTGTAACGCACAGCATAAACGGAAGCGGCTTCAGCTCCTGTCCGCGGATAGTTTCTTCCAGAACCTTCAAATCCTCAACAAAATGAACATCCTGCCTCCTGATATTTTCAATCGCGCTCGTCAGAAATCCGCCTGTTCCGCAGGCCGGGTCAAGGACTTTCTCGCCAAGACGCGGATTCACAATCTTGGTCATGATTTCCGTAACCGCACGCGGCGTGTAGAATTCTCCGTAGTTGCCCGCGCTCTGCAAATCGCGCAAAAGACTCTCGTAAATATCGCCGAAAGTGTGGCGGTCCTCGCTCGCGTTAAAGTCGATTTCGTTCAGCTTGTTCACAACCTGGCGGATAATCGTGCCGTTCTTCATATAGTTGTTCGTGCCGGAAAAAATATCGCGGATTAAAACCGCACGCCTGTTCACGCCGGAAGTTCCGTCAGAATCGCCGCTGAAAGAAACATCAAGGTTCTGCAGACCGGGAAAAAGCCTGTTGTCAATAAAATCCTTCAGAGCATCTCCTGTAATGCCCTCGCTGTCCGCCGCCCAAGACCGCCATTGCAGCCCAGACGGAATCACGGAAACATAATCGTCGCTCAAAAGCTCAAGCTCCTCATCCTTGTCGTCAAGAATTTTCAGCGTAATCATCCAGCCCAGCTGCTCGATTCTCTGCGCGTCCCCGGAAACGCCCTGGTCTTTCCGCATAATATTCTGAAGTGATTTTATGATTCCCGCGATGTTTGACATTTTTGTTTTTGCTCCTTATTGTACAGTGATTAAGATTGTCTAAATCATCAGTTTCTACATTTATTCCAGGAGGGGAAAGCCTTACCCTCGCTCGCATCCAAAAGTTTTACTTTTGCTTGCTCGCTACCCCTTCCAGCGGGAGAACCCGCAACGCCCAGATTAAAAATTAATCTATAGCCTCAACAATTTCCCAATGTCCGTTTTTTGTAGCACCGATACGGCGGATTATATTGTTTTCCTGCAATTTCTTCATGTTTTTTATGATGTTTAGCCTCGCAATTCCAAGTTTGGCGGAAAGTTCTTCCTGCGTCATAAACGGATTTTTCTCAATTTCATCAAGAATCTTTCTTTGATTTGCAGTAATCTTTGTAGTAATCTTTACAGTAATCTTTTTTGCGGCATTTTCGGTGGAAATAATCTCATCAACCGTTCTTAAAATCAGGTTCAGCATAAACCTGATGAATTTTGTGCAGTCTGCATCCGTGTCGCTGGAATTAAGCGCATTGTAATATTCAGTCTGATTTTCCTTGACAAGGTCTTCAACAGGAATCCAGGCGAAAATGCTCTTCCATTCCTTTAAAATCACTGTCTGCCAAAGCCGCCCCATTCTTCCGTTTCCGTCCTCAAAAGGATGAATGAACTCAAACTCGTAATGAAAGACACAGCTTTTTATAAGCGGATGAACAGAGCTTTCCCGAAGCCATTCAAACAAATCAGCCATCAAAAAAGGAACTCTGTCCGCAGGAGGCGCAAGGTGGACAACTTCCTTTCCGTCAAAAATTCCCACACCGCCCTTTCTGTACTTCCCGCTGCGCTTAACAAGCTCAGCCGTCATAAGCTGATGGGCACGCAGCAAATCTTTTTCCTCATAAGGATTCAGCTCAAGCAAAAGGTCGTAAGCCTGCACTGCATTTTTCACTTCCTGAATTTCGTTAGGAGAGCCAAGAACACGCTTTCTCTCGATAATCGCAGTAATCTGCTCAATGCTGAGCGAATTGTTTTCAATAGCCAGCGAAGAGTGAATGGTTTTTATGCGGTTCTCTTTCCGCAGTTCCACATGAAGCGGACTTTTCTCAAAACTTTTCAGTTCCCCGATTTTCTCCGCAATCTGCGCAACGAGATTTATAATTTCATCAGTAATCTTGAACGGCGGTTCGTATGGCATTTTTGGTTTTCTTGTTTTTTTTCTAGCACTCAATTTCATAGAATTTCCGCTCATCCGTATTGTCAATTCTCATAAGAAAAAGATAATGCGACCAGCTCAAACTGAATTGGTCAGACAGTGTTTGCGGAATTTGATTTGAATATACCAAGAAGAATTGTCTTATTTGCTTAAGGTTTCGCTGAGAAAATCCCTTTCCAAAATCTTTTGTCAGCCTCTCCGAAAGATTCTTCAAAGTTTCCTTTCCGTATTCAGCTCGGCTCTTTCCGTTCTGCTCGTTCTCAACAATGATTCTGCCGATTTCAAAATAAGACCTGACCATCGTCGTGTTCACAGTACTCACGACAAACTGCCTGCTTTTTGAAAGAACAGAAGCAATCTGAGAGTACAGCTCATCGCTCTTATTTTTTATGGAATCCGGCATGATTTTGCTCCTGTTTTTGTTTTTGAGATTTTGAGGATTTTTTTTAATCTGACTATGAAGTCTTATCAGTTGAATATGCTTGAATAAACATTTTTATTTGTTTTGAAAGTCCCTCCAAGTCACCATAAACAGTTTTTCCATTAATATTCATTTTATCCAAAATTGTATAATAGTTATCCCAATATTTAGCAGGAAATTCTAATATAAAAGAATCTATTTTATTATACAAGTC
>ERZ1034865.206-NODE-206-length-42766-cov-17.903514_pt1 | contig 42766 bp, 64 predicted proteins | sample MGYA00520632_ERZ1034865 | MGnify/ENA primary metagenome ERZ1034865 (study PRJEB33766, sample SAMN09781738) | gut metagenome | biome: gut microbiome | host: Homo sapiens | place: Madagascar | study: EMG produced TPA metagenomics assembly of the PRJNA485056 data...
AGGCAGCCAGCCGGGGCAGCCAGGGCAGTCAGCCGGGGCAGCCGGGGCGGGCCAAGAAAGCGCTTTTTTGCCATATAATGAGGCGCAGTTTTTGCGAAATCCAAAGCTGTGCTGCGAAACATTGTGCATCATGTGCAAAAAACAGCGCATCGGCGGCTATGCACCGACGTGCTGAAAATGCCCTATAATCATAGATTATAACCCAGGCAGTCCGAAATGTCGCAACCCCCGAAAATTTGGATTTGCGCGTTTGACGGCTTGTGCCTTGCTGCTGTATCATGTGATCGTCGCAAGGGCAACGGCCCACGACAAGCCCACAGGCCGGACAAGCGGCCGGGCAGGGAAAGGGGATTATACCATGACCACCAAGACCACCAATACCACCAACACCAACACCCGCCAGTATTACGCGTTGGACTGGAACCCCAGCAACGCCTACTGTTACACCGATGATGCGATCCGTAAATGGGGCGCGCAGATTGCCACGGTCTTGACCTTTGGCAGCAAGGCCAAACGCGATAAATACATAAACGGCGAGGCCTACAGCGAGGCCATCAGCGCGCGGCGGGCTTATCGGATTGATCCGTCTGTGCGCCCCGGTTTCGGGCGCAAGCGGGCGACTTGCTGGTTTTAATCCCGTCTGATGATGCCCCGTCGGTTACGGGGCGAAACGCCCGCAGGCCGGACAAGCGGCCGGAGAGGAGGACACAACCATGGCAAAAGCAGTTGCGCACTGCACCTGCGAGAGATGCGGCAAGGCATTTACAAAGGAGAGCACACTCCAAAACCGCTCAGACGCTAACCGCTGGACGGAGTGGGCAGAGGCAAACATCACGCTCTGCCCCAAGTGCTGGGGCGACGCCCAGCGCGAGCAGGATACAGAGCGCTACGAGGCGTTTAAGGACGAGCTGAGGCTGCCCGATATCACGGGCAAGTCCGATAAGCAGATCGCCTTTGCCGATGATCTGCGCGTCCGCTATGTAGCGCAGCACGCAGAGGAGCTGCGCGAAATGCGCCGGAATATCGACGGCGTAAGCGCCGAGGCCGTTGCCGAGGTAATGGCCGCGGAGGGCGTGGACGAGGACGGCGCGATGCGCAAGGCCTTTGCATGGATGCCATCCTTGTACACGCAGTACATAGCTCTTACGAGCAGCAGCGCGCAAGAGCTGATAGATCAGCTGCATCGGGGCTGACCTACAATCCCGCCACGGAGGTTACGATGGCAGCAATAAGGAAAGGAGGACCCCCCATGGCTAACAACACCGATACCGCCGCTCGCACGCTGTCCGATGGTTGGCACAGCATGCGTAACGGCAGGAGCTATTACGTTGTCAATGGGCGTATCGTCCGTGGCCTGACGTGTGACGGTCTCTATACGCGGTACCCGTACCGCTGGAGCCGTGAGCATCGCTGCTATGTCAACGTCACGCCGCGCGCCACTTACAGCGCACTGCGCAACATCCGCTGGTTCTGATCCCGTCCATCATCAGACGGACGGAAGACCAGTACCATTCGCGACGCTGTGGGGCGGGCATAGGCCTACCCCACATCACGTCGTTAAAGGAGGTGACTTTTATGCACACCGAACAATTTATAGATGGAACACGCGGACAAACGATCTGCTACAATGGCGAGCGCTATACGCTCGATGAGGATATCCATTGGGATTGGCCGACGTACCGCGACGGTACCGACAAATACGTCTATGCGCCCATCGAGCCGTGGGCGCTGTTTGAAAGCGGCCCCGGCGTATGGCGTGAAGCACACTGGTATTTGTGCTCGGAAGCAGAGCTTGACGCATGGATCACCGCCGGTAACTGGTCTGATAATCTCGCCGGAATCTTGACCTTTGACGATGACTGACAACACCGCCAGACAAAAATCGGACGACCGTTCACCGGCCGCCCGTTTTTTATGATACCATGATACCACATTCTAGGCGTGATTATCAATGACTTTTTGTGACCGCGCACAAATATATTCGACGGCAGACAACCGCCTGCGCGTCACCACTTCTCGCGACGTCTCCAGCGCGTCCGCTATCCGCTGATCCGTCCAGCCACAGCCATAGTAATACCGCAGCACCGTCCGCGCCTTGCCGTCATCCAGCGTCGCTATCAGCGTGTCAAGCTGGATCAGCAGCCCCGCCAGCGCTTCACGGCGCTGATCCAGTACCGCCAGACACCCGTCCACAGCCTGCATCCGCGCCGCCGCCGGATCGTTGGTATTACCGCCCACGCGGTCACCGCTACCGCCAACACCGCCAGCGGGCGCGCCTGTGTCCATCAGCTTGTCAATCATTCGTTCAAGCGCCGCGATCTCCGCAATCGCCGTCCTGCATTGCGTCAGCACTTCCCTTGCTGTCATGTCATCACCGCCTTTCTGCGTTCCAGATACAGCCACCACACATATAGCCTTGTATCACCGCCACCGCTGCTTCACAACCGCAGCACACCGCGCAGGCGCAACCCTGCTTTTTCAGTGTGTCGATCCAACCGGCTTGCTCATGTGACCGCCCGAACACCCAGTGCCCGGAACCGTGCCGCCTCCGACGGCTTGCGATAACCGCCATTGGGGATTTGCATCATCAGTCTGATACCGCTCTCGGGCGGTTGTAGCACCGCCCAGCGGAATAGCGCCGCCTTGTTAATCACCGTCACCGCCACCAACATCATCAAAGACCACCGGCACCGCCGCGCGCAGCTTGTCACGCAGCTCCACCGCCAGCGCCCGAATCTGCGGATGTGCCGCCTCGCTCGTCCTCAGCTTCAAAAAGTGCCGCCACTCGCGCAGATTGGCAGTCATGATCAGTTCCGTCTTTAAGCACGTCGGCAAGACCGCCCGCGCCATCTGCACGCTGACCCCCGAGCGCACCATGCGCCCGTAGACCGCCTCCGCGCATGCGCAGCTCTCTTCCCACGCCGCGCGCTCAACGCCCTCCGGCGCGATTACGCTGATCTCACCGCCGAATTTATCCTTACTGTAGTCGCAATACCTAGTACTCTCCATGCTGTACGACGCAATCCTGTGCCTGACGATCTCATGCGACACGCCCCTGTCGCAGACAAAGCGCACCGTAATCGACGCATGCTCAAGCACGCTTTCATGCCCGCTTTTGATGATCCGGCGGACAAACTTCTCGGCACTCTCGCCCGTGATCTTGTCCTCGGATTTGTAGCAGACCCGCCCGCACAGCTCGATGTGCTTCAGCATTGCCTTCCCGTCGATGGGCAGACCACCGCAGCCCATGATCTCGACAGACTGCTTCACAACTTTCATGCTCGCGCCTCCCCTCAGAACGGCAGGTCGTCATCATCAACTTCCGTAAAGTCGGCCTGCGTAACCGCCGCTGGCGATGTTGCCGGTTCTTCAGATGCCGCCCCCCGCGTCCTCAGCAGCTCCACTTCATCGGCCACGATTTCGCTGATTGTGTGCTTCACGCCCTGCGCGTCCGTGTATTGCCGCGTCTGGAGCGACCCGACAACCGCGCACATATCGCCCTTGTGGAGATACCGGCATACAATATCCGCCGTACCGCGCCAGCAGATCACCGTGATAAAATCCACGTCATTCTTCCCTGTTTGTGGGTTCTTATAGCGGCGCTTTACGGCCAGACGCAAATTTGCCCTCACAGTACCGCCCTCAGTTTCTCGTCTTTCCGGGTCTACGGCCACGGCAGGCCGATTGGCAACAAATGCCCGAATCGATTTTAGCGTCGGCCTTATCTCGTCATCTTACAAATCTGGTACGCACTTTCGCGCAATTCGTTCGCGCTCGTCCAGCGCTTCCAGTATTGCTGAGCGGCTTATCAGATCGCCCATTGTCACTTTGCCTCCTTATGCTTAATCCCCAGCTTATCGGCAATATCTGCGGGAATCCGGTTATTTCTGCATCTATCACAATCAGTCTCTCTGTAGCAGTTCTTGCCGTCGCCAAATACCATCGGGCATATCCGTTTGCTATTATAATATGCGTCCGGGAAGTTCTTTCTGTACCACTCGTTCCACGTCGGATACACCGGATCTGGATGCTCCTTCGCCCACTGCATTACGCGGCGCTCTACCTCTTCGCACTCCATCTCTGACATGGCCATGATCCCGCATTCCAACACCTCCGCATTGCCGATAGGGCATTCGCTGCAATGGACACCGCTAAATGTTTCGCACATCCTCCGCGCCTGCTTCATGACCTCCGTAAACTCAGCCATTACTTTTAATCCTCCTCACATAACCCATATCTCGCCCATCTTCGCCCCGCACACAGGGCATACCTTGCGTTCCTGCCCCTGCGTCACGACCAGCCCGCACGCCGTGCAGGCAAGCAGTCCGCACCTGATAGGCTCCCAGACCGCCGATCTGTCCCCGTAATGCCGCTCCTCGACCACCTCAAAGGCCTCGTTTTCAGCGCTGTTACTCGGCATCCTCGCACCTCCTCGCCCAGTCATACCCCTCGACCTTCCACCTGCTCGGCATCTCGGTCCGCTTTATGTGCGCCTTGCCGCTCGGCCTCCATTCATCGATCTCCATCGTGTCCGCCGTCTCCGGCGCGCATCGTGCGGCCAGCGCATAGTCCCACGCCCGGATCGGGATGCGCATCACGTCGCCGCAGCCAAATCGCACCAGCACAAAGGCCAGACCGCCCAGCACCATCACCTCGTCAAGGTAAAGGCGCTGATGCTCCTGCAGCCTGCTCAGTTCGATTTTGTCCTCGCGGCAGTCCTTCGCGTCGAAGGCCACCATCCTGCCGCCCTTCAGCACGCCCACGTAGTCCACCGTGCTCCGGCCTATGACCTTCGCCCACTGGCCGCCCTTTACGATCTGCGTCGGGCAAAAGTTCTTCTCGATCCTGCCTATGTTCAGCGTCCTGTATATCTCGTGCATATCGCTCAGCGCGTGCTCAAAGGCCATGCCTCTGTTTCCGTGCCCGTCCATCGCGCCGGCCTTCGCGCCGGGGAATAGGGCAGTCTGCTTAACCATCGTCCTCGCCCTCCATAAAGTCGGTCAGTGCGCGCAGCTCCTCGTCTGTGTAGGCGCGCTGATCGTATTGCATGGATGTAGGCGCAGGCCGCGCCGTCACGCTGACATTGCGTGCATACCAGCCGTCAAACCACGTTCGCCAGTTGCGGATCGGCTTACCGTCTGTGCCCTTCCAGCCCTTCGCCGCCTGCGCCGCGATAAAGCGCCGCGCCAGTGTTTCGCCGCATCGGTCATAGCCCGCGCTCTTCGCATACTCCATCACTTCAAAAATTTCAGGGATTTTCTCTCCCTTCTCTCCGTCCCCTTGAGGGGGTAGGGGGAGAGAATTTGTAGTTGTAGTTGTTTTTGTAGTTGTAGTTGGAGTTGTAGTTGGCATCATTTGCATAGATGCGACTGCACTTGCATGCATTTGCACTTCATCCTGCTGAAGCGTGTCACTGTTCCAGCGCTTGTTTGCAGCCGTTCGGCGCTTCTCACAGATCTTTTCGTAGCGCGCCGCGTCCTTGTCGAGCTGCGGAAGCAGCAGGTGATAGGCCATGCTCACCGCCTGATCGTCGTCGGGCGCGTCAACGTCCAGATTCTGCGCCTTGTCCATCAACAGCATAAAGAGCCGTTTGAACTGCTCCGGCGCGAGGATCGTCGCCACATACTCCCACTGATCGAAATAGATCATCATACCCGGCCGTTTGCTCACGTCCCATCACCTGCCTGTATTCTCACGCCTGCGCTTCGGCGGCCTCGCTGGTCTCCAGCAGTGGCGTCACCTCGCCCATGAGCGCCTTGATCTCATCGTCGTTGACCCTGCCCGTGCAGTTAAACATGATCTGGCTATAGTCAACGCCATTCGCATTTGTGGCCTTCATTAGCCCGAATCGCGTCGTCACCTGATAGGGCTGCAAGCCGCGCGGAGTCAGCACGCCCGCCACATAGCGCACATAGTTGGGCACGGACATCGTCGGCACCTTCAGTGCCACCGGCAGCGGCTCGCCCTCGAGCAGTACCATCAACTGCACATTGTTCCGGCAGGCCTTGCCGCGCCCGCCGTCCCGGCTGCCCATGCGGTTGCGCGGGCAGGTCTTGCAAACGTGCTCAAGCCCATCGCGATCCCAGCCGCTTATGCCGTCCGTGCTCATGCAGTTCGGCGTTTTTTCGCCGCCTTCGCCAAATCCATGCTCCCAGTAGGCGTTTACAAAGTTGGCCGACAGAATCACGCCCTCGAACGCGTTGACCGGCGGCATATCGCCCGCTTCGTCATCGCTGAACATAAAATAACGTCCTCCGGCAGAGGGCACGGTTACGCGCGTCATCGGCAGCTCGCTCACACCGTGCAGCGCCTCCACCGTCCTGCGCATGATCTCCACCGTCTCCGCCAGCTTAAACTTGCTCTCGCTGATCTCGCCCATTGCATTGGTCAACCGTCCCATGATTTACTCCTCCTCCGTTTTCAGTGCAAACCGGCGCGTGTGCGTCGTTTCCTTCAGCTCTTCCAAATCAATGCCGGGGAATTTCTCCATGATCTTGCGCTCGCTCAGGCGCTTCACGTCCACGCCCTTCCATGTCGCCATAGTTCCCGTGCCGCGCAACACCTCCGCCTCCTGCATCCGCGCCTTGACCATGTTCTCTGTCTCGGTGATCTGCTCGTCGCATCGTTTACGATCTGCCCTCAGCACGCGCAGACGGGTCAGCAGCGCGTCCGTCGCATCGTCCGCATCAATGGCCGTCTCCGGCGCAGAAGCCGCCCAGACGGCTCCCAGAGCCTTTGTGGTGGATTCCAGCCCGTCGGGCAGCGGCTGCCGCTCAGTCAGGACGTACTCGTGCCAAAAGCTGTCCTCCGCCTTTATCAGCGCGCCGATGTCGTCCTCAACATCCTCGCGTTTGATTTCGAACGTCAGCAAGTCCGTCCCGTACACCAGCACCGCCAAATACCACCTGTCCCAGCCGGTCACGGCCAGATAGTGCAGGCACTGGCAGTAGTACTCCAGCGGAAAGTCGCCGTTCTTGTAGCGCTTCATATGGACGTCGCGCGAAGTTTTGCACTCCAGCCCAGCGCGCTCGCCCACAATGCGCCGGTCGATGTTGGCCACCATCCACGGCCACGCGTCGCTGCGCAGCATCCCATACTCGCGCCGCACGCGCAGCCCGGTTTTTTCGGCAAAGCGCCGCGCCACGTAGTCTTCAAAGTCGCGCCCCTGCCGGAGCGCCTCGTTGTCCTCCACCGGATCGGTCTTGCCCAGCTTGTCCGCCCACACGCCATAAGCACCCCTGTACGGGTTTGCGCCCATGATCGCGCCCGCGTCGCTCCCGCCGATGCCGCTCTTGCGGTTCTCCAGCCACTGATCGTGCGTCAGCTCACGCACGTCGGCATACACCGTATAGCTCACAAAAGCGCCTCCTTCTCATACTCGCGGTTCATGGCCGTCCGGTTTGCCGCCTCGATCTTGTCGATCTGCTCGTCCACGGCGCGCGCCTCGGCCTTCAGCGCATCCGCGTCCAGCCACTCCGGATCATACTTCTTCGCCAGATAGCGCACGTCGTCCAGCGTATCTGCCAGTTCGTACAGCTCGTCCAGGCACATATTGACAACATCAATCATCTGTGTTATAATCCTCCTTGCTTATATGCCTTTCTGTTTCGCCCTTGCCATTGTTCGCAGCAGTGGCAGGGGCATTTTTTATTCCAGCGTGTCGATCATCTCGCCGTCGACAAAGCGATACACCGGCAGGCCGCGATGCTCCGCGTAGTGCTTCTCGAGCCGCGCTCCGGCGCTGTGCTCCCAGCCGTCAAGCAGGCAGATCATATCCGCCGCGTTGATCATCTGCAGGCAGATCGGCATATAGTCGTCAGGCCACAGCCCGATCGGCAGCTTTGCCGGATTGATCACGACATATTTGTTATTCTTCGCCAGCACCGCCTCCGCCGCATGGAAGGCCGGGCGGTTAAACTCGGCGACATCCGTCATCGGCCCCGCCAAGTACACGATGTTCCCGCGCTTCTTCATCGCCCCAGCTCCTTTTTCTGCTGGCGTTTGATCGTCACAAACACGCTGCCGTCAGGCATCATGTGCGGCGCAATGGCCAGCTTGTCCCCGCAGGGCAGCGCCAGCGTCACCTTGCCGCACAGCTCGCTGTACGCCGCCCGGCAAATCTCTGTCACCAGATCGATCGTGCGCTCATCCGTCTCCTCAAAGCCCAGCGCCACAGCGTCGTCGCCCAGTACGTCCTCAACCTGCCCATCCAGTGCGCGAAAGCTACGCATATTCTGCGCACCGACGCACTTGCAGCGCTCCGTGATCCAGTTGTCCGCGGCCTCGCCCGTCAGATTGTCGCTGCACTTAAGCACCTGCACCTGCCCGCAAAACTTGCAGGCTCCCTCGACCATGTAATCGCACATATCATCAGCCTCCCACGCACATAATCGCCAGCGCCACCATAAGCGCCGCCACGCCAGCCCCAGCCGCGAACATCACGCCCATGCGTGCCGCCGCCATCCAGCGCAAATCCTGCTGCTTCTCAGCCTCAATCTCGCGCTTATACCGCGCCATGCGGGCTTCGCGCTCGCGCTTCCGCCGCGCCTCATGCGCTTCGATCTCGGCCTTCAGCCGCGCGTTTTCTTCGCGCCGCCGCCTGATCTCGCCCATCATGGCGCACTCGCGGATGATCCTGTCCTCCGCCGTCTCCTGCGGCCTCGTGATCGCGATTGCAGTCTCCATATTTCTCACCCTTCCTTAATAGTTCAGTTCGTCATCTATGCGGAGATACAAACCGTTTTCGTCGCTTGCCCGCAAGCGATGCGTCCCGTTGTACAGCGCGAGCGTACACAGCTTTGCGATTGCCGTATCGTGCTTGCCATACATCCCGCCATTCTTCGCCCGCTGGCACAGCTTGCCGTCCGCGATCTTGTGATACACCATCAGCACATCGCCGGTCATATCAGGCCATTTGGCCATGATTCGACTGTCGGGCACGCCTCCGCGTATTGCCTCAAGGATTTGATCATACCTATGCGCCTCGCCGCAGCGCACCTGAGCTTTGTCATTGGGATCCGGATATTTCTCGCGCAGCTCATTCGCGTCTGCGCCAAGCGCAGCCGCCAGCACGTCGATGCGTCCCATGAGATACTTGTATTCATTGCGGATAAGCGCATTTCGCATTGTGTGCTGGTTTAGATTGCACATATCCGCCAGCTTCCTGTAACTCAGTCCCTTATCATAGCGCAGCCGTTCCAGCTCATCGGCCAGCTCCATCCCGCTCCGCCTCCATCCGCTTCAGCCGTGCCTCATGCAGGCCGATCATGCGCCGGCACAGCTTCTCGATCTCGCTTCCCGGCGCGGCGTTTGCGAGGTTCTCGCGCCAGTACGCCAGCCGGTTCTTCTCGGCCTTGTAAAGCAGCTCTCTGTCAATCATCGCGCACCTCCCATAGTCTCAGCGCCCAGTATGCCGCGACAATCGCCCAATAAAGTGCCACGTTCCAGGCATCCATCATTACTCCAGACCAAAGTGCCAATGAAGCGGACGCGCCCAGCGCCATGCTTATCAGGACATGCTTCATTTCCCATCATCCTCTCAGTTATATCGTACCGCTTCATCGCGTGTAATAAAAAAGTGTATCCCCGTGGAGCACTCGTTCCAGCGGTTGTCATCAAAATCGTCTACGTGTACAACCTCGCCGACGCGGTAAACGAAATTAGCGTCTCTGTCACTGGCGATCTCTGCCACATCTGCAATCCCGTTAACTGTCGTGATCGACATCACCCTGGCCGCACTGCACCTGCATTTACGGCTCGTCGCGCTCGATCGTTTTGCGTCCGCAAGTATTTCGAGCTTGACGATGTGACCATGCGCCTTTTTGTAGCCGATAAAACTGCCCTCATCCGGGCATTGCAGCGCATAAAACGCAGTATGTTCGTTGTATTTGGCACCGCTCAGGTCGGCACCGCTCAGGTCGGCACCGCTCAGGTTGGCATAGCTCAGGTTGGCACTGCTCAGGTTGGCACTGCTCAGGTTGGCATGGCTCAGGTCGGCACCGCGCAGGTTGGCACTTCTCAGGTTGGCACCGCTCAGGTTGGCACTTCTCAGGTTGGCACTGCTCAGGTTGGCACCGCTCAGGTTGGCACTTCTCAGGTTGGCACTGCGCAGGTCGGCATAGCTCAGGTCGGCACCGCTCAGGTTGGCACCGCTCAGGTCGGCACTGCGCAGGTTGGCACTGCTCAGGTTGGCACTGCTCAGGTTGGCACTTCTCAGGTTGGCTCGTTCACCATTGCCATTGTTCAGCCACTTTTCGTGCGAGTCAATAATTTCTCGCAGTTCCCCTTTTGTCATCGTTTTGTTCGCCCTCCTGTTTCAATTTTTCGCCGCCCGCCGGAGTTGCACCGGCATTGTCTCTTGGCGGCATACAGGTCGGCTTTGACGCGGAGCGCGGATTGCATGAGTCGCCGGGCTGGTATCGCCCGAATCCGCTTCTGTCCGCGCAGCCGACCGGCCACGTCCAGGGTGTAGTAAGACGTGCGCCCAGGGCTTATAGCCCCTAGAAAGGAGGTTGGGTGTGGCCGGAATTGCACCGCCCGCGCCGTGTCAACGCCGCGTCTCGCGCCACCCATGCCGCCCCGCCCGTGCGGGGCATTGTGGTCATACGCTGAAGCGGCTCTGCCCGCAGCTCTTCGCCGCCCGCGCCCTGTGATCGGCCTGCGCCGGCGCTTCGATGTATTCGGCCATCGACCGGACGTCCACCATCGTCCCGGCGCACGCCCACCGCAGCCGCCCGTCATCAAGCATCCGCTGCACCGTCTGGCGTGACCGTCCCATGATCCTCGCCGCCGCCGCAACCGTCACGCACTCGCCGTAGCGCGTCAGCATATCGTCCATGCGCGTCATGCTCTGTCGCCTCCCGCATACCTGTTGATGAAGTACACCTGACCCTTGCCGGTCACCTTGACCGTGCGCGTCAGCCGGACGCTGCCGTCCGGATTGTTGATCGTCCGCTCGGAGATGTGGAAGAGCTGCATCTCCATGGCGCGCTGTGTCGGCATATTGTAGCTCGCGCCGGTCTTGCCCAGATAGCCTTCTTCGCGCAGCCTTGCGAACAGCCGCTTCTGTCCGATGTCCGTGCCGTTCTGCTTGATCAGTTTGGCCAGATCGCCCACGAGTATGCTGTTCTCGGCCTGTTCCACCGCCTTGGCAAACAGCACCTTGGGCGCGTCCTCGGCCACCTTGCTCTCCAGCGCCCGTCTTGCCTCGCGCTCGTCCTTCAGCTCCGTCGCCAGCCGGATCAGCACGTCGGGATTGAGCAGCGCTTCCTCGACCTTCTCGGCGGTCAGATAGCCGCCGTGCTTGCGGATCGCGGGGAGAACTTCGCTCGTTACCCAGCGCTTGAACTTTTTGGCGTTCGGGAGCTTGCTGCCCAAGACGAGGGAGTAAAGGCCGGATTCGTTGATCAGCCATCCTCCGCGCTGTCCCAACTCGATCCCGAATTGGGACTGAGTTTCGCCGTCCACCATCATGCGATCTTCTTCGTCAACATGGTCGACAACCGCTTTGCTTCCGCGCTCATACCCCAGCCGCTCGGCCACGTCCTTGCCCACCAGCCAGCTTTCGCCGTTGATCTCCACGCCCCGCAGCGTTCCAAACTCGCAATTCTCAAAGACCTTAAGCTCGTTCATTCTTTTCATCCTCCGTCATTTGGCTTCTCCTAACATTTCAGCCGCCTCAGCCGCCGTCTCATTGACAGCATTGCGGAACGCCTCGTTTGAGCAGTACATGAAAGCAATTTGCACGCGCGAAATATCATCATCCGGCGCACCGTGCTTCTTCATTTCATCTGCGATTTCTCTCAGGATTTCGTTCTGGGTCATCTTGTCATATTTTTCTCGCGCCTGAGTGACTTTCGCGTTCACATAGTAAGCACATTCGTTTTTACAGATACAATCCATACGCTTCCCCTCCTAGTCAAATTTGTTTACGCCGTCTTGCGCTTGTTGGCTTCCAGCCCATACGCGAACCCAAGCGCCATTTTCTGGACATCTTCGGGCATCTTGGCCAGCGCTTCTAGCGCCAGATTCGTCGGCTCCGTCCTGCTCTGCGGCTCAACCGGCTTGATCTCTTTCTTGCGTCTCATTGTGTCACCTTCTTTCTTGTGTCCCTTCCTCCGCGTGTGCTATAATTGCGGCAGAAAGGATGTGTCATCATGCCAGACCTCACAACAGCCGATTTCGCGTTCCTCCGCCATCTTCAGGTCGCTGAGTCCTGCACCGTCTCTTCTCTCTATTCCGCTTTCGGCGAAAATCGCGCCGAGTACGAAATTAACCGCCTCTTGAGTTTCCACCTCATCGAAGCCGCTGATTACGACTCCGATTTTTCTCTCAACCACGCTTCCGCTTATCGGCTCACATTGGCCGGTGTCGATCTGCTCGATTCCCAGCGCCTAACGGAAAAGCGCCGCATAGAGGAACGCGCCGAACAGGAACGCCGTGAAAAAGAACAGGCGGCGCAGTGTAAGAAAGATAAAAAGCAGCAGTTCCGTCACGATTTCCTTGTAGCGGCCTTCGGCGCGGCTGTAGGTTCCATCATCACAGGCATCATTGATCATCATGACGAACTCATCATGCTCATTAAAGAGCTGTTCGGAAAATGATTTATGCATCCTTCTCCCCTCCTTCCTTAACCCCTATCTTTGACTGTATCCCAATTATATTTGATTCTGTCCCATTTGTCAATAGGCTTTTCTCTTTTTTTTGAGTTTTTTCTTGACAGAATCCCATTTTGTGCTATAATAAAGACGATGAAGGAAAGAGGTGAATTATTGATGACGATAGGCCAGCGTATCTACGAAGTAATTAAGGCCGAAGGCATTAAAAAGATTGCGTTCGCGGATAAGCTAAAAATTGATCCATCGTATGTATCGCGCATCATATATGACAAAGGCGTTCCCAGTGAACGCTTGCTTGAAGATATAAGCGAAAAATTCGGCGTATCGCGCCATTGGCTCGAAACCGGCGAAGGCGAAATGTACGTAAAAAGCGCGTCGCAGACGCTTGACGCGATCACGGCGCGCTATAATGGAAGCCCAACGTTCCGGGCGATGCTGGATGTGTACGCCCGACTATCGGCGGACGATCAGAGCGCAGTCGAGCGCTACATTGCCCAGCTTGCCGAAGCCATGGCGGCTGGTCAAAGTCCTGAGCAGGTCGCGCCCTCAACTTGGCGCGCTACCATGGAAGAAAGCGAACAGCATAATCGTGAACATCGTCAAGACTCTGCACAAGCTGAATGATCTTGGCATCCCGGGCGGCAGATACGTTGACGTATATCTGCCGCTTTGGCGTTATGACGATTTTGATAATGTCCGGTCGATCTGGAATGTCCACGAGCCTCACGGTGTATTTCATGGCCTTTGTTCTCCCTTCGTTTTTCTGTGTTCACTATCTCATATGCGTTCGGGAAGAACAATAGACCACAAGAAGAACGCGGGAAGAATCCACTTCTTATAAGAAGAATGTGAGAAGAAAGGCGGGGCGGCTCTATGTCTCAGCGTATTACGGCCTATTTGCGCTCTCTCAAGGATAGAAAAGGATACACACAGCAGCTTATCTCAGACGAAACCGGCGTGCCGATCGGCACCATTGGCAAATACTTCTCGGGCGTAGACGATGAATCGGCCAGCTTCGAGATTGTGCGGAAACTGGTTGCTTTGTTGGGCGGTACGCTGGACGAGCTTGCCGGTATTGATCATGGTGAGTCGGCCTATATGGCGGTCGTCGCCGGAGCGCGTATCGACGAAAAGGACGAGCGCAGCGAGACATTTGTCCGCGTCCTCGAAGGCTACGAGCAGCAGTTTGACCGCGAACGCGAAGCCTACGACGCGCAGCTCCGCATCAAGGATCGCTGGATCAGATCGCTGGCCGTCGCGCTCGGCGTGATCGTCGCGACCATACTCGCGCTTCTGGTGGTCGATATGCTCAACCCACACATCGGCTGGTTAAAGCGCTGAAAGGAGAGACCGATGCCCAAAAAGCAAAAAAGCGGTCTGTACCGCACCAAAGTCAAGGTGGGTACAGACCAGACCGGCAAGCCCATCGTCAAGTGGGTCTCCGGCAAGACGCAAAAGGAGCTGGAGGACGCAAAGCGTGAAGTCATCGCGCGCTATATCACAGGCACATCGCCCCGCGATGACGTGCTGTTCGGCGTTTACTGCACTCAGTGGTATAATGCGCGCATCGTCCCCACTGTCGCCGATTCCACGCGGGAAAGCTACCGGCATATGCTCAACAAGTATGTCCTGCCCTCATTCGGCGAACGCAACCTCCGCGCCATATCGTCAATGGACGTACAGCAGTGGATTAACGATTTCGCCGGTATGTCCAATACGCAGATCACATTGGCCGCAACGGTCCTGCGCGGCGTATTCCGCACGGCGCTCTCGGATAATCTGATCGTCACAGACCCGACGACGCAGCTGCTGCTTCCGCGCGCATCAAAACCGGCAGAGCGCCGCGCATTGACAGACGCGGAGACGCAAGCCCTGCTGCCCCTTATGGATACGACGCGCGACGGGCAGTATCTCGCCGTGCTGTACTACCTAGGTTTGCGTCCCGGCGAAGCGCGCGGTCTGCAATGGGGTGATTTTGACTGGACGGTGCGCAGCGTCCACATTCAGCGCGATATTGACTACGCGGCGAAAGGCGCTGTCGGCGACCTGAAAACCGACGCAGCAAACCGCATCGTGCCCGTGCCTGATGAGCTGTATGATCTGCTCTATCCCACGCGCGGCCTGCCCACGGCGTTTCTGTTCGTCGGCGTAAAAAACTCTCAGCCGCTCTCGAAGACGTCGGCCTACACGCTCTGGCTCTCGCTTATGGTGCGCGCCGGCTTGGCCGAAGAGCTGGAGAACGATCGCCCCGCGAATGATCTGCGCGCGCATTGGCGCTGTGACATCACGCCCTACTACTTGCGGCACAACTACATCACAAAGTGCTGGCAGGCCGGTCTTGATCCGCTGATCGTCCAGCGCATCGTCGGCCACAAGGACTACCGCACAACAGCGAACATCTACACACACCTCAACGATGCACATATTCTCCACGCGAAGGACAAGATCGAGAGCGTATTCGCGCCGGAAATGCAACTCGCCCGTGAAAACAAAGTTGCACAAAAGTTGCACGACTCGGAGGCAATTCCTTATGAGCAAAAAGAAAAAGCCCTGAAATCTCAATGATTTCAAGGCTTTTCACGCGCTCCCCAGGTAGGGCTCGAACCTACAACAACTCGGTTAACAGCCGAGGAAAATGATACACTATTGACGCAAAAAGTCAATGATCGCAAGGAATTGATACGCCATGAGTATCGTGGAGTATCAAAACAAAGTTGCACAAAAGTTGCACAGCGGTTTAATAAACCAGACCAAAAAGTCTAGTAATATTAAACCGCCGCCTTTATCACTTGTATCCCTCGATCATCGCGCGCACTTCCGCCGTCTTTTCCGTCATCTCGTCGTGCATGGCGCTATAGGCCGCGATCATCCCCTCGGCGTACTCCGGCTTTTTCTTATAATCCTCGCCCGCCTTGTATGCCTCGATCATCTTCTTGACCAACGCGTGGCCGTTGGTGTTAAACGCAATGTGCGCGTTCGCCATTTCCCGATACCACGCCGCCGCTTCCGGGCACTCCGTCTTCAGCCCGTAGGCGGTTTTTATTTTGTCGCGCGCCTCTTCGATATTGCCCGCGATCTCAGCGGACAGGCGCTTAATCATCTTCATGCGCCCGCCTCCTTACGCCAGCTTTACGACGCTCGCGCACACATGATTGACCACGCCCGCCACGCCGCTGATCCGCGCCGAAATGACCGGCTGGATCGCGCAGCAGGTCGCCAGTCTGACCACAGTCTCAACGTGCTGCGTGATAATTTCATCCGCCGCCACAGTGTCGGTCGCAATCGCGCACGGCATGGCCACAGCCCCGTTATAGAGCTGGAGCACCTGCGCACCCGCCGCGCCCGGCGTGCTTGTCACGTCGTAACTGATGCGGTACAGGCCGCCGTTGTTGATGCGGAAGCCGCCCGTCTGCGTGCTGATCGATACGCCGGTATTCGTGCCCAGATTGCCCAGCACGTTCACGGTCAGGCCGTCCGCCGTATAGGTCTGCGCCGCGTTGTTATAGGCGGTCTGCGCGCTCTTCTGATACGCGTTATTGCAAGTCATTGATTATTCCCCTTCCCTGCGCTGCGCGCAGCAAAATCCCTCTGTCAGTGCCGCCGCATTGAGCGTCCAGAGCATCGACACCAGCTGCGCCAGCTCCGTCATCGTCATCTTGTCAAAGTCTCTTTTCTCAACCGTCTCAAGTACGCGCATCCGTATTTTCTGGATTCTCTCGTCCATTTCTCATTCTCCTTTCATTCATAGCGCCCGTCCGGCGCATGGCTCAGACGGGCGCAGCGCTGTTAAAGCGTGTTGATGGTCTTATCGGGCATAGCCGCCGCACCCGCACCCGTTCCCGGTATACGGATTGCAGGTCGTCTCATACGGACTGCACGTCAGGTAGGCCGGAACGGGCACCTTGTTGATCGCGCTCAGCAGCGTATTCGTCTGCGACAGCGTGCCAAGCTGCAACTGCGCCGCCTGAAGGTTGTCGCGCAGCTCCTGCATGGTGTTCGCGTTGATCAGCGCGCGCGTGGCCTCGCCTTCGGCATGGATCGCCGTTTTTACATCACAGCCATCATGTTATCGCATCGGCTCTTTATCCGACGCTTCTATTGGTTTCCCAATAGTTCAGACTATATCTTCATCCCATTCCAAATGGGAGCCGGGCGCTCGTGTCGAGTTTATCGGTGTCTGTCCTCACTCGTTAGTCGTTGAACCTTCCTCGTTACTTTTGCCAGACTTCACGAGGATTGGCTGCTGATTGGCATATTCGCAGTTGTGGCCTTTGTAAATGCCACTGTGCCTTAGGGCATATTTTATGCCCCTCAGATCAAGGCCTGTTGTTTCGGACGCTGCCTTGATGCTGTCGTATGGCACATTGTCAATAATAATTGGTCTACAGCCTGTATGCGGTACAAATTCTTGTACACGGTCGGCGGCTTCAAATCTGCATTCTATTCCCTCGTCGGTGTAACCGCGTTTTGCATACTTGCTCAGCGTGGATGACGCGAATCCGAATTTCTTGCACACGTCCCGCTGACAGTCATACACAACGCCGTCATAGATAATGCGTTTTGCTCCGCCTAAATTCCTTCGGATGTTGACAGATTTTTCGCCGTCTGCGACATAATAGCACGGTCTGGCATCTGCTGCGTGTCCCACCTTAACCCAATACGCAACCCTCGCACCATACACCTTCATTGCCGCCGCAAGGCTTTCATAGCGTTCTTTGCCGATCATAATTGCTTTTCTCTTCGCTTGACCGACTTTTGCCGCCGTGTTATGGTCACGCATTGGATTATTGGTTTTCATGCGATTGCGCTGTGTACTCTGCTTCATTGCGTTTTCAGCCGAGTACTTTTTGCGCATTTCGTCCGTCCACCATTTCGCCGAACCGCCAAAGCCACCGTCATTGATATTGCATTTGCATTGCCCGTCTTTTTGCAATTCTTCGATTCTGGATTTTTCAAACGCAAATGCCTTTTCTTCGCTGTCAAACTCAGCTATAATTCGGCTTTCGCATTCCGTTTCTGCTATCAATGCGTCAAACTTTGGATTATGTTTCCTGACTTTGTACCTGTTACCGCATCCCTTTCCGACGTATATGATTTCGCCGGTTTTGACTATAAACCATTCATAGACGTAAAACATTTTACCACTCCCTGTGTATTGCTATTTGCATTATACACAAGACGCGATTAAATGTCAACTGCGAACTTAGCTTTCCAGCAATTCACCCGGTTGCCAGTGCGACTTACGCCGCACAAGTGCCTACTGCATTTTTCGGTGCAAAGAATCGCCGAATGGCGTTTGCGATTCTTTTCAAGCACTCCGCCGCCTGCGCCTGCACAGCCTGGAATCCCAGCGCCGTATTATAGCGGTTGTCCAGGATTTCGCGCTGCGTCGCGGCATTGCCCAGCGCCGCATCATAGCGGTTCTGGAGTATGTTCTGCTGCGTGGTGCAGCAACACTGCTGCGCGGCAAATCGGTTGTCCAGCACGTCGCGCTGGAGGCCGAACTGGTCGCGCGTGATGTCGCTCTGATTGCGCAGAATCTCGGCGGTGTTAAAGCCGTCCGCCATTTCACCGCGCGTCAGCGCGCCCTGAAGGCCGTTGCCACCGCCCCACAGGCCTCCGCCCATCATGCCGAATATGAGGAAAAGCACAACAATCCAAAAGAAACCGCCGCCATCCCCGAAAAAGCCGTCGTTGTCCTTGTTGGTCACAGCCGCAATATCGGCCAGAGACATATTATCCATCGTTGTCACCTCGGGTCTTTATATTCGCTTCCGGCACGTTGCGCACCATGCCGTCAAACGTCACTTAAATAGCCCCTGCATCTGATTCGCCATTTGCTTGGCCTGTTCGAGCTGCTGCGCGTTGATCTGCCCGCTTTGCAGCATTTCGTTTATTTTTGCCTGAGCCGTCTGCGGGTTCCACATCTGGCGGAACTGCTTAAACTGCTGGATCATCTGCATCTGCGGCATGTTGCCCATCGCCTGCTTACCCATTATTTGCGCCAGCGGATTCATTCCTTGCACCTCCCAGCTCGTTCATCAGCCCGTTCAATGCACTTTCAAGGCGGCCTATACGCTCGTTCGCCATGGTCATATCGGCGGCCATGGCGTATTTCTGCCCCTCCGCCGGTGCCTGGTTCGCCGCGCTCTGCTGGTCGATCTCCGTCAGCTTAAAGGCGCGCAGATTCGCGCTGCCCATGTTGTCCACGGCCTTTATGTATATCACGGGGTCGTTGTTGTCCATCATCCAGGCGGTCTGTCCCGGCTGTACGATCTGATTGCGCGCCCCGTCCCATCCGTTGACGTATATCCACGTCACATTCGCCGCCGGTGTCTGCTGCTGATTCTGCGGCTGCTGCATCTGCGGCATGGGCGGCGCATAGTTGGTGTTAAAGTAGCTCGGCATAACCGGCTGCTGCATCTGATAGGGATACCCGTAAGCCATCCTTGCGCACCTCGCTTTCTGTGCCCATTATCGCCGATTTTTCGTATCGCCGCGTGGAAATACGCGGCCTTTGCGGGATAAATAAAAAAAAGAGCGCAGCCGTTGCATTTTCCGCAACAACTGCGCTGTCTTAGTGTCAGCCTTTGCTCTTATTCTTTTTTCGCTTCAATTTCGCCGCAGCAGCCCGACATTCGTCCGAGCAAAACTGCCGCCTTCCTTCCGGTAATGGCTTTCCGCAGTTCGCGCATATGCGGTCACTCGTTCTCGCACCAACCATAAGCGCCTCTTTTTCCTTCTCAGCCGCTTCCCGGCACTCATCGCTGCAATACTTCACGCCTTTCTCGCCCGCAAACCACTTTTTGCAATAGGCGCATTTTCTCGTCCATCCGTTCTCCTTTTTCAGCCTGTAGTTTTCTTTGAATTTTCCCAGCTTCGCTTTATACTTCTCGACATACTCCGGTTTGGCTTTCTGCGTTTCGGTGTACATCTTTGTGCGCTCCATAAATTTTTCTCTGCCCTCAGGCGTTTCCATGATCCTTTCTTTCCATTGTGTGGCATGGATTATCGCCGCTTTTTTTCTGCACGCATCGCTGCAATACTTTGTAACGGGATTTTTCGCTTCAAATTCTTTCCCGCATATCGCGCACATCTTTGTTTTCGCCTCTCTGTTTTGCGCGCCTTTCCTGCTCCTTTCTTTGCCTTCCGGCGTTTGCAGCATTGCCATGTATTTTTCGTGCGCCTTCGCCGACCGCGCCAATTTAAAGCACGCATCACTGCAATACTTCGCGCTTGCGTTTCGCGCCTCAAATTCTTTTCCGCACCAAGCGCATATTTTAACCAGTTTCTTTTTCTCAGCGCGCTTTTTGCTCCTATAGCGCGCCACTTGCGCCTCATGCGCTTCCTTTACACACTCATTGCTGCAATACTTCCTTCTTTTATTATCAGCTACAAATTCCTTCCCGCAGTTCAGGCATATCCTTTTCATCTGTTCTTGATGCGTTTTTGTAGCACTTTCCAGTGTTTCCCGCATTTTCGCGTGCTTATGCGCCGTCTCTGCCGCAAGACGGCACTCCTTGCAGCAATACCTCGCCTGTGTGTTTCTGCCCACAAACTCCCGTCCGCACCAGCCGCATATAATAACCGGTTTATTTTTCTCTGCGCGCTTTTTGCGCTTGCTCTCTATGCGTATCGTCCTGTTCTGTGCTTCTGCGCATTTGTCACTGCAATACTTTCTCCTGCTTTTTTCTTCAGTGACAAATTCCTTTCCGCAAATTGGGCATACTTTTGTGTACTTCGCATCAGGTTGTTCGCCGAGCGCCCGCTTGCGTTCCGCTTTCTTTTTACATTGTTTGCTACAATATCGTTCCTGCCGTCCTGACAGCGCCTTCCCGCACACAGCGCACACGCGGCCATTCTCCTCCGCCACGTTCAGCCCTCCCATTCCCGCCGTGCTTCCTTCTCCGCTTCCCGCGCCACCAGCATACGGATATAGGCCGATTTGTTCAGCCCCATAGCCGCCGCCTTGCGCTCCACAAACTCTTGCAGACGCTTGTCAATGACAATATTCATTTTCAGCTTGTCGCCGTCTGGCTTCAGCATTATTAAGCCTCCCTCCCGTCAATCGTCGTCCAACGTCAATATCCCTATGATTTTATCTGACCAGTTCCCCTTCTCCATCCATGCGTTTAACTCTTCCTCGCCGCTCAGATACCATTCAATTTCTCGCAATTCTCCGCTCTTTTCGCTCTCAATTTGGGCGCGCGCCGTTATCGGCGCATCATATGTCCGCTTTCCCTCGAGGATGTCCGCTTCCTCATCCCATGTTATATTGCCCGTCAGAGTATACGTCTTGCCCTCGTATTCGACCGTCTGCCCCGCCGTGCCCTCTATTTCAACCTCCTGCCGCCTTGCGCACTCCAGACGCCACGGGCGCGCCTGCTGTTCTCTGCGCGCCGCATCGCACACAGCGTCAACCGCCATCCCGATCAGCTCCATCGCGTCCTCGCCCGTGTAATCGGCGATCTCGGCCATGCGCCGCGCCATTCCCGCACGCGGCGGTCTGTACAGACTGCGAAAGCATACCTTTATCGGATCGTCGCCCAGATATACGATTGCCCGCGTATCCCCATCAAACATCACGTCAACATATACCTCAATCGCACCGGCCTCTGTGTCGATCGTCGCAATGCCAGACGGCATAAATCGTTCGCCCTCCGGCAGATATTTTCCGTTCCCGTTGTCGCGCGGGCGCACGCTCATAAGCTCCATGTTGCTACGCCTCCTTTTATGCAATGTCCGCGACACTACATCCAGTGTCGCGGACGTCATCTCAATATCAATCGTCGTTTCGCTCGTCAAGCATCTTCTGCGCGACTCTCGATTTCCACACATTATATACGGCGACCGGCTCGTCATCATCATAATCGCGGTCATCCTCGTCCTCGTGCGCGGCGTAAACGATCATCTTATAGCGCGTATCGCTGATGCTGTCATCCGCATAGCCTTCCAGCTCTTCGGTTCCCATGCCTTCCATGCTGTCTTCGACAAAATCGATCAGATCTTCACGGCGCGGCTCGCAGTCTGGATCATAATCATACTCTATCGTGTTATCATATGACCAGCCCGAACCATTGACCCATTCGCCCGCGTAAACCTCGATGTAAACATTACCCATTGTTATTCCTCCTGCGCCCCCGGCTGCTTGTCCAGCCCGCGGGACAGTTGGCTTTCTCCCTCCAACTGCCCCTATCATACCACAAATTGCGTAACTTGTCAACAACTTTTTTCTCCCAAAAACAAAAAAAGAACCTCGCTCCTTTCGGAAACGAGGTTCCTTCCCGCTTTCATCGCTTCGGATGCGGCGCGAATCATGCGTAAATCAAAGACAAACAAAGTGATCTTGTTATTTTAATCCACATCCGCAGGTGACAAGCCCGGCGAATGACATCCGCATCCATGACCTTACTATACCACACTCGCCGCCCGCTGTCAAGCCCTTTATTTCGCCGCGATCATCTCACCGCTGATCCACGGCCACACGCTCATCATCCTCGGCACAATCGCCGTCCTCAGGCGCTCGGACACGGCGCTCCTGTCCATCCCGACCGCCGCCCCAATGTCCGCGTAGTCCATCGCCCAGATCAGGCGCGACGCGGCAATCTGCACGTCCCGCGGACTCAGCCGCGCCTCTAAGATCAGCCGCGCCATCATATAGGCGGGCACGCCGTCCAGCGCCGGAAACTCCCGATACACACTTGCCATCGCGCCCGCCCTCCCTTACTCGGTCTTGTCGGTCGCTTTGACGGTTTCGCCTTTTTCGTGCAGCTGCGCCAGTATTTCCTTCAGCTTTTCCGGCACAGGCAGGCCGATTCGCGTCGCATTCTCAATCACGCTCACGCCCTCATTAGATACATAAAAGCAGATGACCATGCCGCGAATTGCTCCGCTCGATCCCAATACCTTGGTGTCAAGGATATTCGCCACGCCCACCAGCGCAAGAATCAGTATCTTCTTAAACAAACCCTTGAATCCCACGGCGCTTGAGAGCTTCCTTTCGATGATTGCGCAGGCTACGCCGGTCACATAGTCGATCGCCATGAGTACAACAAGCGCAATCAGCAGGCCGTCCATGCCGCCCAGGAACATCCCGAGCACCCCTCCGACACACGTCAATGCCATCTGTATCTTAGACCAGATCAGTTTCGCATCCATCATTTTTCCACCGCCTTTCCGCCGATCCAGGCGCTCTCTCCGGCAAAGATCACGTTCAGCCAACTGTCCGGTGTCCAGCCCTCCTTGCCGCGCTCCAGCACGTCGCCGCCGTGGACATAGCCCAGCACAGCGCCGGTATACCTCGGCTCCATCCTGACGTGCCATGTGCCCGGCGCGATGGTCACAGTCTCTGGCTTCTCGCCATCCTCATCCGCCTCGCCGCTCTCCGGCAGACGCTTGTCCAACGCGGCGAAGGTGTTCTTCCCGGCGATGCCGTCCACCGTCAGGCCGTTGTCCTTCTGGAACGCCTTCAGGGCGCTCTCGGTCGCCCGCCCGAATTCGCCGTCCGCGCCATACTTTCCGCACGAGTAGCCCAGCGTGATCAGATCGGCCTGCAATGCACGCACATCTGCGCCGCTCATGCCGCGCCTGAGGTTGCGCCCGCCGTACTCCTTGGCCGTCTCCGGCTGCTCGGCATAGTCAAAGTATTTGGTCATCCAGCCCCAGCGGTTCCACTTGCCGCTGTTCAGCTTCGTCTCGACCACGCCGTAATACACGCCCTTGGCCTCGACCACGATCCAGTCGCCCGTGCGGTTGTCGGGATTGACAGGCCGCACCAGAAAGCCGACGTGCTCAATGTACTTGTCGCCGCGCCGGAACACAGCCGCGCCCTCGGTCTTGCGCTCATTGGGGATTTTGCCCTCGCCCTTGATGCCGCACCAGTCGGCATAATTGTTCCGCGCGCGGACGTTGATCCAGCCCTGACCGGCGTTTTCGGTCACATAGCAGTCGGCCAGCCCCTGACAGTCAAACACGCGCGGCGCGTGCTCGCGCCAGTAGTTGGCCTTGGTCAGCGCCTTGCCGGTATACTGGCCGCTAAAGTACCACTCGGACAGCTTCTTCGGGTTCTGTCCCACGGCGCACATTATGTAGCCGCACTTGTCCTTCGCCTGCTGCGTCAGCCATTCGGCAAACTTCCTCGGATTAAGCATTTCACATCATCCTTCCGTTTTGATTTTTTCTTCAAGTTATTTCGGTTGCTTTAAGCTGTCCGGTGTCATCGACAGTGATGTAGTATTTTTTTCTCGTGCTGGGATTTGTCACCATTGGCACAACAACGTTAAATCTAAAATCGTAGAATCCGGCTGTCATGTCATTAGCAGCACCATTATAACACGCATATAAACCGGTCGATGGTGCTGTAAAATAATGATTTATCGTATCAATGGTAAGACTGCACCGCCCGGCCCTATTAATCACGATAAAAAGCCCACATTCTACGCAATTTTCGCCATTAGATACTGTCGATCTAGCGACGTTATTAACATTTGTACCTGTGAAATCCAGAATTTCTTCATTTGTGATAACGAAATCAGATATTTTATAATAATCGAAAGCGTTGAATATGAAAGTGTCTCGGCCTTCCGTTTTTCTATCATACGATCCGTGGTAGCGTCCGTTCATTGTATAACTCAAACTTTCAGCTGCACTCTTAGCCGTTTCCGCCATGGTCTTGACAGCCGCAACGTTTTTAAGCGCTTCGCTTGCATCCATTGCCGTTTCTTCCAGCCCCTCGACATACTCTTGTGGAATAGGCACGTTTTCGGACTTGGCGGGGATGGTTAGGTGAGAGACATATGCAACATGTGAGTCACGTGCCATATACACAAAATAAACACCCGTTTCCGTGAAAACTGCCAGTATATCGCCCGTTTCCGAATTGACAAGGTTGGCCGGAGCTTTATTTACAACCATAATCATAGCACTGCCCTCCTTTAAGAGCCCATTTCGAGGCCATAGATACCATCACCGTAGTCTATGATCATCCTATCAGATATAGTAATGGTACTAGATGTATCGTCATTCTTAATGCCTAATGTTCCACCATCCAACTGTTCGATCTTCGGGATCTCATCGCTGACCTTGACAGCCTTCATGCCATCAAGGTCTACGGTCACTCTGTCCCCAATCACGCCATCCCATTCGATGTTAAGTGCTGGATGGTTTACGATGTATCCTCCCGGCCTGTTCTTGACGTAATCTTTGGCTTTTGGGTCGTTCTGATTCCAATCGGGCTGTACGCTCGCCGCGCCGATGCCCACCGTCCCGATGATGTTATTGGCCATCAATCGTCACCTCCGGCATAACCACAAAGTTCTTGTAATTCTTAGTTTTATAACGCGCGCTGCCTTCGAGACGCGGGAATACCGTCAAAATATCACCGGTCGCCGTCGTGATCTGAGCATCGGCGCTGTACTGGCCGATTTCTGCGTCACGCGTATCCTCCGGCAATATGTCAATCTCCTGCTTGCCGGTGACACTGCGCCGAAATATCACCGTTGATTCGGCCTTAGGTTCTTTTCGTACTGTTAGCGTCAAAACATCATCTGCGCCGACCGTGTATTCTTCGCCGTTTTCCGTTGCCAGCGTTACAGCCAACGTCGCCGTATCTCCGCGCGTCAGATAGATAATTTGATCCTCGACGTAAAACATCCGCCATCACTCCCTTCTAAATATCACCGCTTGGCCAGCGCCCGAACCTCTTCTGGCGTAAGCCCTGTCTCTTCGTATGCGGCCAGCTTTTCCAACGCGCGTTCCATCAGCTCTTCGTGACAATAGAAACACTCTTCGTCACACTCACAGTTCGAATCACAGGCCTTCAGCCAGATTTTCCCCTCCGGACGCCGATAGGTCAGTCGTTTGTCGGTTTCCATCGCGCTCACCCCCGTCAAAATATCACCGTAAACCCCGCAGCCCTGCCCCCTCTGCGGGTCGGGTTGATCATACCCTCCATCATCCCAAATGCAACGGCGCACCGCCATGGGACGCTCTGCTCCCGATCATTTGTCCTTACTGATACGTCACCGTCAAAACCGGCGGCGTCCCGTCATCCTTGCCCTCGAACCGCGCATAGTTCGCACTGTACCGCTTATTGCTCGCGTTCGCCGTGTCGCCCGGATCCAGCATCAGCGCGCCGCCCGAGGCAATCGCCGCAATCGCGCTTGTCGGCAGATTGACGATCACCGTCTCACCGTTGCCCGCCTTTCCAAGCGTGCCCAGACTGACCGCATTGGTCGCCGGATTGCCGCTCTTGCCGGTGACCGGCGAGGTGTACAGCGTCACATTCACGCTGCTCGATTTGCCCGCGCCCGCAATGCGCTTGATCGTCAGCGTCGCGCTCTTGATCGTCTTGCCCTTCAGCGCGCTCGCCGCGAACCACATACAGGCATAGTGCCGCGTCGTGTCGTACCGACCCTGTATCAGACTGCTGTTGCCGATCCAATGCCCGCTCGGATAGTACGTCCCCGTCACGCTGGCCGTATAGCGCGCCGTCGTAACCGGCGTTTCAGTGGGCGTCGCGCTGCCGGTGTTGATCGTCAGCGTGGTCAGATCGGCTGGCGCTGTCAGCGAGACAATGCCCTTGCCCCATGTGCCGCTGGGCCGCGTGCCGCTCCATTTCACGCTCGCGCCGTCGGTGTAGACGCATTTCCCGCCGTCGCCCTTGCAATTCTGCACAGCCACGTCCGCGCACGCGCCGAACACCATGTTGAAATCCACCGTGTTGTAGAACTCACACGTCTGCATCAGCAGGTTCGAATAGTAAACGCGCACGCCCTGACTCGTCCCAGCGCTGGTGCTCAGGCTGTTGCTGTTGAACACGCAGTTGCGCAGCGCCACACCGCGACAAATACTGATGTATACGCATCCCCGCTGACTGCCTGTCGCCGAGACCTTTAGGTTATTGACAACGACATAGACCGCGTTGTTATTCAGCCAGATGTGCCCGTTCAGCGTATGCCCATTGCCGTTGATCGTCACGTTGCCGCGCCCCACCACGCCGCGAATCTCCAAAAAGCCGTTCACATCGCCGTTTAATGTGATCGTCATGCTGCCCGTGAGACACTTGTTGTTCAGCGCCGCGCCGATGACCGACACGTCGCTGTTCGCCGCCAGCGTCATGTTGCCGGAGTAGTTCTTCATCACTTCCGCGCAGTTCAAGTGCTTGAAGGTCGCCGTGCCCGCCGATATGCCGTCCTCGTCGATGTGCATATCGCCCTCGGTGCCGCTGACGTTTATATCCATGTACGGCGCATCCATTCTGATATGGTATTCATCCAGCAAAATTCCGGAGCCGATGCGCAATTCTTCGGGATTTTGATTCCAGCCGGTCGCCTTATTGCCGCGCTCGAGCTTGGGATGCCGGATATAGTAGCTGTGCGTAAAGCTCGCGTTGTCAGCGCCGCTGCGCCAGAAGGGCATGAGCGTCACCGAACCCGCCGGGGCGGTCGCCGTGAAGCTCCTGCGCACCCAGCCGTCGCCCAGCGCTGTTTCCGTGCCCGTGTCGGCAAACGCGCCCGCGCCCGTCCAGTCGGTCGCGGTCTTGTAAAAAGACATCTGTAGCTTAATGTCTGGATTGCCAGACACGATTTTATACTCTGCCGAGATCGTGAACGTCTCGCCCGCCGTGACGGCGATGCGTGTGTGATAAAAGCGCAGATTGCTGTTTGCGTTCGTCACGAGTCGGCTCCCGTCGCTCCCGGCCTCGCCCGCCGTGCCGACAGTCGGCGCGCCCGCCGAATTGAAGAGAAAGCCCCGGCTGTTGGAGTAGCCCATGTCGGCGGAGCAGTAGAGCAGGTTCGTCCCGCCGATCTCGACGCCGTTTACGGCGGCGGTGATCTTGTCGCTTGCCCACAAATTAAGCTGTCCCTGCAGGGACTGGATCGTGTCGGCCTTGATCAGCCAGCTATTGAGCGCGCTGATCGTCGCCTCCGCCGCGAACAGATCGCTCACGTCGATGTTTGCCGCCTTGATCGCCCGAATGAGCGCCGTGTCGGCAAAGATCGCTTCAACATTCAGTTCGCGCGCCGTGATGGTGTTCTCGATCAGCTTGCCGCCGCTGATCGTGTTGTCCGCGACGTTGCTGCCCTCGACCTGCACCGTCTCCGCCGTTACATTGCCGTCCGCGTCCACGGTCAGGCGTTTGAAGCTGCCGTCCTCGGCCTTGAGCATCAATTCGCCGACGGTCAGGCTCGTCATGTTGGCTTCGGTCACGGCCAGCCGCGCGATATACAGCTTCCCGCCCACGCCCTCTGTGATGATCGCCGTGTCGGCGGTCAGGTCGTAGATCTTCGCCCAGTCGATTTTTGCGTCCTTGATCTGCGCCGTGCCAATGCTCGCGCTGCCAATCTGCGCATTTGCGATGTCCGCAATCGCCGCCGTCAGGTTTGCGATCGTCGCCCAGTCGATGTTGGCTTTGCTGATATTCGCTGTCGTGATCTGCGCCACGGCGATCGCGGCCAGATCGGCATAGAGCTGATCCGTCGTAATCTCTCCCGCTACAAGCTGCCGTATATCGGCGCGGATCGCGGTCACGGCGTTGACGGAGAGCTGATTGATCGCCGCCTCGTTAATGTGCGCGTAATTGATCGCCGCCAGCGCGATCTTCAGGCTGTTCACCGCCCCGTCTTGCAGCGCGCCCGTCCCAATGCTGCCCAGCTTGATCATGCGCCCGCTGATCGAGCCGCTGCCAATGCTGCGCGGGTTGATCATGTTGCCCTCAATGCCGTCGTCGATCGTGCCCAGCGTCATTGCTTCATAGCGGCGCGTCAGGCAGTTGTAGGTGTATTGCGTCATCCGCATGGCCACGCTCACGCCTACGCGCTTTGCGATCACTTTTACCGTGTCGCCCAGGTGTATTCCCTGCAAATTCCTGTATTGCCGGTATTCCTCCGTTTCCGCGCAGTCGATAAAGCTCACATTCAGCGTCACGTCCGGCAGATCTTCGCCCGCGTCATACGCGTCCTGCGCGGCTTGCCGCATCAGGGCGTAGCACTCATCCTTCGTGCGCTTATCGTCGCCCTTCGTCTTCTCCTTCGCGTCCTGCACGTCCATAAGCGCCCATTTGATCGTGGGATAGGCGCTTATGTGCTCGCTGTCGATGTATTTCTCCGGCAGGTAGAGCGGCTTCCCGTCCTTGTCCTCGCCCCTTGGCATAATGCGCGTCGTTACGTTGGTATAGTCCACGCTGTAGGTAATTCCCAAGAGGTTCTTTCCCTCGCGTATCTGGATGCCGGTTTCCTCGCCCGCGCGCTTGGCCAGATAGACATCCCACCAGTCGCGCGCCAGCTCGCCGCCGTAATTTTCGATCAGCCCGCCGTCGCCCATAATCGCCTCCGCCGGGTTTTTGTCCGTGATCTCCACGCCCTCGGCGGTCGTGTCCAGGTCGCTGTAAAAGGTAAAGTCCTGTTGGGAGAGCGCCGCCGCCATCAGGCCGGTCAGCGCCGCCGCGCCGGTTGTGTTCGCGTCCGGCGCGTAGCTGCTCACCATGTTGTCCATCAGGTCGTAAAAAATGTGGCGTGCATAGACGGTGATATTGGTCAGCGTCGGCACAATCCGGTAAATGCGAAAGGGCTGCTCGCGCAGTATCGTCGGCTCCTTGATCGCTTCCTCAGCCGCCGCGCCGGTCGTTTCTGTGCGGACGTATGTCAGATTCCCTGCCCACATATAGCCGTGCTTCCCGTCCGGCGTGGTCACTTCGTACCATTGCGCGTTCGTCTTGGCGATCAGCGCCACTTCCGTATTGGGCTTGTAGGCGTGTATGCCCTTTGCGCTCTGGCTTGGCTTCGCGCGAAGGTAGAGCCGCATCCCGCCTGTCGTCACCTTGTAGATTTCCGTGCTGGTCTGCTTCTGCGCGCTCATGGCCATGCGCGGTGTTTTGCCCGCCGGAACGGGTACGCGCAGTATGCGGTTCTCTTGCAGGCGCCTGAATTTGCCCGCCTCGTCGATGGGATGGACGAGCGTCACCTCGTATTCGCCATTCAGCGTCTCGCTTACAAGGCAGCTCTCCGGCGCAAGCGTCCCCAGCCCGTTCCCGCCAAAGTCTGTTGCGTTCGCTTCATAGATCGTGATCATCACAGATACCTCGTGTTCTTCTTGATCGTCACGCCCGTAATGCCGCCCGTCCAGCTCACGCCGTTCACGCCCGGCTCAAGGCGCGGAAAGTCGCCGCTCATCTTGCCGTTCTGGCTCTCGCTGCCCTTGTAGGCTTCCATGAGTTCCGAGTCGATTGTGATGCTTCCCGATATGCCCTTCAGCTCGATCAGCGTTTCTCCGATCAGCAGCGTCCCGTCGCCCGATCCCGTTACGGTGATTACGGGTTCGGCGTACACGCTTCCCTCGTTGGTCACGCTCCCGCTCGCCGCCAGCGTCACAGCCGCCTCATTGCTCTTGTACCAGAACGGCTTGCAGCGGAATATCACGGCGCAGTTCAGGTTTTCCCGTCCGCGCATCACCTGCTCAAATGGGATCTGGTTCGATATGCGCGCGTAGTAAAAGCCGCCCGGCCTGTTCGCAAATTCCACCTTGCCGCTGCCCTTGAGCCATTTGCTGATCGCTGCAATCTGATTCCCGTTTTTCATCACGCATTGCGCTGTCAGCACAATGTCCTCGTATACGTCCTCGCCCTCCAGCTTGACGAGAGAGCCGCTGCGCCCGGGCACGCTGATATAGCTCGCGCGCTCGACCGGGCGCGTTATGGGCGGCAATTCTGAGACGTACAGGCCGTATTCTGTGCTTTTTACGCCGTTCCAACTGAACCAGTATTTCCCGCTCATGCCGTCCTCAGCCCCCTCCCCCGCTGCTGCTGGCGCGTCAGCGCCGCTATTTCATTGGCCAGCGCCTGCACGTCCTGTTTGTCGTTGACGATAAACGTATTGCCCGTCACGGTCACATTGCTCTCGCTGTTGTAGGTGCGGTTGTTGCTCCCGCCCATCGCGCCGCCCTTTGCCTCGCTTGTCAGGTATCTGGATGCGCTTTTAATCGCCGCCGCCTGCTTCTTCGCTTCGTCGGTAAAGCCCTTGCCGAATCCCTTCATCGCCATCGCGCCGATCTCGTTCTCGAACACGCGGCTCGGGCTGTGAATGTCCAGTTCCTGCTTCGCCGCGTTGACCGCCGCGCGCGCCGCGTTCCGCATGGCGGCGATCACGCCGCTGCGTCCGGCCATGATGCCGTTTCGGAATCCGGCCATGACGTTCAAGCCCTGCGCGTACATAATCCGGCTCGGGCTGTGCATATCGAATGTATCCGGGAATACGCCCTTCGCCGCGTCCGCCGCGCCCTGCATCGCGTCCGTCAACTGGCTCTCTGTGTCGGTCACGGCCTGCGCCGCGCCGGGCAATATGTTCTGCGCGCTCTCGGACGTGTCGGTCTCAAGCTGCTTCATGGCCTCCGCCGCCGGTTCCGTCTGCGTCACGAGCTGCGCCAGCGCTTCCACGAGGCCGTATGTGTTGGTCAGATCGTCCTCGCTCACAACGCCGCTTTCGGTCAACGTGGCCAGCGAGGATTTCAGCGGCGAATCCTCGCCCAACAGGCCGCTTTCGTCCAGCTTTTTGTTGATCGCATCAATCTCGTCGATCGCGTCCTGTAAATAGTCTCCGCCCAGCGACGCGGCCAGTTTTTCGTTCCAGCTCAGGCCGTCCGATATATCGATGTTTTTCTTTTTCAGCATCTCGCTCAGGGCGATGTATCTTTGCAGGTCGTCCAGCGATATTCCGCCCTTTTCGAGGATGCCCAGATCAATCCCGCCGTGCGCCGCCGCTCTCGCGCGTTCGATCGCGTCCGCTTCCGCGTTCAGCGCGTCGGTCTGCTCCTGCAATTTTTGGAATTGAGCGTCTTTTTCCTCGTCGCTTGCGCCCTCCGTCGTGGCCGCATAGACGGCTTCCAGCGCCTTTTTGTCCGTCTCGATCTGCTGTATCTTTCTGTCCGCCAGTATCTCGACGTATTCAAGCGCCTTCTGCTGGTCGCTTTCGTCGCCGTAGCCAAGCCGCGTTTTTTCGTAGGCCAGCTTGTAATAGTCGGTCTGCGCCGCCGTTACCTGCTGCACCTTGTCCGCCGTCTCTCCCAGCGATTCGAGCAATGCGTTCAGCGTGGCGATTTCCTCGTCGGTCATCGCCCTGTTGTTATTGCACAGCGCCGTTACATAGGCGGTCACGGCCTCGGCCTTGCCGGTCAGGTCGCCCCTCAGCGCGTCCGCCTGTCCCGTCAGCTTGGCAATCGCCTTGTTGTAGGTGCCCTCGTCGATCAGCCCTGCCGCGAACTGCTCGTCCAGACTGCTTTTCTGCGCCGCAAGGCTCTTGTCGATGAGGTTATACACTTCCTGCACAGCCTTATCCACATCAGCCTGCATGCCCTCGCGGATTTCCTGCGTTTCCGGCAGTCCGTCGTTCAGTATGCCGATGAACTTCTCCTTCAGGCTCAGTATGTCGCCGGATACGGTGACGTTGGTATCTACATCAATATCGGCTTCAAGGCTCTGCGCGTCGATTTTGTAGCTGTCTATCTCGCTCTTGTCGATTGACAGATCGGGTTTTGCGTCCTCCAGCTTTTTGAAGTGGATGATCAGCGCCGCAATCGCCGCCGTCGCCGCCGCCACGCCCGCAACCAGCATACCGCCTGAGCCGAGCAGCGTTGTGAGCGCCGTCGCCGCGCTGCCGGTCGCCTTAAAGGCCGCGCCCGCTTCGCCGATGCGCTGAGACAGCTTTCCGATTGTGCCGATCGCGCCGGTCACCGTCGTTCCGATCCTGCCGATCACTTTCAGTGCGGGCCCGATCGCCGCCGCGTAAAGCCCCCATGTCACAATGTTGCGCCGCGTCGCGTCGTCCAGCGAGCCGAACCATTTCACCGCGTCGCCCAGCCCCTTGACCACCGTTTCGATCTCGGGAGCCATCGTGTCGGCAAATTCTATGCCGACGGCAATCAGGCTGTTTTTGATGTTGGTCAGCTTGCTCGCCGTGGTCTGGAGGCGCGTGTCCGATTCGGTCATCAGCGCGGTGTTCTCTTCCCATGCCACATTGGCGCGCGCCAGCGCGTCGCTTATGAGGTCGGTCGCGTTCGCGCTTCGCAGCAGCGTGTCGCTCAATCGCAGTTCGGTGATGCCGATTTCGTCCAGCGTGGCAATCGCGCCTATGCCCTCGTCGTTCATGCTGCCCAGACCGACAATAAACGCCTGGAACGCCTCCGCCGGGTTGTTTTTCCACATCTGGGCAAACTGCTCGCTCGTCATGCCCGCCACGCGCGCAAAGTCTCCAAGCGCGCTTGAGCCGGTCGCGACAGCCGTTTCCATCTTGCGCAGCGCCTTCGAAAACGCACTGCCGCCCGCTTCCGACTCAAGGCCGAGTGAACTCAGCGCCGCCGAGAATCCGAGTATCTGCGGCTCTGTGAGTCCAACCTGCTTGCCTGCCGCGCCGATGCGCACGGCCATTTCCATGACGTCCGCTTCCGTCGTCGCAAAGTTGTTGCCCAGATCGACCAGCGTCGCTCCCATATTCGAGAATTTGCTCTGCGCCATGCCGGTGATGTTGGCGAATTTCGCCATCGCCGAGGCCGCTTCCTCGCCCGCAAGGTTGGTGCTCATGCCCAGCCGCACAATGGTTTCGGTGAAACTCTCCAGCTCGTCGTTCTCAATGCCGAGCTGACCGGCGATCGCCATCACTTCGGATATGTCCGCCGCGCCGGTCGCAAGGCGCTTGCTCATGTCGATGACGCTGTCCGACAGTTTTGCGAAGAACGCTTCCGCGTCGCCGCTGGTTACGCTGACGGTCTTTCTCACGCCCGCGAACGCGTCCTCGTAGTCTATGCCCGCCTTGGCCGCCGCCGCGCCCGCCGCGAGGATCGGGGTCGTGATGGTCTTTGTCAGCTTGCCGCCAAACTGGCTTACCGCCTCGCTCGCGCCGCGCGCCTTGTCCGCCCAGTTCTGCATGGCCACGCCGTATTTATACCAGGCGTTTTCATTCTTGTTGAGTTCGTCGCCCGTTTCCTTCATCGCGGCTTTCTGCTCGTTCAGCGCCGCCGTCGTGTTGGTGATGGCGTATTGCGTGCTGCCCAGCTTTTCCGCATATTTGTCCACGCCGGACGCGAGCTTCTCGACTTCTTTTTCCTGCTCCTTGTACAGCTGCGTCTGGTCTGCCAGCTTGTCGTTAAGGGCTTCTATCAGCAGCGGATCGCCGCCCTGTTCGGCCAGTCTAAGCGCTTTCTGCGTTTTTTCAACGGCGTTTTTGTATTGGAGCAGATCGGCCTTTGCTTCTCTGTACTGGGCGCTTATGCGCTCGTATTCTGTGTATTGCTCCTGCTGCCGCTTGTTGAGCGTGTTCAGCTTGCCCGTCAGGGCGCTCACATTCTCCGTCTGCCCCTTGAGCGTTTTGCGCAGCATCTCGGCCTTCGCGTCCACGCCCTTCAGCGTCTTTTCAAAGTCCTTTACGCCCGCGCCCGCCAGCTTAAATTCGCTCTCGGCCTGCCTGATCTCTTTGTTCACAAGGCGAATGGCTTTGTCAAATTTGCCGCTGTCCAGATACAGCGATACAACCAGACTGCGCACGCTGTCGCTCATTGCACATTCGCCTCCATCTTCCAGACTTCGTCAATGTACGCCCTCTTGGGCGCGTTTTTCTTCTTCTCTTTGCGCGCTTCCCATGCGCGGATTTTCAAAAAGCCGATCATGTCCATGCCGTCAATGTCGTTCATCGTCCATCCGGCCTTCATAAGCTCCACATAGATTCCGCAAACAAAATCCGACAGCGTCAGCCCTTCTCCGCTTTCGCCGCCGGATTCATAGGGAACTCTGTCAGCACCTCCGTCATCTGGTTCTGTACCGCCAGCATCGCAAAGGTCAGATCGTGCATCAGCTTGTCGCTCGGATAGCCGTCGTACACCTCGTCCGGCGTGAACTGGTGATTGAATACCACGCAGAACCAGTTGACCAGCGTGTCCAGCGTGTCCACAATCAGCTTTTCGCCCTGCTCGTCCTCCGCCTTCTCGCCCTGCTGCACGGCCTCCGCCGCCTCTATGATCTGCCTGTATGCCTTCTGCGCCGCGCCGATTTCCCGCAGCGCCCGCCCGCTGATAAAGTCAATGTGATATTCCTTGCCGCCCAGTTTGCAGGTGATCATGCTCTTTCCCCCTTGCATTGCTTCCCGTTTTGTGCTATAATAATTGTATCGTGCAAATCGTGCGCTTTTCGTAGCGCATGGTTATTGCGGGAAGGGCGCTCTCAACGCTCTTCCCGCTTTTTTTATGCCTTACACGCTCGCAAAGCTCGGCTCATACACCGTTGCAAGGAACGTCGCGGCTTTCTCTGCGGTAAAGCCGTTCTCGCCCTCGTCCGCCACGGCCTGATACTGGCCGTCGCTCGTGCGCTTGATCGCCGTAAAGCTGATCTCACCCGTCTGGCGGGTGATCGTGTCGCCTTCCTTGGTCGCGTAGTTCTCCGTCATCGGGGTCGCGCGCACCTTGTAGAGCCACACATAGCGGTTCTTGTGGTCGGCCTTCTCGCTGATAAAGCCGATCGCGTAATAGCTCGGCTTGTCGCTCGCGTTCTTCACCAGCACGCCGTTCTTGTCAATCTTGTTGTCGAAGAACAGCTTGCGCTTGTCCAGCGGAATGTCCACCATCTGGAGCCGGAACTCCAGCTCGGGATCGGGATAAACCGCGTCGTATTCGCCGTCGTCGGCGTACTGTACCTCCGGGTCGGTGTTCTGCGGCGTGATGGACGCTTCAATCGCGCCCACCAGCGATACCACCGTGCCGTAGGTCGTTTCCGTCGCGTCGTCCTTGGTCAGCGGCGCAATCACGACGTTCTTAAGGCCGATTGTGCTCATCGGCTTCGTGCTCTCGGACATTTTAATCACTCCTCTTACAATTTCAGTTCGTTCCTCAGCGCGCGGCGCATTTCATCGTAGGCTTCGTCTACGCGCTTATCAAACGATGGACGGACAAACGGATGGGGCGGCGCGGGGTGCGGGCCTCCATGGCCGTATTCCACCAGATGCGCGTGCGGCGCGATCTGGCCGTGCTTTTTTTCGTACGAGCCAAGCTGTATCCGCTTCACGCCGATCTTGCTGCGCTGTTCCTTCATCGCTGTCACAATGCTGCCCAGCTTCAGCGATTTCAGCAGGTTGCCCTTGCGCACCTTGGGGTCGATCTGCGCCTGCGCCTTCATCTCGGTCAGTATGACCTTGGCTCCGGCCTTCAGCGCTCTGTCCGCCGCCTCGCCGCCCGCTCTGGCCGCCATGCGCTGGAGGTCGCTCGTCAGCTCATCCACGCCTCTGATCTCAATGCTCATTCCTCCGCCGCCTCCCAGTAAACCCACGTCCAGCGCACGCAGAACAGGTTGGGGCCTTCCGCATAGTAGCTTTCGCCGGTCGTCGCGCCCGTGCTTTCCTCGCTCATGGCAAATCCGGCTTCGCGCATGGCCGCCCGCACGGCCTTCGCCGTGTCCGTCGGGTCGCCCATGCTCCAAAGGTTCATGTAGACGTATGTCCTGATCGATTGATACGCGTCGTCCGCGTGCCAGTCTTCCGTGGTCATTGTGGTGTACACAATGTATTGGTCGGGCTGCGCCTGATTCTTCCCCGTCGGGCGATATGCGTCCTGATAGGCAGGCACGATGTCCCTAAGCGCGTCCTGCACCTGCTTCACAGTCCGATCACCCGGCTTTCAACGGTCTTCATGCCCAGGAAGCGCTTCTTAAAGTCAAAGCCGCCCAGGGCGACGATCTCATAACGCGTCCCTTCAAAGATGACGATCATGCCCGGCTCGATGTCCTCGCGCCATCTGATCGCAAAGTTCAGCGCGCCCGCCTGCGCCGTTGCGTTGGCCTCGCCGTTCGTGCTGTCGCCGGATTGCGTCACCTGCGCCCATGCGGTGCAGATGCGCTCGTCGCGGGTCTCTGGATAGCCGTTCTCGCTTACGGATGCTACGGGGCTGACGATCTCAATGCGCCATCTCAATTCACCGGGCTTCGGTTCTCTGCCCCAGTTTTTATTTGAGTATGTAAACACGTCTGCTCACCAGCCCTTACAGCATCTTCTCGGGGTCGGCATATGGCGACAGCATATCGCGGAACGCCTGATACATCGCCTTGTAGCCCTTTTCGTCCGGCTCAGAGCGGTGCTCGTAATTGTAACCGGCGTACATCATGATCGCCTGTTTCACCTGCTCCTCCGCGCTCTCGTCGAATGTCACGCGGCACCAGTTCATGGCGGCGTATTCCGCCGCCGTCAGCAGCGTTTCGATCAGGTCGTCCTCAATCGTGTTCTCCACGCGAATATACGCCTTAAAGTCGTCAATATCTACGATCGCCATATGCCGTCACTCCTCATTTCATCAGGTTCCGCCGCCCGGTACGGCCGCCGCCTTCATCTTCAGCGTCTTGACCGCCTCGCTCAGGATCAGCTTGCCGTCAACGCGCTTGCTTCCCCTGAAGCCGACCTGACCGGTCGCAGCATACAGCTCGTTCAGGCGCTTAAAGCTGTAAGCGCCGCGATCCGCGATCCAGTAGTTGGACAGATCGCCGAACAGCACAGCCGCATTGCCCGCCGCCATCTTGGGCATAAACTCGCTCGTGTAGACGGCGCGTCCAAGCAGCGTATCGGGCGTACCGGCGCTCACGGAGGGCTGCCAGACGTACTGGCCGTTCGTGTCCTTGATCTTGCGCAGATTTTTCACCGTGTCGTCGTTCACGATAAAGATTGCCTTCGGGCGGTACGGAGACTTCAGGCTGTGATACAGGTCGATGATCTCGTTGAACACAATCGCGTTCTCAGCCGCCGCCGTCACGCCCGCCGCCGCGCCGTTCGTCGCGTCGAGGATGCCCGTCGGCTTGTTCGTGCCACTGCCGGTGAAGAACGCCTCTTCCTCTGCTCTGCCCATGCGGCGGCCAAATTCGGACGCAATGAACGCGCTCATGTTGAACGCGCTGTCTGCCAGCAGTTCGTCGCTGATTTTGATCAGCGTGGCCAGCTTGTAAGCGCCCAGCGTCTTCTGGCCGAACGACACGTCGCTCTCGGGATAGGCCGCCTCTTCGTCAATCCAGCTCGCCGTACCGCGCGTCTCAAGCGTCGGGATCAGGCGGTCGCCGCCGGTCGTGATCTTCTTGGCGAACTGGCGGAAAATGTTGTTCTCATCCAGCGCCATGATCAGCGTGCGTTCAAACTCCTCCGGCACGAGGTAGCCGCCTTCGCTGTCAGTGCCCACCTGAAGGGCGTTGCGAATCTCGGGCGTTACGCCGGTGTTGCCCATGCGCATCGCCGTCCAGAACGCCTCGCGGTATTCGTCGCTCGCGCGTCCGCTCTTTTCGCGGTTCTCGCCGCCGCCTACGCTCGTCTTCAGTGTGTCGCGCACCGGCTTGTTCATCGCCTCTTCCAGCTCGTCCGCGCGCTTGCGGCGCTCGATCTGGTCGCTCAGGGTCTTGATGTCCGCTTCCATGCGGTCATAGGTCTGCGCATCCTCGGCGGTCATCATGCCGTTTTCGTCGGTCTTCTCGTCGAGCCACTTTTTCGCGGCGTCCCACGCCTGGGCGCGTTTGGTCATCAGCTCAGTGATGGTCATTCTCTTCATTCCTTTCTTTTTTGTCCTTATAAAAAGAACGGCGGGGCGTTTGCCTCACCGTTCCATCATAAGCAGTCTCAGCCGCTTTTCGCGGGCGTTTACCTTGCCTTCTTCCGGCTCGTCTCTCGCCCGCGCCGTCGGCTCTTCGTTTCCGGGCGCGCTGGCGGCCAGCTTGCGGCTGTACCAGGCTTTGATCTTCTTCTCCGCCTCCGCCCTGTCATAGATGCGTTCGCCCGCGCTGTTCTCCGTCTCTTTCTTCTCGGCAATGCCGTCTATAAAGCCGTACTCAAGCGCCTTTTTCGAGTCCATCCACGTTTCAGCGCTCATCAGGTCGGCGGCCTTGTCCCGCGTGATCTTGATGCGGCCTTCGTAGACGTTAAGGATGCTGTCCTTGGCCGTGTTCAGCGTCTCGATCATGCTCTGCATATCCCGCGCGTTGCCGTAGGCCATGGCCACGGGGTCATGGATCATCATCATGCTGCCCGCCGTCATGTCCAGCTCGTCCGCCGCCATCACCAGCCCGACCGCCGCGCTCGCCGCCGTGCCGCTGATCGTGATATGGACTTTGCCCGGATAGGCGCTGATCGCGTCGTGTATCTGCGTCGCCGCGTTCACGCTGCCGCCGTAGCTGTTCAGCGTGATATGCACGTCGTCGGTCAGATCGCCCTTTTCGCCATAGAGCGCGTCGTGTACGCTCTGCGGGGTCATCTCGTCGCCGAACCAGCTCTCTTCATCGATATAGCCGTTCAGTTTAAGTTCCCTCATCGCCGTTTCCCTCATTTGCTGTTTGATCGTCCTGTTCGCCCGTCTGCGCTGCGGCTTTCTGCTTTCCGGCCTGCGTGATCGGGATCATGTTGCCGTTCACGAGGTATTCCTCGCCGCCCTTCGCCGCGCCGATTGGGTTCAGGTTCTCAAGGCCGCGTATGTCGTCGGCGCTCATCCAGCCGTTCTGACGGGCAATCGCGTAGCCCTCCATTCGGCTCTTGTAGTCGCCGCGCATCAGGCCATCCATGTTGAATTTTACGAAGTATTTCCCGCGCTCATTCTCGCCGAACAGCGCCTTGTTCATGCTCTGCTCAATGCGCACCAGCCACGGGCGGATCGTATGCACCGCGAAGCTGATCGACTGATGCTCTATGTTCGAGAATGTCGCGTGTTCCAGATCGCCCACCATGTGAGGCGGCACGCGGTATATTCTGCAAATCTCGCTCACCTGAAATTTGCGCGTTTCGAGGAACTGCGCTTCGGTGTTTGGCATCGATATTCTCTCGAACTTCATGCCCTCTTCCAGTATGGCGATTTTCCCCGCGTTCGCGCTCCCTCCGTATGCCGCGTTCCATGCGCTGCGCAGCTTGCCTGGGTCTTTTAGCCGGTTCGGATGCGTCAATACGCCCGCCGGAGTCGCGCCGTTGCCGAACACCTTGCTGCCGTATTCCTCCGCCGCCAGCGTCAGGCCAAGCGTGGTTTTCATGAGTGCGATCGGGCTGTAGCCCATAATGCCGTCAAAGCCCATGCCCGGTATGTGCAGCACCTCCGCGGGCGAAAGCGTGATTGTGTCGCCGTCCGACGTCTGATATTCGTATGTCAGCGTGCCGGAATCGTCCCGGTCAACCGTCATATTGGATGACAAAAGCGGATAGATCGACAGTATCGCCGTCTTTCCGCTTCTCACAATTTGACTGTAGCTGTTCCCGCGCAGAAGTATCTGCGTCATCATCTGCTCGCGCCATATAAACGACGTCATTTCCTCGTTCGGCGCGTCGTGCAGCAGGTATTCCAGCGGGTGTTTTTCCGCGATCCGGCTCCCGCCCTTGCCGTCCGATTCATAGACGTTCAGCGGCAGGCTCGCAATCGTCTCGGCCAGCACGCGCACGCACGCATAGACCGTCGAAATCTGGATCGCCGTCTCTTCCGTGACGTTTTTCCCGCTCGCCGCTGCGCCGAAGTCAAACTCAGGCGCCGCGCTGATCAGGTCCTGAATGTCCGGCGCGCGCTCGGGCGCGTCCCGTCCCCGAAACAGCCGCTTAAACACACTCTGTTTTCCGTTCGTTCGCTCTCCCATGGCTCATTCTCCTTTTACCGTCCGCTCGCCGTCTTTTGATCATGGTGGCGCTTGCACAGCGGCTGCCAGTTGGTCACGTCCCAGAACAGGCGCATATCGCCCCGGTGCGGCTTGATGTGGTCAACCACCGTCGCCGGTTCGAGCCGTCCCTCCGCCCGGCATTTTACGCACAGCGGATGCGCCGCCAGATAGGCTCTGCGCGCCACGCGCCATTCCGCTGTATATCCACGTTGGTGCGCCGTCCCGCGCTCCTTGTCAAATTCGCGCTTGTATTCCTTTTCCGGCTCCAAGTGATCCTCGCAATAGGCTTTCCCCTGTACGCTCAGTTTCGGACATCCCAGCGCCCGGCATGGCCTTCTCGCGTTCCATGGCATTTTGATCGCTCCCTTACAGCAGGAACAGCCCGTGTTCGTCGTCGTCATAGACGCTGCCGCCCATATTGGCAATCGCCCGCGCCAGCGCCATGACCATTGCCACGGCTCCGTCCACCTTTTCCGTGCTCTTTTCCTTGTCTATCTTCTGATTGCCCGCCGGGTCTGTGCGCACATAGGCGTTATCCATGTTCCAGCGCAGCACAGGATGCCCGTCGTGCAGTATTTCCTGTCTCAGCACCATGCGCATCAGCTCTTTCGTCGGCGGACTCATGTCTCTGTAGCCCTGCCCGAACCGCACGAGATTCAATCCCTCGTCGGCCAGCTCCTGCACCATCATCGTTGCGTTCCAACGGTCAACGGCGATCTCGCGCACGTCAAACTGCTCGCACAGATTGAGTATTTTCTGCTTTACGGCGATGTAGTCCACCACGTCGCCCTCTGTCATGTCTATATATTGCCCTGCCCACTGGTCATAGGGCACATGGTCGCGCCGCACACGCAAATTCATCTGCTCTTCAGGCAGCCAGAAGTAGGGCACGACGATGTATTTCTCGCCTTCGTCCTCCGGCGGGAATACCAGCACGAACGCCGTCAGGTCGCTCGTGCTCGACAAGTCCAGCCCCGCATAGCATGGCCTCCCTCGCAGCTTTGAAATGTCTATTTCGCCCTTGCATGCGTCCCATTTATCCATGCGCATCCAGCGCACGGAGTTCTTGACCCACTGATTCAAGCGCAACTGCCTGAACATCATCTCGTCTGCCGGTGTTTCAAGCGCCTTTCGGTAAGCGTCGCGCACCTTCTCAATGTCTATCGTGTATCCCAGCGACGGATTCGCCTTGTACCAGTTCTTTTCATCGTGCCAGTCCGCGTCCTCTGGCAGTCCGTACACCACCGGATAAAATCGCGGGTCGAATTTCCGCCCTTCCAGTATGTCCAGCGCCTTTTGATGCACTTCGTAGCATATCGAATTTCTGTCCGTCCCCGCCGTCGTCAGGAAAAACCAGAGCGGCTGGGCGCGCGCGTCGCCCGATCCCTGCGTCATGACGTCGTAGAGCGCTCTGTTCGGCTGAGTGTGCAATTCGTCGAACACGCACGCCGATACGTTCAATCCGTGTTTTGTCGCAACTTCCGCCGAAAGCACCTGATAGATGCTGCCCGTCGGCAGGTATACCATGCGTTTCACGCTCGGCAACAGCTTTATGCGCTTCATCAGCGCGGGCGATTGCTTCACCATGTCAACCGCTACATCATATATAATGGAGGCCTGTTGACGGTCTGCCGCGCATCCATAGACTTCTGCGCGCCATTCTCCGTCATTGCACAGTTGGTTGAGCGCAATGCCCGCCGCCAGTTCCGATTTGCCCTGCTTCTTCGGTATCTCGACATAGGCCGTCGAATATTGCCGTATGCTCGGGTCGTCGTCGCGCACAGTCCCGTATACGTCGCGCAGTATCTTCTCCTGCCATGGCAAGAGGTCAAACTTCTTCCCGAAAAACTTGCCCTTCGTGTGTTTCAGGTTAGAGATGAATTTGACGGCGCGGTCTGCTTTCTGCGCATCATACATTCCACCTCACCCCGCACTTTCTTCATATTATCCCAGCAGCTCTTCAAGCGGATCATCCTCCGCCTCGCCGCCTGTCTTTCCGTCTCCGTTTATGCTCATGTATCGCGCCCAGCTCATCGGCGTCATTCCGAATTCCTTGATGCCCTTCTCCCACTTGTCGTAGTATTGGTTCATCTGCGTGATCATGGGGTGCTGCTGCTTGTAACCAGTGTTCGATTCCTGCATTTTGTAAACGCCTTCCTCGCCCTCTTCGGTTACTTTCCGGCTCGTCACCTGATAGCGCGCATACCATTGACATACTTCCGCAAAGTAGTCAACCGTCATCGGGGTCAACATTCCCCACGCCGTCAGCATTGGCGCAAGCCGCTTCCATGCGTCTTTCGCATCGCTCATCAGCCGTTTCGGCGGCTTTGGCGGCGCGCTGTATGCCATCTCAACGCATTTTTTGTTTTTGATCGGTCTTTTGCCTGGATTTCCATCCAAAATCTTCACGGAATCCGGCTTTGGCGCTGGCCCTCTCAAGCCCATTTTCAACACTCCTTCCCTTAATACTTCAAAAAATTCAATTTATCCACAAACCCCCGTACCCTGAAAACCTGCGATTTTTCCT